>Ga0114129_10000263_pt1 | contig 59355 bp, 44 predicted proteins | sample RhiMetdeltSRZDD1_FD_80071 | JGI IMG/M metagenome (GOLD analysis project Ga0114129, IMG submission 80071) | Populus rhizosphere microbial communities from Tennessee, USA - Rhizosphere MetaG P. deltoides SRZDD1 (version 2) (version 2) | ecosystem: Host-associated > Plants > Roots > Rhizosphere >...
GTACGATCTGGTTGTCGCGCCGCGGACGTTTCGCACGCGGCGCCTCACCGTCGACGAAGCGTTCGTGACGCCGCCAAAATCGGAATTGGCGCGGATCGAGCGTGAAGCGGCGCTGCTCGCCGAGACCTGGAAGGCCACCGCGGCAGAGCGGCTCTGGATCGGCGAATTCGTCAGGCCGGTTGAGGAACCGGCCAACAGCGCGTTCGGGACGCGGAGCATCTTCAACGGCAAGCCGCGGAACGCGCACGGCGGGGCCGACTTTCTCAGTCCCGCCGGCACGCCGATTCACGCGCCGAACGCCGGGCGCGTCGTGCTCGCTCGTTCCTTGTACTTTTCAGGGAATACGGTGATCATCGACCACGGCCTCGGACTGTTCTCGATGCTCGCGCACATGTCAGCGATCGAGGTCCAGGAAGGCGATCGCGTCAGCGCGGGACAGGTTGTAGGCAATGTGGGCGCGACCGGTCGCGTCACCGGGCCTCACCTGCACTGGACGGTCCGCGCCGCCGATGCGCGTGTCGATCCGATGTCGCTTCTCGCCGTTCTCGGCCACTCTCCGGCGACGCGCTAGTCCGCCAGCTCCACTCCCCAGTCCCTTCTGATGGCGAGGCTGGCGACGGTCGTCAGCAGCTCGTCCAGGTCCACCGGTTTCGACAGGTGCATCTGGAATCCCGACCTCAGCGACTTCTCCGTGTCTTCGGTTCGCGCGTACGCAGTGATTGCGACCGCCGGCACGAGACCGCCCCGCTCGGCCGGGCGCTGACGCACACGCTGAATCAGCTCGAAGCCGTCGCAATCCGGCATGGCGATGTCGCTGAGCAGGATGTCCGGCACTTCGCGATCCAGCGCCGCGAGCCCCTCGTCCGCGCTCGACGCGGCGGTCACCAACACGCCGCGCGATCGCAGCACTTCCGTCAGCAAATCGCGCGTATCGCCGTCATCGTCTACGACGAGCGCACGCACGCCCATGAGCGAGCTCACATAGGGGCGGCGCCCCGGCACCGACGTTTCGTGCGCGCTGTGGACCGCGGGCCGCGGCGCCTGGACGAACGGCAACGCAATCACGAACGTCGCGCCTTGTCCTTTGCCTGGACTCGTCACCTCGACACGGCCGCCGTGGAGCTCGACGATGTGGCGGACGATGGCCAGTCCGAGACCGAGGCCCTGATGTGTCCGCGTCGTCCCGCTGTCGCCCTGACGGAATCGATCGAACACATACGGCAACACCGTCGGATCGATCCCCTCGCCCGAATCCGACACCTCGATCTCGACCTGCGACTCGTGGCGGCGCATCACGACGCTCACGCGTCCCCCGCGGGGCGTGAACTTGATCGCATTCGACAGCAGGTTCCAGATCACCTGTTGCAACCGCGCCTCGTCGCCGGTGATCAGGCCTTCCGTCGATCCGGCCTCCACACTCAGCGTGATCCCTTTTGCCGTCGCCGCCGGCTGAATCGCTTCCACTGCGGAGTGAATCGAGGTCACGAGGTTCACCGTCTGCACGTCGAGCCGGAACTTGCCGGTGATCACACGGGACAGGTCGAGCAGGTCCTCGACGAGATCGAGCTGGGCGAGCGCATTCCTCTCGATCACCTCGAAGGCGCGCGCCATCTTCTCCGGTCCGACGCTCCCGCCGCGCAGCATCCGCGCCCATCCGAGGACCGCATTCAGCGGCGTGCGCAGCTCGTGCGACAGCGTCGCGAGAAACTCGTCCTTGGCGCGATTGGCGGCCTGCACCTGGCGATACGCCCGCGCGTTCTCGACGGCCAGAGCAGCGCGGTACGCCACGTCCTGCGCGGATCGAAAGTCGATGTCGGTGTAGGTTCGGCCCGATTCCGTGTGCGCGAGCGTGAGTGCGCCGAATACCCGGCGATGCGCCACGAGCGGCACGATGATCACCGACCGGACACCCAGGGCGCGGAGCGCCTCGAGATGATCGGCATCTCGAGCGGCGTCCACCAGCACAGCGTCCGTGATCTCCGGCAACATCAACGGCACCGCGGTGCGGATCACGTGCCGGACGCCGGTCGGCGATCTCGCGTCGTCGGGATACTTCTCGAGGAAATTGCGCGCCAGTTCGACGCGCGCGGGATCGATGTGCGATGCCGCCAGACGCCGGACCTCGCCCTGTTCGTCGAGGACATCCACGAGGCACAAATCGGCAATCTGCGGCACCGCCAGGCGAGAGACGGTTCGCAGCGTCTCTTCGTAATCGAGCGAGCTGCCGAGCGCGGCGCTCGCCTCCGCGAGAAACGCCGCCTGCCTGTTGGCGCGTTCGGCGTGCTCACGGCTTTTCCGCTGTTCGTCGAACAGCTCCGCCGTGGTCACTGCGGCAGCCGCCAGGTTGCCGAGCGCCCGGGCCGTCTGGACTTCCACTTCGCTGAAGGGATGGCGGGTGCGGTAATAGAAGACGAGCGTGCCACTGCCGCGACCACCGATGATGAGCGGCACGGCCATCAGTGATTCGATGCCTTCGGCACGCAGCACCTGCGCGCGCGCTTCGATCAGCGGTGTTTCGGTGATCTCTTCGATCACCAGCGGCTCCGTGAAGTCGACCGGCGCTACCTCTTCTCCGCGGTACGACGCGATGAGGCTGCGGCTGAACCTCTCGGAGATTCCGTGAGAGGCAGCAATGTACCATTGCTTCGACTCCTCATCGAGCCGCCACACGGCATGCGCGTCGGCCGCGAGCAGCGTGCGCATGATGACGATGATCGCCGGTATCACATCGTCGACCTTGGGCGATCCGAAAAGTGTCCCTGACGCGGCCACCAGCGCCACGAGTCGATGCTGCAGGTCGGTTTGGCGCGCCTCCGCTTCGGCGAGCGCCGCCTCGGCGCGCAGTTGCTCGCTGATGTCGCGGGCGATCTTGGACGCGCCGATCACTTTGCCGCTCGTGTCCCGGATGGGCGAGACGGTCAGCGATACAGGGACATACGTCCCATCCTTCCGCACCCGCATGGTCTGGAAGTGATCAACCGTGCGGCCCGCTCGAATCTCGCTGAGGACGTGATCCTCTTCCGACAGCCGTTCCTTCGGCACGATCTGCTTGATCGACCGGCCGATCGTTTCCGCGGCGGAGTATCCGAACATGCGCTCCGCGGCGCGATTCCAGGAGGTGACGATGCCGTTCAAATCCTTGCTGACGATCGCGTCGTCCGAGAACTCGACGATCGCGGCGAGGCGCAGGACGGCGGCATCCGCTGACCGATCGTGCATGGGGCGTCCAGATTGTAGCGCCACCGCATAGATGAGCTTGGCGGAGGGAGCTCGATTAATCGGTCGCGAGCGGAAGCGTCACGGAAAACGACGCTCCGGTGCCCTCGCCTTCGCTGCGCGCTTCGATCGATCCGCCATGGAGCTCCACGAGATGGCGGGCGATCGCGAGACCGAGGCCGAGGCCGCCGTGCTGGCGCGTGAAGGAACCGTCGCCCTGGCGGAATTTATCGAACACGAACGGCAGAAACGTCTTCGGAATCCCGATACCGGTGTCGGTCACTTCGACAACGGCCTGGCCGTCGCGCCTGGCGACGGCGATCGCGACCTTTCCTCCGGACGGCGTGAACTTCACGGCATTCGACAGCAGATTCCGTATCACTTGTTGAACGCGACCTGCATCGCCCAACACGGTCACTGGCTCCGGTGCGCGTACTTGCAGCTCGATCTTCTTCGCCGACGCAATCGGCGCGATCGCTTCGACGCTGCCGTGCACGGCGCCGGCGAGGTCGAACTGCTTCATGTCCAGACGAAGGTTGCCGGCCATGCCGCGCGCGACGTCGAGGATGTCGTCGACGATCTGCGACTGCGCCTCGGCGCTGCGCTCGATCGCCTGCAGCGCCTGCGACGCCTTGGCGGGATCGAGCTGCCCGCTGCGAAGCATGCGCGCCCAACCGAGGATGGCGGCCAGCGGTGTGCGGAGTTCGTGAGATAGCGTGGCGAGAAACTCGTCCTTCAGACGATTGAGGTCGTCGGTTTGACGAAACAACCTGGCGTTCTCCACGGCAAGCGAAACACGGCGCGCGAACTCCTCGATCTCTGCCACGTCCGCATCGCCGTACTCACGTCGAGATCCACGCTCCGTGGTCCCGAACGACATCACGCCGACCGCTCGACCGCGGACGTGCAGCGGAACACCGACGTACGCGTACGGAGCCAGCTCGCGACCCAACCGCATCACCTCGGGATCGGCCTGGCCCTCGGCGAGGGCCCGTTCGAGGTTGGCATGCGATACGACGATCGTTCGCCCGCTCTTCAACACCGTTTCCGCGAAAGTCGGTACACCCACCCACTCACGTGCCTCCACGAGCCGATCGGCCAGTGCTCTCAGGATCGCTTCTTGTTTGGCGATCACGTGTCCTGACGCGACGTGTGTCAGGCGACCGTCCTCGTCCTGCACAAAGACCGTGCTGTAATCGCCCATCCGCGGCAGCGCGAGGTGAACCGCGCGGTCGACGGTCTCCGCGTAGTCGAGGGAGGATGTCAGGACGGCGCTGACTTCCGCGAGAAATGCCAGGCGGTCGCGGCCCGACGTGGCTTCTTCAAGCGCAAGACGCTCGCGCGTCGACAGTTCCTCGCGCATGCGATCGAGCCGTCGCCGCTCGCCGATGTCGCGTGCGATCTTCGACGCGCCGACAATGAGTCCCGAGGAATCGCGAATTGGGGAAACGGTCACCGATACGTCGACCGAAGTCCCGTCTTTCTTCAGCCGGACGGTGTCGAAGTGTTCGACTCTTTCTCCGTTGCGGATCCGCGCCATCACGGCGTCCTCTTCCGCAAACCGATCCGGTGGGATGGTGCGTCCGATCGGCTGTCCGATCATCTCTGCCGCTGTGTAGCCGTAGAGACGCTCGGCGCCCTCGTTCCACGACGTCACGATGTCCTGCAGATCCTTTCCCACGATCGCATCGTCGCTCGACTGCACGATAGCCGCGAGCTCGGCGCGCACGAGCGCCGCGCGCCGGATTGACGCCTGATGCCGCGCGACTTCAGCCGATGCCACACGCGCGGCCTGCCGCGTCCGATGCACAAAATCGATCATGATCGCCAACAGCGCGCCCACGATGATGAAGGCGACGATCCGACCCGGACTCCAGTAAGCGAGAACGACCGCCGACACTCCGAGCGCAACGAATGTTGGAATCAGCCCGAGGCGCCAAGACGCGAAGCCAATGACAACCAGAAAAGGCAAGTACGGAAACGGACGAGGCGAGACCGCGTCGACAGCCACGCGCAGAAGGACGGCGATGACAACCGCGAGCAAGGCAAACGCGTACCGCGACGCGAGCCGAGGCGAAACGGGAGACGTCAGTGAGCTCATCAGAATTTGACGATGCCAAGGACGGGATAGTGGTCCGAGCCGAGACGGTCGGGCAGCCGCTCGACGCGTTGGAGCTGGCCGCCGCGGGCGAACAGATGATCGAGGCTCGCGCGCAGGCCGAAGCGACCCTTCCACGTCGCCGACCGGTGCGCTGCACTGTCTGGAAACGCCCGGCGCAACGCCTTCAGAGCGGGCTCGCGCGAACCCAGCCACGTGTTGAAGTCGCCGCCAAGAACCGTCTCCTCCGGAGCCGCAGCGAGCGCATCGATCAGTGCAGCGGCCTGCCTGCGGCGCGCCGCCAGTGGTCCGCCTCGCGTGAGCGCCAGCGCGGTGTCGAGGTGCGCGTCCACGACGCGAAGCCGCCACACCGCTCCCGATCCTGTGCGCCCTTCCACAACGGCGATGGCGGCGGCACGACGTTGATGTTCGAACGGCAGCTCGACGATGGTCGGTTCGAGAAGCGGCAGCGTCGAGACGATCGCATTGCCGCGATCCTCCGGCTCGCTGTCGTCGGCGCCGTTGCGCATCGAAGGCGCATAGAGCACCGCGAACCGCATCTGGCGGGCAATCCGCTCCACGTCGGCGCCGCGTTCTGCCGGATTTCGCGATCCGATGCGCGACGGGACCGGCGATCCGCGCGGCACCGTTGCAGGCACGCCGCCCCGCCGCCGGTACGCCTCCTGGAGCAGCAACACGAAGTGCTCGACCGGTTCGCCGCCGGTGTACTCTCCACTCCGCAACCGGCGAATCAACTGCTCGATGTCGCCGCCGCCAACATGCACATTCCACGTGACGACCACAAGGCGGTCGGCGGTGGCTCGAGTCGCAGCCGATCTCGGGTAATAGAGAATCGGACCGACCGTCGCACACCAGTCGGCGAGCCGGTCGCGGGTCTGATTGGCCTGCGGCGTGACCCATGCGAGAGGTTCTGGATCGGGAACGACCTGACGACATGTCTGCGCGCGAGGCTCGAACGAGCGGCCGGGATGCGCGCACGCTGCGGCGACACCCGCGAGACACACGATGAACCCGAAGCGGGCGTGGCGTGTGAGCCTGTCATGAACCATCTGATTACGAACGGGCAGCCGACGCGGCCACATCCACCGTTCCGATCGGGCCGTAAATAAATCATGTCACGGGTTGTATTCGTTGCGGGCGGAACAGGCTATATCGGCGGGCAACTGATTCCGCGCCTCCTGGGGCGGGGCCACCGCGTGCGCGCCCTGGTCCGGCCCGGATCTGAACGCAAATCGCCGTCCGGCTGCGATATCGTCGTCGGTAACCCATTCGACCCGGACACATTCGCGCGGGCGATCGAACCGGCAGATACCTTCGTCCAACTTGTGGGCGTGCCCCACCCGTCCCCATCCAAAGCCCGACAGTTTCGAGACATCGATCTGCGCTCGGCACAAGCCTCGATTGCCGCCGCCCGTACCGGCTCGATCGCCCACTTCGTGTACGTGAGCGTCGCACAGCCGGCGCCGGTGATGAAGGCGTATCAGGCCGCTCGCGCGGAGGCCGAACGCGCGCTCGCGGCGTCGGGCCTTCGACATACGGTCGTGCGTCCATGGTACGTGCTGGGACCGGACCACCGATGGCCGTACGCGCTGCTCCCACTCTACTGGCTGATGGAGCGGCTGCCGGCGACGCGCGATTCGGCGCGACGGCTGGGCCTCGTCACGCTGAACCAGATGGTCGAAGCGCTCGTTCACGCAACCGAAAACCCGCCGGCATCATCGCGGATCATCGACGTCCCGGAAATTCGACGCTCATCCCGCGCGAACGAACGCTAGCTGCTAGGACCGCACGTGGGTGTCGTTACACGCGCACCAACACGCCGGTCGCAGGCTGACTCGTGGCTTGCGCGATCGCGGACGCGTAGAGCGCCACTTGGCGACGATACTGATCCTCGCCCGCTCCTGCCAATTCGCGGTCGGTCTTGTAGTCGACCACTGTCCAGACGCCTCGCTCTTCGAACGCCAGATCGACGATGCCTTCGACGATGGCGCCGTCACGCAGCGTGTACGTGATCGGCGCTTCGCGCCGGCACGCGCCGCGAGCATCGGCGGCGCGTGCGCGCGCGAGAAGGTCATGCGCGAACAGGCGCTCGACGACCGATGCCGCGACGTCGGCTTCGGCCTCGGTCATACCAAGCACCCGCGCCTCGACGCGCGCCAGTTCCAGCCGGTCCTCCGCGGTCGCGTCGAACGGCGCCTGCGCCAGCACGCCATGCACCAGCAGGCCGAAGCCTGTTCCACCGGGCCGTTCGCCATCGCGCGCAACGGCAAGGCTGACGATGGCGACGTCACCCGCATCGACCGCCGGTGGCGGCAAGACCACACGATCCTCGCCCGCGGACCATTCGCGAACGGTCTCTACGGCGAGCGACGGGATCGCGCCAGAGGCGCGCGCATCGTGGCGCGCGAGACGCCAGCGGTCGTACGCACCGCGCCCGTCCCCGACGACGTGTTTCGCAACATCCTTGACGATGAGATCCTCGCGGCGGACGCCAAAGGTCGGCTTCAATCCAAGCGTCAGCGCGCCAGGGTCCCACCACACGACGGAGTAGCCGCCATCTGGAAACGTGTGCAGCCCCGGACAAACCGTGGACGATCCCGCCATTTCGTCGTTTGGCCGCTGGAGCACCGTGTCCTTCGACTTGAATGCCGGGCATTTTGGTCCTCGCGCCGGGGCCCGGCGTGCGTCGATCGGCGGATACAGTGCGCGATTGAGTGGAGAAAACCACCCGCCTTCCCAGGGCTCGTCGCCGAGGACGGGTACGACCAGCAGATCTTGCGCCCGCGTAGCCGCCACGTACGCCAGCCGCACGCCTTCGGCCTGGTCACGCTGTACTTCCGTCAGTTCGTGTACGTGCAGATCGTGAGGCGACCAGCCGCCGATTCTGATGGCACAGAGATCGCGCTTCGCATCGAGATGACGGCTCGCGTCGTTCCGGCTCATTCGACACGTCATGTCGGCGAGAATCACGACAGGGAACTCGAGACCCTTGGCTTTGTGCACGGTCATCAGCCGAACACCGTCGCTGCCCTCTTCGAGGATCGGCGCCTCGGACACGTCCGCCGAGGCGGCATCTCGAAGCTCGTCGATGAAGCCGCGGAACGAGATGCCGCCGCCCGCTTCGTATTGACGCGCCAGCTCGGCGACATGCAGCACGTTGGCGAGCGCCTGCTCGCCCGCCGGCCGGAGAATCAGCCCGACATGCGCCCGTGTTTCCGTGAGCAGACGCCCGATCGTCTCGGCGACCGGCCGATAATTGCGCCCACCATGCAGCTGCTGCAGCAGGCGCAGGGCGTCGCCGATCGGCGTGAGATGCGTCGTCGGCTCGCCCGTCAGTGCGAGCTCGTGACCGGAGTTTCCGCCGAGCTCTCTTGGCACTCGGAACGGATGGAACGTGCCAAACCGATCGCGGAACTCCAGGAGATGCTCGTCGTCGATCGCGAAGAGCGACCCTTTCAGCGCGGCAAATACCGACAGCTCATCGTCCGGCCACTCGATCGCCGCCAGCGCGGCGCGGATGGTTTCGACTTCTTCGCGCCCATGAAAGGCTTTTCCGCCGACGAGGAGGTGCGCCACGCCGCGCGCCTCGATCGCGTCGATGTATTTCCTGGTGACGTCTTCACCGAAGCTCACGAACCGACGAAACAGAATGGCGATGTGCTTTGGCTGAATCGGCACGCGCACAGAGCGGCCGTCGGCCTGATGCTCCTCGACGGTCCATCCATTCTTCTCGTTCACCAACCACGCGACAAATGCGCCGATAGCGTCGGGCAGTGACGTCTCGATGGCCTTGGCGGACGCCTTGAGCGGTCCGCGCGGCGCGTACGGCTTTGGTACCGGCAGCGCAACGATGGCTGGCTGGGAATCGTCCGCGGCGCGGTACGGAGAGAGCGGAACGTAGTCCGCCTGCAGCGTGCCGCGGTTCTCGATCATCTCAGCGCTGAAGGCCGCATTCACGAATCGTTGAATGGCAGGCACGCTGCGATAGCTGGTGGTCAAATGCCGTACGGCATTGGAATGGCGGTGAATGTCGTCGCGCACATCCCAATACGTTCCGATGTCGGCGCCACGGAACCTGTAAATGGCTTGTTTTGGATCGCCGACGATGAACAGTTTGCCGGGGACATGGTCGGCGAGCCTGATGATGATCTCCGCCTGCACCGGATCGGTGTCCTGGAACTCGTCGACGAAAATGCGCGTGAACTTGCCCTGCAGATGCTTTCGCACGGACGCATCGTCACGGATCAGATCGCGTGCCCGCATGAGCAGGTCGCTGAAATCGAGCGCGCCTGCCGATTGCTTCAGCGACTGATAGCGCGCGGTGGCGCCGGCGAGCTCCTGTTGAAGACAAGCGGCCAGGTCCGCGTCGGCATCCTTGCGAAACTGCTGGAGGTCCGCAAAGAGGAGATCACGCGCCGCCAAAACGTCCGTGCGCGAGATATCCTTTCCGAACCTGTAGCCGCTGCCCTTTCGTGTTCGTGAGAAGCCTCGATCGCGGGTCACATCGACGAGCCGCGCTTCCCAGCCATCCAGATCACGCTGGCCGAAGGATTGTTCAAGTCGGATTTGCCGGCTCAATCGGCGAACGGCGTCTGTGTCGATGAAGAGATTGTCGCGCTCGGAAGACGCGGCGGCGGTCAGGTCGGCCAGCCGGTGCAGAGCATCGACGAGACGGTCGATCTCGGCGACGCGATCGAAGGGTGGGCGCGTCCAGGGACATGGAAAATCACGCCATTCCGCGACCGCGCGTCCGGCACTGCGCAGCCGGTCGATCGGACCACCGCTCTCGCCGCCAAACGAGGGGCCGCTCGAACGGCGCAGCGCGCGACGGACGCCCTCTGGTGGATCCTGCAGCGCTTCCTGCAACCAGGCCGTAAACGCGCGCGAATAGAGCCGATCGGACTGCGGCTCGGTGAGCACCGCGAACAGCGGATCCACCCGGGCTTCGACAGGGCGCTCGCGGAGCAGCTCTGCGCAGAAGCCGTGAATGGTGTTGACGTTCGCCTCTTCGAGCTTTTCGAGCGCCTCATCGAGCCTCGCCTTCACCGTCGGGTCACGCGTATCCGCGCGCTCGTGCTCGAGCGCTTCGCGAAGCCGGAGCTTCAATTCGCCAGCGGCCTTTTCGGTGAACGTGACGGCGACGATGTTCGTGATCGCCGCGCTCCCGGTCGCCAGCACGCGCAGGATCCGCTTCACCAGCTGCGTCGTCTTTCCCGTGCCGGCGGCGGCCTCGACGATCAGCGTGGTGCCGAGCTCGTTCTCGATGGCATCGCGCGCCTCTTTGTCGATCAGATCGTGAGCGCGCGTCATCGCAAGGACCTCAAGGCGGCGAGATCGGCCAGCTTGTCCGGCGCCTTGCGGGCCACGCGCTCCTGTTCACGCGGCCCGCAGACTGGACGGAAATCGCACCACGCGCACGCGCGTTCGTCAGGCGCGGCGGCAAGGAACCCCGTTTCCACGGCGCGATCGATGATGGCGAGCACCTGGAGTCCCTGATTCCGCGTGTAGTCGTTGATCGGGATCTTGTGCTCGGCAAAACCGCCGACGGTCGTGGCGTAGAAGAGGCGCCCTTCGGTCACCTTTTTGCCGAGACCCTGCTCGATGGCCAGGCTGTAGAGCACCGGCTGAAGCATCATGCCGCGGCCAACAATGAGATCGGCATTCGATCGGTTCTTTCCGGTCTTGTGATCGGTGACTCGCAACACGTCGAGGTCCTGGCGGTGCTCGATCAAATCGACCGATCCGTGCAGCACGAACCGATCGTCGAGGACGATGGGATCCGGCAGGCTGTGAGGATCGCGGCCCTCGTCGCTCAATCCGAAGCTGAACTCGAAGTACTTCGGGTGCCACGGCCCGGCATCGACAAGTTTCTGGACCCAGATCCCGAGGTCGCGGCGCAACTCGTCGATTTCATCGCGCCACACCCGTGCGATTGCGGGCGCGAGCGTTTCCTCGTATGCGGCCGCTACGCGATCCACGATCGCATCGAGCGTCTTCATCGCCTGCGGGACGCCCTCGGCCCTCACGGGAAGCCGGCCCGCAGCATCCATCGCGCGGTAGAACTCCGCCTGCGCTTCGTGAAACAGGCTGCCGCGCGTCAGCGGATCCATCCGGAGGAGCGGCTCGGGTTCCTCCCAGGGTTGCAGGCGATAGACGGTGGACAGCAGGAATTGATAGGGGCACGTCGCGAACCGCTGCAGCGCCGACAGCGAGTACGCCCGGCGCCGCAGCCGGTTCCGATCGATCGCCGGCTGCGTTCCCGGCGTCACGCGAATCAACCCATCGCTCGATGACCAGGCGGCGCGGCCGCGCGCCCACCGACTGATGACCGATCGCCGTAGCGATTCATTCAATCCCAGGAGGTAATGCGCGTGTCCTTTCACCGCTGCCGGCTCTCGCGCCTCCAGCAGCGGCTTCAGGACGGCGAGATCGTGCTCGAGATCGTCGATCGCGCGATCCGGATCCTTTGGTGCTGGCCACGACAGGCTCGCCCCTCCTTCATCCGCCGCGTCGGAGGCGAGCACCCGGTAGTCCGGCACGCGGCCGGTGATGGCACGCATCACGTCGAGCGCGTAGAACGACGGAACGCGGGCGCGCGTTTCCGCCACGTCGAGACGCGGATACGAAAGGTAGAGCCTCTCGGTGGCTGCCCCGATCGCGATCTTCAGCAGCAGCCGCTCGGCATGGGCGCGCTCCTCCTGAGTGACGAGCGCGGTGCCGATCGCGCGCCGCCGTGCGTCGAGCATCAGCGGATCCTCGCGCGGCCGCTGCGGCACGACGCGCTCCGCGAGTCCTGGGGCGAAAACGACGCGGAAGCTCCGTCCGCGCGCCTGATGCGGTGTGCCGACGAACAGCCGCCCGTAGCGCCGCGCCGGCGGTTCCCAGTCCAGCGTCACCAACCGGTCGTGCAGAACGTCGCGCGCCTCCTCCAGCGCCACCGGTCCGATGCCGGCCATCGGCCGCAGGTCGGCCAATGTCTGAAGGACGCGGAGAGGACGCCGGAGCCCGCGTCTGGCCAGCGCCTCGAATCGCTGGAGCCATTCGCCCCACGCCGCACGTTCCGGCCATTCTGCCAGCGCGTCGATGATGGGCAGCGCGAACTGCCGCAGATGAGCGAGGTTTCTCAGGTCGCGCCGAAACCGCGCAATGCGCGGCGATTCCGGTTCCTCCTTCTGCAATTCCCTGATGCGGTACTCGTAATCCGCCGCCAACCCATTCAGGCGACGCCGCCATCGGGCCTTGCCGTCCGCACGTGTGCGACCGCCGACCACCGCCGACTCGACGATGAGCTCCTCCCATTTCCATGGAGATCGCAGCGTCCCTGCAACGACTGCCTCATCGTCGGAATCGATTTGCTGAGGATTGAGACCTGTTGGCGGTTCGCCATCCGCGGGCAACGTCGCCGCGGCGCTGTTTCGGCCGGTTGTCGCCGCATACGCGTCGTCCTGCGGTGCCACGACATCGGGTTTCGAGCCGTCAATCACCTGCGGCACCTGGCCGAGCGACAGATACTCGTCGAATCGTTTGGCCGACAAGCCCTCGACGGCGCACGACAGCAGCGCTACGAATGCGCGGCCGGCCGGGTCGGGACGACGCGTGCCGCGGTCGAAGTAGACCGGCACCTCGCCCCGTGCACAGGCGTGCTCGAGCAGCCCGAGATACTGCTGCGGCGTCCGCAGGAAGACCGCCATTTCGTCGAACTGGACGCCGCGCGCCGCCTCGTCCAGAACACGACGAACGATTTCGACGGCCTCGCGTCCCTCGCCGGGCGCCGAAAAGAGTCGAACATCACCGGCGCGGTCGCGTTCGGGAGGCCGTTCGCTGGTGAAGACGTACTTGCGGAGACATTGCAAGTCTGAAGTTGGAAGTGTGCCGTCTGCTCGTTCCGGACACTCGTCGACCGTCGCGCCGAGCGCGGCAAGCGCATCACGCGCTGCTTCGTCGCCATCGGGCACGGTCGCAAGCACGTCGGGCGAGCGCGCGACGAGCGCTTCTACGAATGCCTGTTCAGCGCGGGAATCGAGGGGAACATCGAGCAGCACGATCGGCAGGCTCGTCCACCGCACAAGGCCGTCGGCGCATGCGCCCGCGGCAAGCCGGAAGAGCGCAGCACGGTCGTTGACGCCGGCCCGAAGCAGCTGCTCTTCGATCCGCGCCGAGAGCGACGCTAGATCGTGGAGCGGTTCCTTGAAACCTCGTGATGCTGTCGTCAGCGCGTCGGGACCAAGTCCCGCGAGCCGGAGCTCGTGAACGGTTCGAGCGAGCGCTTTTGGAAATCCAGGAAGCGCCGCGACAGGCGCGAAGTATTCGAGCTCGCCGGCGTTCACCGCGTCGAAGACGGAACGGGCGGCGACCGCCTCGGCTCCCGCCTGGGTGCCGGGCACACGTAGGTGCCCCCGGTGATGCGCCGCAGCCGCACGGGCCGCCAGTTCTGTCAGACTGAATCGACTGAGTCCGAATGTGGCGCCCACGCGCCGCGCAACGTCGCGGGCAAGATCGTCCGCCGCGCCGCGCGAGGCGCCGACAATGGCCACTTCCGAGGCGGGGTGTCGTCGGGCGAGGAATTGCCGCGCCGCATCGAGCCGTACGGCCGCAGACGTCGAGATGACGAGACGAAGCATCGAGCCCTTCCCCCGGTCGCCGTGCCGGGCATTTCGGATAACGTGGCGCCACGCCACGTAGGAACCTGAGAACGTTGAAGTTAGAAGTTAGAACTTCAAGCGCAAAAGAGCAAGCACGAAGTGCCCCTCGGTTCTAGCGCAGCACCCGAACGTGGTAGTAGCCGCCGTCTTCGTGGACGACGAGCGGTGCGCCGAACACCCGCCCCAGACGATCTCCCGTCAGCACCTCCCGCTTGACCCCGTCAAAGGCGATGCGTCCGCGTTCGAGGAGCATCACGCGTTCGACCTCAGGAATGATCTCCTCGACGTAATGCGTCACGAGCAGGATCGTCGTTCCTCGTCTTGCCACGTCGCGGACGCGCTCCATGAAGGCGTGACGGGCAACGAGATCCAGACCGCGCGTCGGCTCGTCGAGCACGAGAACCTTCGGCCCGTGCACGAGCGCGCGCGCGATCAGCACGCGGCGGGCCTCGCCCGTCGACAACGTGTCGAGCGTCCTCTTCGCCAACTCCTTGGCGGCCACGACGTCGAGCGCCTCGACTGCGCGCTCGCGCATCTCCCCGGTCATCCGCTGGTGCGCATGCACTCCGTGCGTCGCGAAGAATCCGGAGAGCACCGCGTCGAGCGCGGTCAGCACACCGTTCGAGTTGCCGTGAACGAACCGATCGTGCAGGTCGGCCGACACAATACCCATCTGCGAGCGGAGGTCGAACACATTCCATCGCTCTTGTCCGAAGACGCGGATCGCCGGCGCGCCGTCAACGCGCGCCAGCGGATACTGCTGCAACGTCAACAACCGCATGAACGTCGATTTGCCGGCGCCGTTTGGGCCCAGAATGGCGGCGTGTTCGCCAGCGCGGATGGAGAGCGTCAGGTTGTCGAGGACCCGCGCGCCGCCGAGGACGACGCAGGCGTCCGACAATTCCAAGAACGGCGACTGTCCGGCCTCTTCTGACTTCAGACTTCTGACTTCAGACTTCAGACTTCGTACCTAGCGGATTCGCCATCCGTTGACCGGTCCGCCGTGGAAGAACGCGGCAGGCGTCATGACGCCGTCTTTCTTGAATACCTGGCCGTCTTTCATGACGAACTGCACGTTCTTCAGCGCGTCCACATCGTCGAGAGGATTACCGGGGACCGCGATCACATCGGCGAAAAAGCCCGCCCTGATAGGACCGCGGGACTTCTCTGTCTCGCTGACCTTGTAGCCGTTGATCGTCATCGCGCGAAGGATGTCGACGTTCGGGATGCCCGCGTCCTTCCAGGTTTTCAGGAACTCGATGCAGAGCTCGCCGCGCGTTTTACCGACGACGTAATAGTCGGCATCGGTCGAAAACGTGAGCGGCACCTTCTTCGCGTACGCATCCTTGAGGCTGTTGACAGTCCGCTGATACGCCTGCGGCGACACGGGATGACCGGCGAGCCCATCGGGCGTGTCGGTGCCGGCGCGCCAGATCCCTTTCTGCGCCATCAGCGTGTGCATCTCTTCATTGAGGCCGGTCGAATGGGCAATCGACCAGATTCCAGCTTCGATTGCATTCCGTGCGCCGTTCACTGTCTGGACGTGGCCTTCGACCTTCATTCCCGCTTTGGCCGCTTCGCGGATAAACAGCCGGATCTCGTCCGTCGTGTAGCCGTACGGCTTGCAATCGACGCAGATCTTGATCACCTTCGCGCCGAAGAGCACGTTCTGCCGGACGGCCTTGACGATCTCGTCGGGCGTGTCCGCGTCCAGGTACTCGGGATAGACGATGTTGTGCTGTTTCGCCATTTCCGGCGTGGGAAAGAACTGTCCGCCCAGGCCGCCGATGATGATGCCGGAGTTGATGATGGTCGGACCCGGGATCCAGCCCTGCTCAATGGCCTGACGCAAGGCGGTATCGGCGTAGAGCGCGTTGTTGCCCATGTCGCGGACGATCGTGAATCCCGACGCGAGCATCTGGATCCCGTTCGATGCCGCCTGGATCGCGCGCAGCGCCGTCGACTCCTGCACGTAGGTGTAGTAGTAGATGTTGCTCTCGGGTTCAGGCTTGTAGGTGAGCGCGAGATGGTTGTGCGCCTCGACGAGGCCCGGCAGCACCGTCATCTGCGAGAGATCGATCACCCGTGCGCCGGCCGGAATCGCAACGTTTGGTCCGACGTCGCGAATCCGCGTGCCTTCGACGAGGATGATCTGATTCGCAAGGACTCTGCCGGCCTCGGGATCGAGAAGCCGGCCGGCCCGAATCGCGGTAACAGGAGGCGTTTGCGCCTGAACCGACGCCGCCGCAATCAGGCAGACCACGAAAAGCAAGACACGTCGCATCGACATTCTCCGATCACGATCAACGCAGAACACGCAAACCCGCAGAGGAACATCTTGCTCTGCGCGTTCTGCGATTTCCGCGTGTAACGTTGTCGTTCAGGGCTGCGCTGTCGTGGATACCCGTCCGCCCGCCTCGCGCGTCCACTGCCTGAACCAGCTCATCATGTAGAGCTGCGTGCGGATGTAATTGGACGGCTTCGAGCCGGTGCCGTGATATTCCTCGTTGAACTGCAGCAGCTTCACCGGCACGCCCTTCACTTTCAGCGCCGTGTAGTACTCCTCGGTCTGCGGCATCGGTGTGCGTCGGTCGAGCACGCCGGTCATCAACAGCGTCGGCGTCGTGACCTTGCCGACCGACATCAGCGACGAGTGCGACAGCCAGTCCGCCGGATCTTCCCAGAACGGTTTCTTGAAAAAGCTGAACGTGAAGAGGGGGATGTCGGTGTGGCCCGCCATGCTGAGCCAGTTGGTCACCGGACAGCGCACGGCAGCCGCCGCGAATCGATCGGTGTGACCGATCACCCAACTCGAAAGGACGCCGCCCCCGCTGCAGCCCGACACGTACATCCGCGACGTGTCGATGTAGCCCCTGCCGACGACGGTATCGACGCCTGCCATCAGGTCGTCGTAGTCGGGGCCGGGATAATTGTGATCGATGCCGTTGATGAAGTCGCTGCCGTAGCCGGTGCTGCCGCGCGGGTTGGTGACCAGCACGACGAAGCCGTTGGCAGCGAAGTTCTGAAACATGTAATTGAACCCGACGTTGTAATTGCCGAACGGCCCGCCGTGGATTTCGAGAATCAACGGGTACTTCTTCGACTGATCGAACGTCGGCGGCTTGACGATCCACCCCATCACCTTGGCGTTCCCCGTGGACGTGTACGTGACCTCGTCGATCTTCGCGAGCTGTTTGCCCACCAGCACGTCGCCGTTGACGTCGGTCAGCTTCGTCACCTGGCCGGGCTGACGGAGATTGACCTTGACGACATCCTGCGGATGATCCAAGTCCGACAAGATGCCCGCGGCGACCAGGTCTTTCGAGACCGAGTCGAACGACAGCATCTGGCGGCCGCTCGTGATCGGTTTGACGCCGCCGACAATCGAAGCGAACTGCACGTTGCGGGCGCCGCGATCGTCGGCGTCGAAGTAGAGGCCGCTCCCGTCCGGCGCCCAACGGAGATTGATCGGATCGCGGTCGAAGTCGCCGCTGATCTTTCGCATGTCGCTGCCGCCGCCGGTCGCAGGAATCACGAATAGATCGCTGACCGTGTGCGTGTGACCCGTCGGCGGGTGACCGGTAAACGCGACCGTGCGACCGTCCGGCGACACCGCTGGTCGGCCCCAGTTGCCAGGCTTCGCGACCAGGCTTCGAATGGTCCCGCTCGCCACGTCGGCCACGTACAGCTGCGACGCTTCGTACTGCACGTCGGCGTCAGGCGACTGATTGCCGTCGAACACGATCGACTTGCTGTCCGGCGTCCAGTCGATCGACGCGCCGCCGCGGAGCTCGCCGCCGCCCACGCTCCATTTTCCCTTCGTAATCTGACGCGCGGTACCGCCGTCGGCGGGAACCACGAACAGATGCGTGTATCCGTCTTCGAGATACCCGACCTGATCCTGCCTGTAGTGCAGCGTCGCGACGACGCGTGGCGCAGGAGTCCATTTCGCGCCTTTCGGCTCGCCGGGCATCGCGATGGCCCACTTCTCCGTGTCGGCCACGAACATCGAGAACGCGATCGATTTCCCGTCGGGCGACCATCGCGCGTTCCGCGGCGTTTCGTTCACGTGCGTCACCTGCGTCGCCGGGCCTTCCGCGTCGACCCATCGCACGAAGACTTGCGAACCCTTGGGTTCACCCTCCGCGAGATACATGAGCCGCTTGCCGTCCGGCGACCATCGCGCCGCCGATCCTTTGACGAGGAACCGATGCTGAGATCCGTCGGCGTTCAGGATCCACAGATTCGATTCCCATTTGTCTTCGAGCTTGTTCACGAGCTGACGGGTGTAGACGATGCGTGAACCGTCAGGTGATATCTGCGCGTCGCTCACCCGCTCCCAGTCCAGCCAATGCTCAGTGGTGAGCAGCGTGTCCGATCGCGTCTCCTGCGCGAGAAGCGCCGCGCCGCCCATCGCGATCGCGGCTGAACAAATCATTGCAACGATGAGTCTTCGTGTATGTGTCATGTCGTGCCTTCCTGCCTTTCCCACCGGTCCCGCCCTACCTGCCCTGCGCCGCCGTCGTCTGACGCTGCCCCGACGCGCGCGAGAGGCCCTGTTCCGCGTGGCGGCGCTGGGGCATGCGCGACAGCGACTGCTCGAACTGCGCCGCAGCTTCCTTGGGCCGGTTCTGGTCGAGCAGGAACGAGCCGTACAACTCGAACGACGGGACGATCGGATCGGCCGGACCGGAGGGGGCGTCAAGCGACGATTCGAGCGTTGTCGCTTCTTTGAGCAGCTTCTCTGCGCCCGCCATGTCCTTTTGCGCCATCGCGACGGCCGCGGCCACTTCCTTCTCCATGATCGCGATCGGCTTCGCCCGATAGGCGTTCGATCCCGACTCTGCCTGTGTCCGCATCGTCTTCAGCCGCTCGAGCGCTGCATTGGCCGTCACGATATCGCCCAGGATCGCGCCGCCGAGTCCGGCCGCAAGTACGTACGCGGCGCTGCCGTCGTACGCAGGCGCGCCGCCATCTTTCACCGCACCGCCCGGCAGCGCGAGCCTTTCCCACTTCCCGGTCTCGACGATCTGCCGCGCCCGCATCGACGCGTACCCGTCGCGCACGGCCTGGCTCGTGTCCTTTTCAGCCGTGGCCTTCGCCTCCGCAACAGCCTTGGCCGCCTCGTCGAACTTCCCGAGCTGCAGATAGCCGTACTGCAGCCACATGAGGGTATGGAAATCCTCGCGACCGCGCGGCAGGTTCTTCTTTTCGGCCAGGTCGACGGCCGCCTTGTACGCGACGGCGTTGGACGCGACGACGTCGTCCCACAAGCCGAGCTGGACGAAGATGTGCGACGGCATGTGGACGGCGTGCGCCGCGGATGGCGCGATCTTCGAGTAGGCGCGCGCGGCAGGCAGCGCAAGGATCGCGTGGTCCGGATCGTCGAACGAATGGATGATGAAGTGTGCTGCGCCGGGATGCTGTGGGTGCCGCTGGAAAATTCCCTGGGCAATCGCCGCCGCCTGCATCGACGTTCGCGTCGAGTTCACGCCGGGCCGGCCTGTGCCAAGGAGCGACAGCGCGTACATGCACGCGATCTCGTCGTCGGCAGGGTATTTCGCGTGCAGCTTCTGGAGAGCCGCGGAGTAGGCGATATCGCGCGCCAGCTTGTCGCCGGCCCCGAAGAGCACTTCCGCTGCCTCGAGCAGTTCCCGTTCCTTGCCGGCGGGCGCCTTGGCTGCGCGCGCCGCCGCGGTGGGGGCCAGCTTCTCGAGGACCCGCCGCGCCGCGGCCAGATCCTGCTGCGCCCACAACGGATGGTTGAAGCTCATCGCCTCGCCCCAGTACGCGAGCGCGAACGCCGGATCGGCTTTCTGCGCCTGCTGGAACGCTTCGGCGGCGATGTCGAACTCGAAGTTGTAGAGCGCCTTCACGCCCACGAGGAATGGCGCCTGCGCCGCCGGTTTCGCAGACGTCGGAAAATTGATCGTGCCGAGCTCGCCTGTCGCCCCTGTCTGCGCGCGTAGACCTGCTGCCGCCACTGTCAACGCCGCCATGAGGACGAGTATGGGTTTCATCGCGATACCTCCACGAGTAGGCGCCATTCTAGCCCTTCTGCCAGGTGTAGACTCGCGAAATGACCGTCACGATCCGGCCGGCGGAGGCCGCGAGCGCCGGCGATATCGAGGCGATTTGCGCCATTCACAACCAGGGGATCGTCGACCGGATCGCGACACTCGACACAACGTTGCGCGCGCCCGAGGACGTTCGCATCTGGCTGCTCGAGCGCGGACCGCGTCATCCGGTCATCGTGGCGGAAGTCGACGGAAGGGTCGTCGGATGGGCCAGTCTGAACCGCTTCAACCCGCGAGTGGCGTACGACCACGTTGCCGACTTCTCGGTATACGTTGACCGCGCCTGTCGCCGTAAAGGGATCGGCCGCCACCTGCTCGAGAGGCTGATCGACCTCGCGCGCGGGATCGGGTTTCACAAGATGGTGCTCGCGACGATGGTCTATAACCACGCCGGCATTGCGCTCTACACGCGGCTCGGCTTCAACCGCGTCGGGATCTATCACGAACAGGGGCAACTCGACGGCAAGTGGGTTGACGTCGTGATCATGGAACAGATCCTGGCCCAGGCCTAGACGTGCGCGCACCGCGTTCGGCGACCATCGCCAACTTCCTCACGGCCTTCACGGCGACGCTGCTGTTCAAGATCGCCCTTTTTCGATATGCAGCATCGGGCGCCGAGGGGGTGACGTCCGCGCTGCTCACGTGGCCGCGCATCGTCCTGTGTCTGGGTTGGGACGTCCTCTCCGCGGTCATCGTGACAGGCGTCGCCACCGTTGCACCGGCCGCGGTTCTCGCCGTGTACGGTGTCTTTCTGGTCGTCAGTTACCACGTCGCAACGATTGTCGGAACTCCGCTCGACAAGGCTGCGATCGATTTGCTGTTCGTGTACAACGCCGTTCCTGGCAGAACTGGACGTCTCTTCACCGACTCGATCGCGCCGTACGTCACTCCCACTGTCGTCATCGAATCGCTGCTCGCGTTGGTGCTCGTTCCTGCGCTGTTGTTCTGGTGGCGGCGCCAATCGATCGGCCAGGTCATCGGTCGTCGGATGGCCGTGGCATTGACAGTCTGCGTATTCCTCACGCTCGTGGCGGTACCGGGCCTCGCGAATGGATTGCTGGCAGTCCATACCTTCGGTCTCGAGCGAAGCCCGCTGACATTGCTGCTCGGGTCCTACATCTCGGAACCTGTGCGCTGGCTCATCGGCCGCGAGACTGTTCCTGCGGGCGATCCGTATTGCTTCGATCTTCACTCGCCGGTTCCGGTCGAGGGTGTCAACCCGCTGACGGGCGCGACGCCGAAGCGGACGAATCTCGTCCTGGTGATTCTCGAATCGATCGCCTGGCGCAACGCGTCGGGCGACGCGACACCGATGCCATTCCTCGACTCGCTCAGCGCGTCAGCCGGCGGCGTGCGATTCGAGAACCATTACGCACACTGGGCTCAGACGATGAATGCCGCATTCAACATCTGGTGCTCCGAGCTGCCGCATCCGGACTATCCACCCATCACCTACGTCAACCCGGCGATTCCGTGTGTGAGTTTGCCTGAAGCTCTGAAGGCGGCGGGTTTTGACACCGCGCTCTTCAGCTCCGCCGACTTTGCGTTCGACCGTCAGGTTCGGTTCCTGCGTCACCGCCGCTTCGATGTGATGGTCGATCGCAACGAGATGCCAGGACACGACGGCGCGTGGGAGAACAGTTGGGGCGTGGACGAGCGCGTGACGAGCGTGGCTCTGCTCGACTGGATACGACGGCATCAAGCGGAACACCCCGACAGGCGCTTCTTTGCCGCTTACAACATGGCCGCCGGACATCATCCTTACGAGTATCCCGGTTCGGCATCGGGACGGTGGCTTGATCACGAGCACGAGACAGTTGCGCAGGCCGCGACCTTGCGCTTTGTCGACGAGAGGCTGCGCGCGATCGTGGACGGGCTGCGGTCGAGTGGCCTCCTCGATTCCACGCTGATCGTCATCGTCTCCGACCACGGACCCGGATCGGGTCGCGCGGGGATGGGCCGCATCCGGGATGCTTCCATCTACGAAGGATCGGTGCATGTGCCGCTCGTGATGATCGGCCCCCAGCTTGCATCCGTCAGCGGCGCCGTGACGCTGCCGACGGGCCACATCGACCTTGCGCCGACCGTCCTGGGGTTGCTCGCGGTCCCGCCCGCAGCCACGATGAAAGGGCGCGACCTCACGCGCAACAGCGAGCCTCGCGTCGTGATCCTCGCCACGCGGCCTCCGCTCTCGCAGATCGGCGTGCGCGCAGGTGCATGGAAACTCGTGCACTGGTCGGAGAGCGGCGCCAACGAACTGTTCGACCTCGCGCACGATCCCGAGGAGCGAAGAGACCTGTCGGCCAGCCATCGCGAGCTCGCCACGACGCTCGAAGCGATTGGCCATCGGTGGCAAACGCATTCCCGTCACCTCATCGAGAACTACGCCGCCGTGCTCGCGACGTCGGGACGTGCGTGCTCCAACCCATGAGCCTGAGAGTTGCTATCGTCGCGCCGTACGATTTGTCCGTGCCGGGCGGCGTCAACACGCAGATTCGCGGCCAGGCGCGCGCGCTCAGGCAGCTCGGACATTCAGTCGATGTGTTCGGCCCCGCATCAGGATTCGTCGCGGACGACGAACACCCGCTCGGAACAGCGGTCCCTATCACGCTGGGGGGTACTGAAACCGGACTCGGTGTCGATCCACGGGCGTTTGCCGCGATTGCCCGTCTGGCGCGCGGAGCATTCGACGTCATTCACGTCCATGAGCCGTTGACGCCCCTCGTGCCGTGGCTCGTCGTGGCCGCGTCGCGTGCGCCGCTCGTCGGCACGTTCCACGTGCACCGCGAGGCGGGCCATCGCCTCTACGCATTCTGGAAGGGCGCGCTCATGCCGCTGTTCCGAAGACTGCGCGCTCGGCTCGCCGTATCGGATGCGGCGCATCGTACGGTGTCGCGGCACTTTCCCGGCCGATACGAGATCGTGCCCAATGGCATCGACGTGGAAGAATTCCGCCGTGAGAGACCGCGACCGCACGCGCTCACGGGCAGCCGGCGGGTGGTCCTGTATGTGGGCCGCCTGGAGCCGCGAAAGGGCGTCGACCATTTGATTCGGGCGATGGCGCTCGTCCGACAGAGCGCGCCAGACGTCATGCTGGTGATCGCCGGCGATGGATCGCAACGCGCCGCGCTCGAAGCGCTCGCCGGCAACAGCGGCGCAGTCCAGTTCGTGGGGCGTGTGAGCGACGCCGACGTCGCCGCCTACGTTCAAGCAGCCACGGTCGTCTGCTCACCCGCTCTAGGCGGCGAGAGCTTCGGGATCGTCCTGCTCGAAGCGATGGCCTGCGGCAAGCCGATCGTCGCCAGCCGCATCGAAGGATACGAGGCGCTCGTTGACGCGGCCGGATGCGCTCGCCTGGTGCCGCCGGGCGACGCTCCCGCTCTCGCGCGCGAGCTGACGACGCTGCTCGACTCGCCGGATACGCAGCGCCGGCTCGGTGCCGCAGGCGCGGCCGCCGCGCTCGACTACGACCTGCCGGCCATTGCTCGCCGCCTCGACGGCGTTTATCGCAGGGTCGTGGACGCGGCGAGAAACGACGGCGACCACACGCGATTGCGTTCGATCAAATAGGACCAGTCGGTCACGACGTTCGTCAACGACGCCGCGCTGACCGCCGAAGACGAGGCCGCGACGGACAGGAAGCCGGGGAAAGCCTCTCGTCTAATCGCAAAGTTGGGCGTCCGAGCATCGACGAGGGTCGACATCCCGTCTCGATCGAGCCTCAGACCGCCCGGCCGCACTGCCAGCGCCGTCCGCGTCCCGTTGCGCGCCGGTCCGAACAGATCGCTGCCGAGCGCCGCCGAAGGCCGGCGATCGCCCACGAGGGCGAGAATCGTCGGCAGCATGTCCACGTGGCTTGCAGGTGTCACCACGCGACGGGATGGACCGACGAGACGCTCTGGGCCGGCGACGAGAGCCGCCGTCCAGATGTTGTCGTTCTCAGGCAGTCCCGACGTGCGCCTCAGATCCATGTAGAACGCGTGATCCCCAAGGACAATCGTGACCGTCCGGTCGCTCCGTTTCCGAGCCGCCAGGAACGACAGCAGATGCCCAATTTCGCCATCGGTGTACTTCAGCACCTGGCGATAGCGCGGCGCGAGCCCTTCATTCGACGACACAGGCTGTTCCCCTGCATCGCTCGGTAGGCGGAACGGGTAATGCGTGGTGTAGGTCGAGATGAATTCGAAGAGCGGCCTATCAGGCGTGGCGGCGTCGTGACGACGAATCTCGTCGATGGCGCGCGTCACGATGTTGTGGTCGGTCGGCACCTCGCCGTTCGCGACAAGGTCTATGACCGTCGAGTACCACGCGGGCAGCCAGCGGTCCTGATGATCGAAATGTGGATCGGCGCCGATGTACGTCGTCTCATAGCCGAGATCGCGAAGCCGTGACGGCAGGCTGTCGAAGCGCCGACCGGAGAAGTCGGTGAGGATTTCCTTCCGTCGATGGGGCCATGCCGAGCAGTGGAACGCGAACACCGAAGGCGCGCTAGGAAAGCCGTTCGACGTGAACGTCGGAAACACGACGCTGTGCTGCGCCAGCGCATCCAGATTCGGCGTGACCGACGGCCGTACGCCATCGAGGCTGCCGATCGCATCCGCACGCAGGCTTTCGATCATCACGACGATGACGTCGGGCCGATCGACGGATTGAGCGGGCGGGAGCGGATCGGTCCACCCGTAGACGAGAGGGTACTGTTCGCTCAGCCACGCCGCGTGGGCAGGCAGGCCCACCGATGCGCGCAGCTCGCGAATGGCGTCCTGCTCCGACTGGCGGAGCAACGTGCCGTCCAGACCGAGCGATTCGCGGGCAAACGCCACTTCGATAGGCGGCGGCGGACCAGGCCAGGTGATCAGGGCCGACGCCGAGAGTAAGGCGGCGCCTGTTGCGATGACCGCGGCTGGCGCTCCTCTCGGGACTTCTACCCCATAGGTCCAGTCGCGCGCGACCAGCCGCGCCATGCACGCGGTGACCACGAGGAACAGCAGCAAACCGCCACCTGCCAGCACGGCGTTCGCCTTGAGCGGCTCGAGGAACTCGTTCGACGTCACGACGTGCACACCGCGGAATGTGCGGAATACGGTTGGCGTCAGTGGAGCGCCCGTGATCGTTGCAACGGTCAGGTCCGCCTGACCGGCGATCATCAGCACGCAAAAGACGGCGCACGCCACAATTGCGACCGTGCGTCGAGCTGCCGGCAGGAGGCGCGTCAGCAACAGAAACAGTCCGACGACGACCAGGAGCGCGCCGCTGTGCGCAGCCGCCGCGGGCAGGAACAACGCGAGACGATCACCAACGCCGGTGCTCGGCTGGATCAGATAGCGTACTGCGACGCCGCCCAGACGAAACGCAACCAGCAGCAACCCGGCTTTGAAAATCGGATGCGCGCGCAACCACCGCATTGTATCAACGGCATGTATGATCGGATTTTGTGCTGAGCATGCTCCACGGCATCGTCGGCGCGCTGACGCACGCCCGCCTCCCGCTGGTCGCGATCGCGCTTGCCCTCCACGTCACGGGCCTGGTCATCACCGGCGAGCGCTGGCGAGTGGTGATTGCCGGACTGGGTTGTCGCCTTCCGCTGTATCGAACGACGCTCATCAATCTCGCGGGCATCTTCGTCCGCAACGCGACGCCGACGACGGGGCTCGGCGGCGATGCCAGCCGCATCGCGTTGCTGCGCGCCGACGGCGTGCCACTCCCTCGAGCCGCCGGGTCGTTCGCCTACGTCCGGCTGGCCGAGCTGCCACCGCTCGCGCTCATCGTCGCGATCTCGACACCGGTAGCCGCGCGCCTCGTGAGCCGATCGATCGCGACAGTGGCCGTGACGACGGCCATCGTCGCTGTTGCGGCGGCGCTCGCCTACTGGCATCGAGAGCGCCTGCGACGCCATGTTGCGCGCCTATGGATGCGCACCGAGTCGCTGCGCCTCGATCCTAGGGTGTTCCTCCATGCGGTCGCCTACGCGACGCTGGCGCAAATCGAAACCATTGCGCGCCAGATCGTCGTTGCCGCGGCATTCGCAGTGCCTTTGTCCATTCAACAATCCGCCACCATCACCGCGATGACGATTGTCGGCGGGTTCGTGCCGACGGTCGGCAGCATCGGCGCGATCGACGGCAGCATGGTGGCCGGACTCATGCTCTTTGGCGCGAGCGCTGAATCGGCTGTCGCGATCACGATCGTGGGCCGCGCGATTTCGTACGGTGTCAGCACCGCGCTCGGTGCGGCAGCGCTCGCCGTCCTTGGTGGCCGTCGCGTGATCCTGGCGTGGCGTGCCGACGCCTCTGAAAGCGCGAAATCCGACTCGGAAAGGGCGGTCAGCGAAGGCAGAACGAGTACGGCAGCCGCGGGTTGAACGCGAGCGAGGCGTCCGACAGGTTCGAGCGGCCCTTCACCAGATAGTCCGCGGCGGCGAGCCTCAAACAATCGACGAGCCCCGATTTCCCTTTCTGATAGTTCGATACCGGCAGCGTCCGGTCCAGATGAATCGGCAAATCCGCGGCGCGGACGCGCGGCGAATCCTTCGAGCAGATCACGCGGTCGCCAAACGCTCGTCGCATGAACTCGACGAATTCCAGTTCGTCGGTCGCGACGAAAACCTGATAAGACCCGGGTGAAGCGTCGGCTACAGCGCGGCGCACTTCGTCCGCGTACGCTTCATACGAGACGCGCTTTGTCTGGTTGTCGGTGAACAGCCCGGATCGTCTGGTCGAGTCGGTCCCTCGGTAATGCACGCCGACGACGTACGCGCCCGGCTCCAGTGATTCCGCCGAGGCTCGCTCAACCGCTTCGAGAATCGGCTGTCGAACGTGAATGTGGGAGTCCACGAGGCGGTGCACATCGAAGCGTGAAAGTCCGCACGTCATCGGGTACAGGTATGGCGTGGCTCCATTCACGACGTCGCAGAACCCCCCATGCCTCCCGTATTTCGCGAACGATCGATCGAGATGCACTTCACCGTTGGCCGTTCGATTGCCGATCGGCATGACGTCCCGCTCGAAGAAGTACGTCCACCAGTTGGGTCCGTGTTCTCGATCGACGTACAGCGCGCTCCTGAAGTCGACGCGCACGCCGGCAGCGCCGCGTGCCTCGGCGTACGCAAGCGCGCCCACCACCGAATGAAACTCGGAGAACATGCCGGCCCACGCCGACATCTTGCGAAGCCCTTGCCTCGCGTAAAGGACGATCGTCTTACCCGCCACGTCAGGTTCGGGCAGCCAGCTTCGCAGCCGGTTGCGCACGGCCCGTCCAACCGACGGACGGAGCAGATCCGGCGGCGCCGCGCTGCGATCCGATCGGTACCATTCCGCAAGGGCTGACATAGCTGTCGCAACCTAGACGAGGGCCCGGCATTCAATTACCAAATTACCCACTTACCAAATTACCCACTTACCCACTTACCAATTTACCGAGCACCCAGTTATTGAGCTACCAACTGCGTCTGCACGAGCTGACGGTAGAACGCCGAGGTGTGAAGGAGCATCTCGTGGGTGCCGCTCTCGACGATGCGCCCCTCGTCGAGGACGACGACGCGGTCGACCGTCGCGACGGTCGACAATCGGTGCGCGATGATGATCGTCGTGGGACCGTAGTCGAGCGTTCGCAGCGACAGCTGCACGATCGACTCGAGCTCGGTGTCGAGCGCGCTCGTGGCCTCGTCCAGGATGAGAATGCGTGGGCGCCTCAACACGGCGCGCGCGATCGCAAGCCGCTGCCGCTGCCCGCCGGAAAGCTGCACGCCGCGATCGCCGATCGGCGCCTCGTATCCGCCGGGGAGCCGGTCGATGAATTCGTCGGCGCTCGCCAGCTCCGCGGCCGACACGACTTCTTGCGCGCTTGCGCCGGCAGCCCCGTACCCGATGTTCTCGGCAACCGTGCGCGAGAACAGGGTCGGCTCCTGCAGCACCGTCGCCATCCGGTTTCGAAACCAGCCGGGATCGAGCTCGCGGATGTCCCGCCCGCCGATGCAGACGCGCCCTGCGTCGGCATCGTAAAACCGCAGCAGCAGATTCACGAGCGTCGACTTCCCGGATCCCGACTTGCCGACGAGCGCGACGATCTCCCCAGGCCCGATGCGCAGGTCGATCCCTTTCAGCGCCTCGACCTCGCGTCTGGTCGGATACCGGAAGCGAACGCCTTCCAACGCGATCGACGGCTCGAGCTCGTCGGGACGGTCGCCGCCTTCGAGCGGAATCAGCGGCGTTTGGCCGATCAACTCGAAGATCCAATGAGTAGCGCCGAAGGCGCGCATCGTCTCCGCCGAGTATCGCGACGCATTGCGAAACCCGCGCGCGACGAGGAGCGCGTACAGGATGAACGAGATCAGCGAACCGGTGGTGAGTCGGCCGCTGACGATCAGATGGCCGCCAACCCAGATCGCCAGAACCGCGGCGGATTCGCCGGCAATGAACGACACGGCGCCGAGCGCCGAGGCGGATACGATCTTTCGACGCGCGAACTCGAGGGCGCGCGCCGTTTGGCGCTGGTAGCGTTGTGCCTCCGCTGGTTCTCGCGAGAAGGCGCGAACCGTGCGGATCCCGCCTATCACCTCCGCAGCGGCGGCGCCTGTCTCGGCGTGGGCTCGCTGCAGCTCGTTCGAAAGCGTTCGCACCTTGCGGCCGAGCAGAGACGAGGCGATCACTATCGGCGGAACCGCCAGGAGCGTCAGCAGCGTCAGCGGCACCGACGTGTAGAACAGCAGTGCGGTTCCACAGACCGCGAACACCGAAAAGCGCATCGCATCGGCGAGCTCCTCGCCGAGCACCACCTGCAGCGCCGGCACGTCTGCCCAGAGCCGCGTCGTGATTTCCCCGGTCTCGCGTCGATCGAAGAAGTGAATGTCCTGGCGCAGCAGCGTCTCGAACACCATCTGCCGCAATCGGGCGGCCACGCGCTCCGCCCCGAGGTTGTAGCAGTAGTCGCGGGCGAATGTCGCCGCGCTCTCGACGAAAAGGATGCCGATGAGCAGGATCGCAAGCTCGTTCAACCGCGCCGTCCGACCGGGCTGGACGCCGTCGTCGATGATCAGGCGGATCACCTGCGGATACGCCAGGCCCGTTCCGATGCTCAGCGCGACGAAGACGGCGCCGATCAAATACAGACGGCGCTCGCTCCAGAGGAGCGCCGCGATGCGCCTCGCTTGCGTGGTCAACGGGCGCACAAGTCCATACTCGCTAGCCGCTCGTCCATCTTCTCTTCGAGCAGCTGAAACTTGCTGCCGGGCTCGATCGGCTGCTCCCACCGGTTGTGCCAGTGCCACGCAAACGCGCCCTCATAGAGATTGCGGCTCTGGGGCGTCTTCCGGAACGGCTCGAACTTCGGATCGGCCTGCCATTCGGTGTTGAAAAACGGCGAAGGGAACACGGTGATCGACTTGCCGCGGTGAATCGCACGCCGGACGTTCTCGCGGCCCCAGTTGTACTTGCCGGGCGGGATCTCGATGAGGCCGTCGAGCAACTCGCGCGCGAACTCGCCGCCTGCGCGGAGGCGCATCAGCGCCGGGGCGTACATGTCGTCGAAGCGATCCCACTGATACAGGAATTCCTGATCGAGGAAGATCCCGAGGCTGCGCAGCAGGACGGTGTCCATGTCGGCATAGATGCCACCGTACTTGTAGAGAATGAGAATCCTGAACAGATCGCCGTCGCGATACGCCCTCGAGTCGCGCTGCGTGTAAACCTTCGGGTGCGCCTCGAGCGGCGTGCCGCGGACCTCGACGCCGGCATCATAGACGCGCACATTGATGTGCGGAAGAAACGGCTGCAGCCACTCGTTGGATGACAGATCGACGTCGGACCATAGCGTCAGCGTGCAGGCCGAGAGATCCTGCGTCGCGAGAAATGCCTTGATCGGCAACGCCTGCTTTCGGCCAAACGGCCGGATGGTCGGCCAGATTCCTCCCGAGCGCTCGCGCCAGAACATGTGGAACGTGACCGGCTCCGGCGAGACGACATCCGGCAGCGTCCGGCAGAACGCCAGCGCTTTCTGCCAGTCGTGATAGAGCTCGTAGTGCGTCGATGGGGCGATCGCGATCAATAGAGGCAGCACCAGGCGTACATGGACGCAGGCAGGTGGAACCCGATGTAGTCGTAGAACCATCGGTCACACTTGCAGCGCACGCCGATCTCCCGCCGCGTCTCGCTCGAGAAGCCGAACCCGGCTGTATGGACGAGATATGAAAGCAGCGCCTGATCCTGGCGATGGTTCTTGCGCGACGAACCCGGCGGCGCGATGCACGCTCTTTCCATCGCCCCCGCCTTCCACGGCACGATGACCTCGTGGTACACGCGGTCGCGAACGGCAGACGAGGCGTGGCCGGTCGCAAAGCCGACGAGCGTCGCATCTGCGTTCGGCAGATCCGCATACGACGCCGCGTCCGCGTGCAGGTACTCGAACATGAGCGGGTGCGTCCATTGCCGCATCGTCCCGCTCGATGCCCGCACCCACAGACCTTCGCTCGCGCGCACCCGCTCGGCGATCGGCGCGAGCGAATGAAAGTACGATCCCGCGTCGGTCCACAGCACGTCGTCCGGCGTTTCGCTGCGACGCAGCCGTTCCACCACGTCGGCGACGATGACCGGCTTCCATGCGTACTCGCCGGCGTTGACGTCGACGTTCATGTGCGGCGGATGCGTGGCGAAATCGAACTTGTGATAGAACAGGCCCGCCCACCGCGGAAGCGCGCCGACTTCGCGCGCGCTGAGGCCGAGGTCGTAGCATTCCACGCGGGCTCGGGCGGCGCGCAACGATTCGAGCATGCAGCGAAGCGCGCCAAAGTGATTCGACGAGGCGGCCGTGACAACGATCACATCGTGAAGCTTAGGTCATTTCGGAGCATGGTGCCATCGTGGGCATCCTATGACATCTGGAACGTCGGCATCGCCACGCTCGATCATCCTCTCCGCAGCGTCCGCGAGCTGCATCCGCTGAAGAACATCCGCTGGCTGCCGCCGCGGCCTCCGCTCTATCTCCTCGCCGATCCGTTTCCGTACCATCATGACGGCCGCGATTGGCTGCTCGTCGAGGACTACGGTCATCCGAAGAGTGTTCGTGGACGGATTTCGCGCGTCGAGGTCGACGACCTTGCGTCGGCCACAACGCCTCGAGCCGTGATCGTGCGCGACCGGCATATCTCCTATCCGTGTACCTTCACCGATGGCGTGGCCACATACTGCGCCCCGGAAATGAGCCAGGAGGAGGGCTGCGTCATCTATCGCCTCGGCGAGGACGGCCGTTGGGTCCCGCGCCATCATATCCTTCGCGGCGTACGAGTCGTCGATCCCACGATCTTCTCCTTCGGTGACCGATGGTGGCTTTTCTGCGCGGAGCCGCCGCCGCGTCATACGCGAACGCTGCACGCATATTTCGCCGACGCGCTCGAAGGACCATGGAGGGCGCATCCGCTGAATCCGTTGAAGCGCGATGTATCCTCTTCGAGGCCGGCCGGCCGGCCCTTCACGATCGGTGATCGCCTATACAGACCGGCCCAGGATTGCCACGACACGTACGGCGGCGCCGTTCATGTGATGGAAGTCACCTCGCTGTCACCCAGCAGTTTCCGCGAGACGGTCGCGCTTCGACTCTCACCCGACCCCACCTGGCCGTACCCCGATGGACTGCACCATCTGGTCGTCCACGGCACGCGCGTGTACTTCGATGCGAAGCGATGGAACGCCGATTTCCTCTTGTGGCTGAAGACGCGGAGATGAATCGGCGCCGATAGAGATCAATCACGAAAACACGAAGAGTCGCGAACCTGGTGACGCGCTTCCAGGACGAATGAGAAGGCCGTGCACGACGAACAACAGCGGCATGTACCGAGTGCCGCCGTACCCCTCAGGACCGAGTGGAGGTCGATAGAACTCGCCGTGAGCGAAATCCCAGGCGAGGGCGGTCCATGTGTGGCTGGTCAGGCCGTCGAAGATGCTGCCGGGCCAGTACCAAACCATAATCCGCGCCGCGCTGGCGAGCGCAACTGCAGCAAATACCCACAGCGTCGCGAGCAGTCCCTGGCTGGCGTCAGCGCTCCGCGAAGACATCGCCGAGGCTCGTGTCGACTCGTCGGCTTGCGGTAAGAGCGGTGGTGACGATGTCCTCGAGCGCGGTTCCCTGCTGCTCGAGGCGGCTCTTCAGGCCGGCGTCAGCGGGAGACGTCGCCAGCGCCGCAGACCACACCTCGCGCGCTTTCGCGACATCGCCGAGCCTGAAGTACCCGTCGCCGAGCGCCGTGCGCACGCGTACCATCAGTGCCGGTGACGAATCCCCGCTTGCCATGGAGAGCGCATGTTCGAGATCGGCGACGCCGCGAGGGACGCGGTGGAAGATGAAGTTGTTGTAGTACAGGTTGATCAATCCGCGGATGTAGTACGCAAGAATCGTCGGCTGCTGTGCGATCGCTTTCGTCAGGGCGTTGATGGCATCGCGCCCGAGATAGAGACGCCGGATATCTCCGGACGTCGGGACCTTGTCCACGTACGCCAGCGCCAGACTCACCTGGACGTTCGGACCGCTCCCCTTCCGCTTCGCCAGCTTCTCGAGGACACCAATCGGGCGGTCGAAATCGCGTGACGCGATGGCCAGCTGACGATAGGCGGCGGCCACTTTCAGGTTCTCCGGATCGGCAATGACCGCGCGCTCGAGAGCAACGATCGTCCGCGGATCGTCGTCGGCCGCAGCCACGACAGGTCTCAGCGCTCCACTACAGACGACGCTGAGGACACCGAGGAGTAGTCCTCGCTTCCAGGGAATCAAACTGCTGCGTCTCCGGTGCTGGAGGGTTCAGCGCTCGAAGCGAACCTGCAGGCGGAACTGGCGATATTCGGAATTGTAGAACGATCCAAAGAGGGGCGAGCCTGTATTGGCTTGAACGTCGGTCGGCAGGAAGGCGTTCAGCGCGTTGTACGCGCGGACACCGATCCAGGGCTGCAACTTGAAGATCCTGAAACGGTGCTCCACGCCAAGCTCGAGCCGGGCGTACGCCGGAAACCGGAGCTGGTTGCGCGGACCGACGAAATCGAGGGTGTCGTTGACCGCCGAATACGGCAGGCCCGAGCGCCAGTCGGCGATGCCGACAAACAGCCAACGCGGGTTCGGCATCGCGCGGCCGCGCGCGAAGAGACGGTTGGGCGCGTCGGCGGGCAGCGGCGCATACGCATTCACGCCGACCACCGGCCACAGCACGGTATCGAAGTAGTTCGTGAGCGCGTTCAAATCGCCGCGGGCAGCCGATCGCGCGTAGGAGACGTTCAGGTCGAACCCCGGCCCGTGCGTGAAGTGCACACCGACTTCCGCTTCTCGATAACTCGACCGGCCCGTGCTCGAGAGCCGCAGCTCGCCGCCGACGGAGGTCACCACCGGATCGAGAATCAGCTCGTGAATCCCCTGCCGATTGATGACGGCTGCGTGGAGCGACCACATCCGGTTCAGTCTGTAGTCGTAGCCGAGGTCCCAGGTACGGCTCCGTGGCGTTTCGAGATCGGGCTCCGTAATGTGAGCGTAGCGGACGCGTCGTCCGAGCGGTGTGATGCCGTCTGAAGCAAAACGCGTATCGATGGCGCTTTCGAATTCGTCGAAGGTGCCGGCGGCGGACGGCGTCCGCTCGTAGAACAGGCCGAAACCGCCGCGCAGGACGGCGCTGCCCGAACTGTTCAGCAGTACCGCTGTGCCAACACGCGGCGTGAGGTTCAGGCGGTCCACCACACCGTCCCGATCGAGCCGACCGCCGAACTCGACGTACCAACGTGTGTTCGGCTGAAAGCGATCCTGGGCGAACAGCGCGAGGTCCGTGCTGCCGATCGACTGGATGGACGGCAAGCCGAAGTCGAGCCGGCGCGCCAGCGTCCCGTCGGCGCGCTCGATCAATACCGGCCCACTGTCGCTCGTGCCGCCGTACTCGCTGCGCAGCAGGTCGACGCCGGCCTTGAAGAGGTGCAGCCCGCCGAGGACGTTGCGCGATCCAGATAGCGCCTCGACGACTTGATAGGTCACAGTGGCGCGGTGCTGACGGTTGAAGAAGTTGCCCAGCGTCGTCTGCGGCCTCAGCTCCATTAGCGCCGGGCCTTGAGGGATCACGTCGGTCTTGTACTCATGGACCTGGACTGTCGTTTCGCTGAAGAGCGTGTCGGTCCACAGCGATCGTTGCGTCACGCCTGCGTGATTGACGCGTGCGCGGAGATCGACCGCCGCATTGGGCGGCGTGAACGTGCCGAGGGTCGCCAGCGCGGTCACGCTCGGAAAGAACCCGCCGGTTGCGACCAGCGAGTGTCGCGGTGCCAGGTTCGCATCGATGCGTGTGAACGAGCTGAACCATTTCGTAGTACGCAGCTCGTTTTCGGGCCGACTGGGAACATCCGATGCCGAATAGCGGAACTGTGCCGTCTGTTCCAGAAACAGCCGGTCTTTCAAGATCGGCCCTCCTGTCTCAAGACGCGGACCGAACGCGGCGATGCCTTTGATGTCGAACGGCTGCCCGCTCCGGCCGAGCCGGAACGTGGGATCGAGGTTGTTGAGGCGCGTCTTCCACGTTTCGCCGGCGCGCCGCGTCTGAATCACGACGAGGCCGGACGAAAAGCGCCCGTACTCGACCGCGTACGGATTGGGCAGCACCGCAACCGAATCGATCGCATCGTCGGGCAGCGAGACCTGCGTGAGGCCCGTGGAAGGATCGACGAGCGTTCCGGCTCCGAGCTGCACGCCGGCCTGGCTCGGCCGCCCGCCTTTGATGCTGACGCCTCCAGGCACCTCGATGATGCTCGCGAGCAACCGGAGGGCAGCTTGAAAGCCGCCGCCTGGCGCGTACTGTTCAAGTTCACGGCTGCCGATGGCATCGCTCAACGACAGCGTGCCCTCGCGCGATACGACGGCAGCCGACCCGACGACGTCGACGGTCTGGGAAATCGCTGCAATCGCGAGGTCGATCGTCACTTCCGTCGTGCCACCGATTGCAACGGCGGCGGCCACGGTTGAGGTTTCGAAACCGGCGAGCGCTGCCGAAACGCGGTAGCGACCTTCCGGAAGCGCTACGAACCGGAATTGGCCGTCTCCTTCGCTCAACACCGTCGCAACGTCGTGATTGGACGCGTCGCGGACGACGACCTGCGCGCCGCCGAGGCGAATCGTGCCGTTCTGTGTCGTGACGACACCGTCGATCGTCCCCGCGCGCGCCGGCCGAACCTGTGCGACGGCGGACACGTCGGCCGACAGAGTAAGAGCGACGCAAACGATCAGTGCTCGCATCATCTCGAAGGGGAAGATCTATTGTAACGGGAAAACAGAGACAGTTCGTGACGATTATGTGAAAACGCTCCAGATCGCCAGCGTCAGCACGATGCCCGCGACCACATCGAGGATGTAATGGTAGCGTCCCACGACGCTGGCGACGGCGATGCTGGCGGCAAGGATCAGGAAAACGAGGCCGAGTCGAGGCAGGACACGGAGGACTCCCAGCCCGACCGCCAGCGAACCGGCCGCGTGACCGCTCGGGAACGTATTGGCGCGGATCGTCAGATGCTCCACCATCAGCGACGCTGCCCGGTGAATCGATCGGTCGGCCAGCACCGCTTTGCCTTCGGTTTGCCATGGCGGCCGCGACTGAAGGATCGTGAGCGGCAGGAACGAGCCGAGCTCGGCCGCGATCACCAGCGTCCAGTAGTGGTTCGCTTCGCCCGCGTAGCCGTTGAACGCGAGCGCCGCAAAACCGACCGGCAGCAACAGGAAGCAGCCCACGTACACCGCGTCAAGGTAGGCGAGCACGGCCCGCGGCCAGCCCGCAAACCGCGTGGATGGATCGCCGAGCAGGCGTCGGTCCCAGTCGATCAGCCACGCTTCGAACCACGGCGTCGGACGGATGAAGAACAAGCCCGACAAGTAATAGCCCGCAAGAATCGCCACTGCGGGCGACAGCCAGTTGCGAAGAAGCGGCGCCGGCGTACCGGCGAGCACGAAGACGACGCCGCACATCACCACGGCAATCGTCGCAATCTGCAGCCGACGCATGAAAGGCACTGGTCGAAGCCACACGACGACGGTCAGCGCCACGAAGTAGATCGTCGACACCCACTCGGACGAACGCACGCCGTGATGCTAACGTATGTGCGGTGATTGACGTTCGGCCGGTGACGGGCCGTCGCGACTTCCGCCGATTCATCGATTACGCCTACGACCGCAACGCAGACGATCCACACTGGGTTCCACCCCTGCGGATGGCCGAGCACGAGCGGCTGACTCCGCGGAAAAATCCATTTTTTGCGCACGCGGACGTCGAGCTGTTTCTCGCATGGAATGGCGACCGCATCGCCGGCCGCATCGCGGCGATCGACGATCGCCTCCACAACGAGACCCACGCCGACAACGTCGCGATGTTCGGCTTCTTCGAGGCGGAAAACGCCGCTTCCACGTCCGCATTGATGGGCGCAGTGGAGGCGTGGGCCCAGGCTCGCGGCCGCGCGCGCGTGCGAGGGCCGATCAATCCGTCGCTCAACGAGAGCGCGGGCCTGCTCGTCGACGGCTTCGACAGCGACCCGATGCTGATGATGCCGCACAACCCGCGCGAGTACGCCGCGTTCCTCGAATCGGCCGGGTACCGGAAAGTCAAGGACCTCTTCGCGTGGCTGTACAGCCTCGAGGACGATGCGCCGCCGGTGATTCAGAAGCTCGCCCAGCGCGTTCGCGAGCGCGAGCGCATCGTCGTTCGCCCGCTGCGATTGTCGGAGTTCACTCGTGAAGTGGAACGGCTGCGCGGCATCTACTGCGACGCGTGGGAGCACAACTGGGGATTCGTGGCGCCGACACAAGCCGAATTCCGACGGCTGGCCACGGAGCTGAAGCCGATTTTCGATCCGCGCTGCGCTGTCTGCGCCGAGGTGGACGGGCGGCCCGTCGCCTGTGCGGTCGCGATTCCCGACATCAACCAGGCGCTGAAGGGAACGAATGGCCGGCTGCTGCCGTACGGTCTGATTCGCTTGCTGCGGCGCAGGCATTACATCTCGCAGATTCGACTTCTGCTTCTCGGCGTCGAATCGAGCTATCGCCCGCTCGGCCTGTATCCATTGCTGCTCTTCGAGCTTCACAGGCAGGTAAGGAACACCGCGTACCGGCGCGCCGAGTTTTCCTGGGTGCTCGAGGACAATCGCGACATCAACCAGCCGGCCGAATTGGCTGGTGCGCGTCGGTACAAGACCTATCGGATTTACGAGAAGGCAGTTCGGTGATGCGAATCGCCGTAACGGGCGCGACGGGCTTCATCGGCCGACATGTCGTCTCACACTTGGCGTCGCGAGGCGATGAAGTCATCCAGGTTGGACGGCCGCTCGAGCGCGCGGCGCTCTGCAAGGCATTCCGAAGCGTCGATACGGTGATTCACCTCGCGGGCGTGGTATCGACGAGCCGCGACGAGGAGTACGTCAAGGTGAACGTCGACGGCACGCGAGAGGTCGCCGAAGCGGTTCACGAAAGCGGTGCGCGGCTCGTGCACGTGTCGAGCCTCGCAGCCGCCGGCCCTGCACCGCCCGATAAGCCGCGCGTCGAAGACGACCCTCCGGCGCCGATGACCGCGTACGGTCGAAGCAAGCTTGCGGGTGAGCGCGCGATTACGGCAACGGCCGGCCTGCGCTGGACGATTCTGCGACCGGGCGTGGTGTACGGACCCGGAGATCGGGCGCTCCTGCCGCTCTTCGTGCTCGCCGCGCGCGGGCTGCTGCCGCTCATCGGCCAGGCCTCTGCGGCCTACACCTTCGTATACATCTCGGATCTCGTGCGCGCCGTCGCCGCGGCGGTTGACCACGGCGCGCGTGGCGATGTCGTGTTCGTCGGTCATCCGCTCCCGGTGACCACGCGTGCGCTGCTGGAGGGCGTGCGGCAAGCGGTCGGCCGCGGGGCTGTGATCGTGCCGATTCCGTTGCCAGTACTGCGACTGGCCGCATTCGTGGGCGATGTCGGGGGGGCCCTTCGGGGACGGCCGCTGCCGATCAACAGCCGTCGCTACGCGGAGCTTGCCGCCGAGGGGTTCGTATGCCGCGTCGATCGCCTGCGCGATCGGCTCGGCGTCGTCGCCGAGATTTCGCTAGACGAAGGACTCGCGCAGGCCGCCGCGTGGTATCGACGCGAAGGCCGGCTGTGACAGGGCGCGTGCGAAGATCTCCATCGCGCGCGTAATCTGTTCGGGGTCGTGCGCCGCGGAACAGCTCGCCCGCAGCACGCACTCGTCGCGCGGACAGCCCGGCGGCACGATCAGGTTCACGTACAGTCCTTCGTTGAGGAGGAACTGCCACAGCGCGATCGTGTGCTTCTCTTCGCCGGTGAGAATCGGCACGATTGGCGATTCCGTCGTCCCGATCGTGTAGCCCAGCTCCTGAAGGCCTCGGCGCAGCCGGCGGACGTTGGCCCACAGCTGATCGCGCAGCTCCGGGTGGGCGCGCACGACATTCACGGCCGCAGCCACGCTCGCGATGTTGGACGGCGATCCCGAGGCGGTGAACACATACGCGCGCGCGAGGAAATGCAGGGCGCGCAGCTCCGCATGGTTCGAGACGCACACGCCGCCGATGCCCGCGAGCGACTTCGAAAAGGTGCCGACGATGAAGTCCACCTCATCGAGCACACCCTGATCTTCGGCGCATCCAAGACCGCTCGGCCCGTAGGTTCCGAGCGAATGCGCTTCGTCGACCAGCAGGTACGCATGATGCGCGCGGCACACCTCGACGATGTCGCGAAGCGGGGCGACGTCGCCGCGAATCGAGTACAACCCCTCGACGACAACCAGCCGGTTCGACTCATGGCCGGCCAGCCGCTCGAGCTTCTTGCGCAAGCTCTGCGGCGAGTTGTGACGGAAGCCGATCACTTGCGCCGCCGTCTGTCTCGTCGCGTCGTAGATGCTCGCGTGGCTGTCGCGGTCGATCAGGATCACGTCGCCTGGGCCACAGAGTCCGCCGACCAGCGACAGATTCGCCTGATACCCGGTGCTGAAGATGATCGCGTGGCGCTTGTGGAACCATTCGGCGAGCTGGTGCTCGAGCTGTTCGTGAATCGCCAACGTTCCGTTCGCCGTGCGCGATCCGGTCGTGCCAGTGCCGTACTCGGCCACCGCTCGCCTCGCGGCGTCGACGACGTCGGGATGCAGTGTGAGGCCGAGGTAGTTGTTCGATCCGAACATCAGCGTCGGCCGTCCCTGCACGACGACCTCGCAGGGCCCGAGCACGCGCTCGATCACGGTGAGGCCGGGCATGGCAGACTTGTCCGCAAACGTCGCCGCACGTTGCTCGGTCGCGCGCAGTTTGTCGAGCAGGTCCATTAACGATTCGCCACCAGCGACTCCCAGCGCACTTTCGTTGCCGCCCGCTGCACTTTGCCGCTCGTCGTCCTTCCCACCGTTCCGCTCGGCACTATCGCCACTTCGTCCACGTAGAGCCCGAACACGTCTGCCACGCGCCGCCGCACCATCTCGGTCAGTGTCGCCGCCGACACGGTACCATTTGGTTCGACCACCATCACAACGCAATCCGGCCGTCCCTGGCCGGCCGTGCCGAATGCCACGACGCGCCCGCGGCGAACACCGGTCAAGTCATCGACCGCCCACTCGAGATCCTGTGGGTGATACTTCCGGCCGTTCGCGATGATGACGTCTTTCGCCCGCCCGCAGACGTACAGCTCGCCGTCCGACAGGTACCCCAGATCGCCCGTGCGCAGCCAGCCGTCCTGAATCGTCTCGGCTGTGGCGACCTCCTGGTCATAGTAGCCCAGCATGACCGACGGGCCTGAGAGCAGAATCTCTCCGACCTGTCGCTCAGGCACCGGGCGCCCAGTCTCGTTCACGATCTGGACCGAATGGCCGGGCAGCGGGACCCCGCAGCTCACCAGCGAATTCTCGGTGCGAAGCGGGCGGCCACGCGGCGCAAAGGTCGCGGCCAGGACGTGCTCGGCGAGACCGTAGCTGGGAAGGAAGCTCGTTTCCTTGAACCCGACCTTCGCGAACTTGCGGGCAAAGGCTTCGAGCGTCGGCGGATGCACCGGCTCGGCGCCGCAGCCGGCGACGCGCCAGCGGGACAGGTCGAGCCCTTCGAGATCTGCGTCCTTGATGCGGCGGACGCAGAGGTCGTACGCAAAGTTCGGGGCGAAGCTGATGGTCCCTTGATGGCGAGTCAGGGCGCGCAGCCATTCGACGGGACGTTTGACGAAGCTCTGCGGCGGCAGCAATACGCACGGACGCGCCGCATAGAGCGCTCCAAGCGCCATCCCTACGAGGCCCATGTCGTGGTTGAGCGGCAGCCAGCTCACGCCCACGTCGTCGGCTGTCGTCATCAGGCCGGCCGGACCGTTGATGCCATCCACGTTTGCCGAGAGATTGGCGTGCGAGAGCGCGACTCCCTTCGGCGCCGACGTCGACCCTGACGTGTATTGGACGAACGCGATGTCGTCGAGCGACGGCGGATCGTCGGGTTCGACGAACGGCGCGTTCAGCTGTTCGTGCGCGAGCACCAATGACAGCGCCGGGCAGCTTTCACGAATGCCCTCGAACGCCGGGACGAGCGCGGTGGTGGTGATGACGGCGCGGGCGCGCGAGGCGCGGAGCACGTTGGCAGTCAGCTCGAGATAACGAGGAACGTCGCCAGCTGTGCCCATCGCCGCGGGCGGATACAGCGACGCCGGAACGACGCGCGCCATCGAAGCGGCGAAGAGCGTCGTGAGGAACGCTTCGGCGTCGCCGATCACCAGCGCGACGAGATCGCCTTTGCGGAGGCCCGCCTCGCGCAAGGCGCGCGATATCTTCACCGATGACGAGTGGATGTCCTCGTACGAGCGGAACCTCTCGACGCCATCCGAGACGAATACATATCCGGCATCCACGCGCGCGGCCCCGGCAAGCGCGTCGGTCAGCGTCCGCAATCGGCCCATCAGACTTTCGGTCGCTCCCCGATGAGCCGAGCCACCTGCGCGACGATCTGCGCGACAGTGCGAGTGGACGGCACGTCGTTCAAAGGAATCGAGATGTCGAACCGATCTTCGAGCTCGGCGATCAGTTCCAGGACCTGGAGAGAATCGAATCCCAGGTCGGCGACGAGATCGCTGGCCAGCGTCGGCTCAATCGGTCGACGGCTGACGTTCTTGAGAACGTCGATGACGGCATCCTCTAGGGAGGCGGAGGCAGGCTGAAGCATGGCTGAGAGGCGTAAGAATAGCATCAGGACATAGGGAAACGATAAATTGAAGAGGGCTATACTGACCACGATGTCCGACGGCCTGAGCGCACTCCTGGCGCGAATCGATGCGGCCGTTCAGCTGCGCGACCCCGAAGCGGTCACGCAGCGCGTCAAACAGGAGCTGCAAAACGCCATACACGATGGCGCTGTGACGCTGCCGGCGCGCTTCCACCGCGTGCGGCCCGATGGCTACGCGCGCCGACTGCTCCACCGCAACGACGACCTCGGCTACACCGCCGTCGTCATGACCTGGGGGCCGGGGCAGCGCACCCCGCTGCACGACCACGCCGGCATCTGGTGCGTCGAAGGCGTCGTCTCCGGCCAGATGGACGTGACCCAGTTCGACCTGGTGGAACAATTCGACGAGGCGTACCGTTTCGAGGCCAAAGGCTGCGTCCATGCATCCGTTGGATCCGCCGGGTGTCTCATTCCGCCGTTCGAGTACCACATCCTCGCGAACGCGCTCGAGACGCCGTCGGTCACGCTCCACGTGTACGGCGGCGAGATGACCACCTGCCATGTGTTCGAACCGGCAGGCAATGGCCGCTATGTCCGTCACGAGCGCCCGCTGTCCTACTACCAGGATTGAGGGTGACGACCGCCGCCCGCGCCGCCTCGATCGACATCGCCGGCGCCGAGCTGAAACAGTTACTGGGCAACCGCGCCAATGATTCGAGCGCGGTGCGCGACCATCACAGCCGCGGCGAGTCGTACCATGCCCCCGCGGCGCCCGACATCGTCTGCTTCCCGCACACGACCGATGAAGTCTCGGCGATTCTGAAGATCAGCGCGCGGCTGCGCGTGCCCGTCGTCCCGTTCGGCGCAGGCACGTCTCTCGAAGGGCACGTCAACGCGATACGCGGAGGCATCAGTCTCGATCTGCGCGAGATGAACCGAGTTGTGGGCATCAGCGTCGAGGACCTCGACGCCACCGTCGAATCCGGCGTCACACGCCTGCAACTGCACAAAGCGCTGAACAACACGGGGCTGATGTTTCCAGTCGATCCTGGCGCCGACGCAACGATCGGCGGCATGGCCGCAACGCGCGCATCCGGTACGACAGCGGTGCGCTACGGCACGATGCGCGAGAACGTGCTCGGACTGGCCGTCGTGCTTGCCGACGGATCGATTATCAAGACGGGCACGCGGGCGCGAAAGTCCGCGGCCGGCTACGACCTGACGCGCCTGTTCGTCGGGTCGGAAGGCACGCTCGGCGTCATCACCGAAGTCACGGTGCGGTTGCATCCGCTGCCGGAAGCCGTATCGGCAGCCACGTGCGCGTTCGAGTCGATCCAAGGCGCGGTGGAAACGGTCATCGCGACGATTCAGCTCGGTATTCCCGTGGCCCGCATCGAGCTGCTCGACGAGATCCAGATGGACGCGGTGAACCGCTACTCGAAGACCACTTACCCTGTTGCGCCGACGCTCTTCTTCGAGTTTCACAGCGACAGCGCGCGCCACGTGGCCGATCAGGCTGAAGCGGTGCAAGCGCTGGCAAACGAGCGCGGCGGCCGCGGCTTTACCTGGGCGACACACCTCGAGGATCGCGAGCGGCTCTGGCAGGCGCGCCACCACGCGCTGTACGCCGCGCTCGCGCTGCGTCCCGGCGCCAAGGGATGGACGACCGACGTCTGTGTGCCCATTTCGCGGTTGGCGGAGTGCATCGTCGAGACAAAGAAGGACAACGTGGGCGCCTCGTTTCCGATTTGTCTCGTGGGCCACGCCGGCGACGGCAACTTTCATCTCATCTACGTGCTCGATCCCGACTCCGCCGAGGAACGCGTCGAAGCGGGCCGGCTGAACGAGCGCATGGTGATGCGAGCGCTCGCGATGGGCGGCACGTGCACGGGAGAACACGGCGTCGGCATCGGGAAGATGAAGTATCTCGCCGCGGAACACGGGCTGGCGCTGGAGGTCATGCGCACGGTGAAGCGCGCCCTCGACCCCGATAATCGAATGAATCCGGGGAAGATGGTTGACGGTGGCGAAAGGTAGAATGCGCAACATGACACGTCGAATTCCGGTAGTCGCCGCTCGCTGTTCGGTGCTTCTCATCGCGTGGCTTTCGATCGCCGGGGCGGCGCGCGCGAGCGAGCTCTCCGACGACCTCAAGGCGCGGCGCACGCGCGTGATGGAGAAGCTCGGGCCCGACTCGATGCTGATCCTCTGGAGCGCGCCGGCCCAGAAGTACTCGCTCGACATCGACTACGAGTACCGTCAAGACAGCAACCTGTACTACCTGACCGGCTTGACGCAGGAGAACACGATTCTCGTGCTGCTGCCGGGCAACAAAATTCGGCGCGAGCTGCTGTTCGTGAAGGATCGGAATCCGACGCGCGAGCACTGGACGGGCCCGCTGCTCGACGAGAACGAGGCGAAGGCGCGAACCGGCGTCGATCGCGTGTTTCGGTCGAGCGAGTTCGATGCGATCATCGCCGGCCTCCTCAGCGCGCAACCGGTCGGCGGCGACGCCGAGCCGATCGACGCGTCTGGATTCTACGAGGCGCTCGCGGCCGGGCGGGCGCGGGTCGCGCTCGCGCTCGGCCGCCGCGGCATCAACGACGCGCTGACGCCGGAGCTGGAGTTCGCCAGGAAGATTCGCGATCGCTACGTCGGTTTCCAGGTGTCGGACGGCTCACCCATTCTCAACGAGCTTCGGGCCGTGAAGACACCGTACGAACAGAGGATCCTGGCGAAGAGCGTCGAGATATCCGGCGATGCCCAGATGGCGGGCATGCGGGCCTCCCATCCCGGCGCGTACGAGTACGAGGTGCTGGCCGCCATCGAGGCGGTCCAACGAGGGCGCGGCGCCGTTTCGTGGAGTTATCCGTCGATCGTCGGCAGCGGACCGAACGCGACAATTCTTCACTATCCCCGCGGCGAGCGGCAGATGAAGGCAGGCGAGCTCCTGCTCGTCGATGCCGCGTGCAACTACGGCTACATGGCGGCGGACATCACGCGTACGTACCCCGTGAGCGGGACGTTCTCTCCGCTGCACAGAGACATCTATCAGCTCGTTCTTCAGGCACAGGACGAGGCGATGAAGATCGCGCGGCCGGGCGCGTCGCTGATGGACGTGCACAACAAGACCGTCGACGTGATCAAGGCAGGCCTGTTGAGACTGGGCCTCATCACCGATACCAGTGGCGACCAGTACAAGATGTGGTACACGCACAACTCGTCGCATTTCCTCGGCATCGACGTCCACGACGTCGGCGATCGCAAGGGTCCGTTGGTGCCCGGGATGGCGTTCACGATCGAGCCCGGCATCTACATCCGGCACAGCGCGCTGGACGCGCTGCCCAAAACGCCGGAAAACAGCGCGCTCATCGAGAAGATCCAGCCCGCGGTGAAAAAGTACGCCGATATCGGTGTCCGCATCGAAGACTCCTTCCTCCTGGAGCCGACTGGCCTGCGCAGGCTTTCGTCGGCCGTGCCGCGCACCATCGATGAGATCGAAGCGTTTCTCAAACCCAAAGGCAGCAAATGATTCGGTGGTCGCGAAGGTCGCCGCTCGTTGTTCGATGTTTGGCGCTCGCGGCCGTCGCCGCCGCCGTTGCGCAGCTCGACGCGGCGCCCGCGCGCAATTTTCTCTGGAAGGCGACCTCGAGGTCCGGCGGTGCGCTGTATCTCGTCGGTTCGGTCCATCTCCTGTCGCAGGACTCCTATCCGTTGAGCCCGGCCCTCGAAGCCGCGTTCAAGGACTCGGATCTGCTCGTCGAAGAAGTCGACCTCGGCGAGATGGGCGCTGGCGCCCAGATGACGTTTCTCAGCCGCGGCATGCTGCCCTCGAGCACGCCGCTCGACAAGGTGATCTCGCCCGCCACGTACGCGAGCTTGATGAAGCACGCCGCGGATGTCGGCATCCCGATCGAGCCGCTGAAACTGCTCAAACCCTGGATGGTCGCGCAGATGGTCGAAGTCATGCAGTGGCAGAAAGCCGGCTTCGATCCCGAGCTCGGCCTCGACAAGCATTTCTACGACCAGGCCCAAGGCGCGAGCAAGAAGGTTCAGGGCCTCGAGACGCTTGATTATCAGGTGTCGCTGTTCGATGGCATGACGATGGCCGAGCAGGATCACCTGCTGGCGGAGACGCTGAAGGAGGTCGATGCCGAGCAGGCGAACATGTCGAAGCTGATGGAGGCCTGGAAGGCCGGCGACGCGCCGACGGTGGAGCGCATCGTTCTTTCAGCTCTCAAACAGGAACCGCAGCTGTATCAAAGGCTGCTGGTCGATCGCAACAAGGCGTGGATTCCGAAGCTCGAGGCGCTGTTCGCCCGCAAAGGCCGCGCGTTCGTGGTGGTCGGCGCCGCCCATCTGGTCGGGCCCGATGGCCTCATCGCGATGCTCCGCGCGAAGGGCTACACAGTTGAACAGCAGTAATGGCTACGACTTTGGCTGCGGAAAGTGCTTCTCGTACCAACGCATGCTCCGATCGATGCTGTCGACCACGTGCTTCGGTTCGCGGATGCCGTGGCCTTCGCGCGGGTAGCGGACCATCACCGCTTCGGTCCCGACGTCCTTGAGGCCGATGTAGAACTGCTCGGCTTCCGCGATCGGCACATCGTTGTCGTTCTCCCCATGCATCAGCATCGTCGGCGTGCGCGCGTTCGCGACGTGGCGGATCGCCGAACGCTGGAGTAGCGTGTCCATCACGTTGCCCTGGTGTGGGTACACGCCCCACTCCATGGCCTCGTACTGGTTGTAGTAGGTCATGTAGTTGTAGCTGATGATGTTGATGATCGCGGCGGTGGGAATCGCCGCTTTGAAGATGTTGGTCTGCGTGATCAGCCACGCCGACAGCTGACCGCCATAGCTGGTGCCCTCCACACCCAGGCGATCCCGATCGATCCACGGATACCGCCGCACTGCGGCGTTCACTCCGTAAAGGACGTCCTGCCCTTCGTTTCCGTTCTGATCGCCGAAGACGGCATCGGCAAAGGCCTGGCTGTAACCGGTCGACCCGCGATAGTTGACCATCAAGGTCGCCCAGCCGCGCGCCGCATACACCTGATTCTTGAAGTTGAACGCAGGCCCCTGCTGCCCGTGCGGGCCGCCGTGGATGTTCACGATCAACGGATGCTTCGTCCCTTCGGCGAGGCCGAGCGGCTTCGTGAGAAACGCTTCGATCTCGAACTTGTTGTCGTTCGAGATGAAGCTGAACGATTCGACGTCCGCGAGTCGTTTGCCGCGCAGGAGATCCGCGTTCAAGTCGGTCATCTTGCGGCCCGCGATGAACAGCTGCGTCAGATCGGTTGGCGTGGCGAGCGTGTACGCGAGCACCGTCTTCGCCATCGAGAAGCTGCCGACCGATCCGCGCTCGCCCACGACCAGCTCGGGCTTGCCGCCCGCAATCGGCTGACGGTACAAACGCACCATGCCGCGCTCCTGCACCGTGAATAGCAAGGCGCGGCCGTCAGGCGTCCATTCGGGCGAACCTTGGCGGTTGTCGATGGTGCCCACTTCGCGCCTCGCGGTGCCATCTGCGTTGATCACATACGCGTGCGTGTCCTCCATGGTCGTTTCGCGATCGGTCAGGCCGCGCTTCGTGGCGCCGAAGGCGAGCATCCGGCCGTCGGGCGACCAGCGTGGACGATATTCGTTGCTCTCGGACGCCGTGACGCGCCGGATCGATTTGTCGGCGATCTTCAAGATGTACAAGTCGTAGTTGAAGAACTCGTCGTGGTCCGCATCGCGATTCGTCAGGAACGCCACCTCCTGTCCGTTGGGCGACCATTCCACTGAGTGCTCGTAAAAGGGACCGTCGGTCATCTGCTCCACGCGGCCAGACGCCACATCGACCATGAACAGGTGAAGGCGACGGTTGTCGTTGAAGCGCGTCATCCCCTCGGCCGCATCAGGCTTGTAGAGGTACCGAGTGATCACAACCGGGTCCCCCGTGGCATCGACGGTCTCGGGGCCCGGCATCGACGACACGTAGACGATCCGCTTGCCGTCCGGCGCCCAGCTCACGGTTTTCCCGGATCCGGGGAGCGGGGCGTTCGTACCGGTCATCTCGGCAAGCCATCGCGCGCTCGAGCCGTCAGGTTTGGCGATGACGAGACCCGACTTGTCGCCCACACGACCTTGATAAGCAAGCCATTGGCTGTCCGGCGACCACTCGGGGTTGCTGGACGATTCCTTGTCCAGGCCGAATCGGACAGTCTTGCCGTCCGCAATGGTCATGACCCAGAGCTGACTGGACGGGCGGCCGGGGCCGTCGTTGCTGTCGACCGTGTAGGCAACGTGCGTCGCGTCGGGCGACACCTCGACTCCGGATACCGATCGCAGCTTCAGGAAATCGCCGCTCTGCAGCCCTCCCTGCGCGAATGCTTCGGATCCCAGGAGCACACCCGCAGCAGCGAGGCTGCAGGCGATCGACAGACGGTTGTTCATGGTCTGAATTTGCCTCCGTATACGAGCGGTTCACCGGTTCTCCACGGATGGTACTCGTTCGCGAAATCGATCCGCTCGCCCAGAGGCGGATGGCTCTCGCGAAAGATCTTGTAAACCACACCCGGGCGCGGATTCACGAGCGCCTCCTGCTGCAGTTTCACGAACGCCGTTCCGGCGCTGTGGTTGGTTTGGGTGATTTCCAGGCCGAATCGGTCCGCTTCGTGCTCGATATGCCGGGTGAACGCCAACTCGAGCGGCAAGACGGCGAACCCGAAGGCGGACATCAGCAGAAGGAGAAGCGGAAACGACGCCACGTCGGACAGCGACGTAAATCCCCATCGGGCTCTATAGCGGGCAATCAGAAGGTCCGCGGTGCGGTATGCAACGTAAAGCGACGCGACGAGGATCACCGTCGAGAACGCGATGGTCTGCCACACGTGAAGGAGCACGTAGTGGCCCATCTCGTGACCCATGACGAACGTCAGCTCGCGGTCGTTCATGCGGTTCAGCGTCGTATCCCACAGGACGATGCGTTTCGTGCCGAAGAGCCCGGCGACGTAGGCATTGAGCGTCTTGGTATCGACGCTCTTGTTCACCTCGTAGACACGGCTGCCTTCGATGCCGGCCCGGTTCGCCAGTGAAAGGATTTTTGCCTCGAGCGCCTTGTCGTGCATCGGCTCGAACTTGTTGAAGAGCGGCGCAATCCAGATTGGCGCGACGAGGTTCGCGACCACGATGAAGGGGACGAGCGCGATCGCCGTGTAGAGCCACCACCGGCGCGGGCTCTTCCGCAGCAGAAGATACGGCACCCACATCACCAGCGCGCCAACGATGCAGGCGACAGCGAGCGATTTGAGCGTGTCGCCGAACCATTTGCCGAAGGTTTGGTTCGACAGTCCGTACGCGTGCTGCCGGACGAACTCGCTGTAATAGTTGAGCGGCAGATCGATCAACGTCGTGATGATCGTGAACAGCACGATGTAGACGACGATGGTGAAGAACCAGTTTCGGCCGACCCGACGCGCGACGTTGCGCAGCGCCGCGGAAAAGCCGGTGGCGAGCAGCAGGACGAGCACGGCAATCGACCACGCCTGTTCGACGAACCACAGGACGTTGCCGCTGCGGTAGTACCGCATCGCCTGTTCGCTCGGCTCCGGCACGCGCACCGGCGCCGTCTCGTCTTCCAGCGTCATCGCCGAAATCTGCGGCGGCAGTCCAAGCTCCGGCGGCTGCGCGGCAGCCGACGCGGTCCCAAGCGCGAGCGCGAACACGAATGAAATCAACATCGGCCCTCTGAGCAAGCCAACCTTCGCCCGCCTCGCGCTTCCGTGGGCCAAGCGCTTTCGCGTTTCAGGCCGCGGCCAGGCAAGCTATTCTAGCGTTCTGCGGAGGAGGATCTCATGCGGCGGGTGCTGCTGATAACGGTTGTTGTCACGCTGGCTGGTGCGGCTCCTCATGCGGACGCCAAACGGTGGTGGTCCTACGTCGAGGCGCTCGCGAACGACGGCATGGAAGGGCGCGACACCGGCAGCGCAGGTCACAGGCGCGCCGCCGAGTTCGTGGCCGCCCAGTTTCAGCGCGCCGGTCTCGAGCCTGGTGGGGTCGGCGGCTATCTCCAGCCGGTGAAATTCAAATCGCGGCGTATCCTCGAGGACAAGTCGAGCCTTGCGCTGATCCGGGACGGCAAGGCGGAGCCGCTCGTGCTCGGCGAAGATGCCACGATCGGCATGCGCGTCGAGTCGGCGCCCGCGGTCGAGGCGCCTCTGGTATTCGTGGGCTACGGCCTGAACATTCCAGAGCGCAACATCAACGATTTCGCCGGCCTCAACGTGAAAGGCGCCATCGTCGTGTACATCTCGGCCACGCCGAAATCGCTGCCGGGCCCTCTACAGGCACATTTTGGATCGGCCGGCGAACGATGGGCGATGTATCGCGCCGCAGGTGCAATCGGAACGGTCAGCATCGCGAACCCGAAGAGCATGGACATTCCGTGGGCGCGCTCGACGCTCGCGCGGCTTCACCCGGCAAAGGCGCTGGCGGACCCTGCGCTTCAGGACACGCAAGGCCAGCAGCTGTCAATCACGATGAACCCGGCGCACGCGGACAAGCTGCTGGCGGGATCGGGCCATACATTCAAGGAACTCCTCGCGCTGGTCGACGCGGGGGCGCCGGTTCCGGCATTTTCGCTGCCGGCACGGCTCAAGGCGACCGTTGCGGTCGAGCGGGCCGACGTGGAATCGCAGAATGTTGCCGGCATTCTGCGGGGATCGGATCCCTCGCGGCGCAACGAATATGTCGTCGTTTCCGCGCACCTCGACCATCTCGGTGTCGGCGAGCCGATCAACGGCGACAAGATCTACAACGGAGCCATGGACAATGCTTCTGGTGTTGCCGCCATCCTGGAGGTGGCGGACTCGCTCCACGATGCCGGTGCAAAGCCGGCACGTTCGATCCTCTTTCTCGCCGTGACGAGCGAAGAGAACGGTCTTCTGGGATCGAAGTACTTCGCCGCGCATCCCACGGTGCCTCGGGGCACCATCGTCGCCAACGTGAACACCGACATGTTCCTGCCGCTCTTCCCCCTCAAGATGCTGATGGTGCTCGGGCTGGATGAATCCGATCTTGGACGGGACATCAGAGCAACCGCCAGCGAGCTCGGCCTCGGCGTCCAGGCCGATCCCGAGCCGCAGCGCAATCGATTCGTCCGCAGCGATCAGTACAGCTTCATTCGAATGGGCATTCCGGCGCTGGCGATGAAGGTCGGGTACGAGGAGAACAGTTCCCAGGCCGAAATCGCGCGCAAGTGGACGGCTGAGCGCTATCACGCGCCGTCGGACGATCTCGACCAGCCGATCGATCTGTCGGCCGCGGGCAGGTACGTCGAGGTTGTCGGCAACCTTGCGGTCCGCATCGCCAACCGGCCCGACCGGCCGAAGTGGAACGACTCGAGCTTCTTCAAGCGGTTCGCAAAAGGCGCGACCCACTAGAACGCCGATCTTTCCGGGCCTCGTGGTCCGGCAGCGTTTGTCAGTCGATAACATGCGAACGATCGTGGTCGTACTGCTCTTCTCGACGATGCAGATCACCCGACTGCGTCCGCCTGACGTCAAATTCGTTCCGACGCCGCAGAACGTCGTCGAGGCGATGCTGGAGCTGGCGCGGGTGACGTCGGCTGACGTTGTCTACGACCTCGGCTCAGGCGACGGACGGATTCCGATTACGGCTGCGAAAAAGTACGGCGCGCGCGGCGTCGGCATCGAGATCGATCGGTTCTATCTGCGCGACGCATCCGACAACCTTGCGAAGGCGGGCGTCGCGGATCGTGTCAAGTTCCTGAACGAGGATCTGTTCCAGGCCGACATCCACGAAGCCACCGTCGTGACGCTGTTTCTGCTGCCGAAGCTGAATCTTCAACTGATCCCGAAGTTCCGGCGCGAGCTCAAACCCGGCACTCGCATCGTCTCGCACAAGTTCGACATGGGCGACGACTGGCCTCCCGAACGGTCTCAGGACGTGAACGGCCTGATGATCTATCTCTGGACGATTCGCTAGAGGCCACAACCTTTTCGGGTCTTCGTGTCTTCGTGGCCGATCAATCGGCCCGGTCCGTCCGGATACTGTCGTGGATTAAGATACGCACACCGGGAGGACTTCCGATGAGGATGGTATGTGCGATCGTGGCGTTCGTGCTGATCGCTGCGGGCGTCTCGGCGCAGGCACCCAATCCGCGATTTGGAAAGTGGAAGCTCAAGTCGGACGCGCCGCCGCCGGCGAGCAACATCATGACCTACGAGCCGTACAACGGCAAAGGGATGAAGATCACGATCGACGCCGTGAACAGGGAGGGCGTCAAGTCGCAGTGGTGGTACACGACGATGTTCGACGGGAAGGATGAAGTGCTGACGGGTAATCCGGCCACCGATACGGGATCGGTGCGAGTCATCACCGATCGGATCAACGAAATCGTGTACAAGAAGGGCGGCAAGGTCACGCAGATCCTCACCAACGTGCTGTCGCCCGACGGCAAGACGATCGGCGTGATGTACATGCGGATGGACGCGGAGGGCAAGACAACGGGCGTCACCTTCGCCACCTACGAGAAGCTGCAGTAAGGCGTGACCGTTCCCGCCGAGCGGGTGCGCGCGCGGCAGCGCACGATCGTGCTCGCGATCGCGGCCGCGCTCGTTCTTCTCCGCTCGGCGATTTTCGTCTTCCGGGAACAGTCGCATTTCGACGCCGATCAGGCGGTGATCGGCCTGATGGGCAAGCACCTCGCCGAGCTTCGGGCGTTTCCGCTCTTTCTGTACGGCCAGAACTACATCCTCGCGGTCGAGGCATGGATGGCGGCGGTGTCGTTCCGCCTCTTCGGCGTCTCGGTCGCCGCGCTGAAGCTGCCTCTCCTGGTCGTCAACCTGGTGATCGTATTCCTGATGCTGCGCCTGCTCGAGCGCGAGGCGCGCCTGACACCGGTCGTCGCCGGCGTCGCGGCTCTGTTTTTCATCCTGCCGCCTCCAGGCACCGCCGCGATGCTGGTAGCGGCGAGCGGCGTCAACATCGAGCCCTTTCTGTACGTGCTCCTCATCTGGCTCACGAGACGCCATCCGGCGTGGTGCGGCGCGATCTTCGCCGTCGGCTTCATGCAGCGCGAGTTCACGCTCTATGCACTCCTGAGCCTCGCGTCGGTCGCCGCCGTCACGGGTCAGTTGTTCACTCGAGAGGCCGTACGGCGCGCCCTTGTTGGGCTTCGCACCGCCGCCGAGGTCACGCTGGTCGTCACCGTTGCCAAACAGTACTCGTCGGCCGCCGGGCCCGGCACGACGATCGCGGACATCCGCGCGCCGGCCAACAACGTCCTCGAGCTGATGACGCGAATTTGCTTCGATTGGGCGACGCTCGGCGAGGGGGTGCGCCGTCTGATCGCGGTCCACTGGACAGAGTTGTTCGGCACGCGCGTCGAACCTCTGTGGCAGTTCTCCATCGACAGTAACGTCACGCAGGGGTTGACCGGGCTATCGGTGCTGCTGGCCGCGGCCATGGGTCTGGCCCTGGTGCGCGTCGCGATGTCAGTGGGACGAGAACGACGTCTGCGCCGCGAGGAGTGGTTCGTCGCCTATCTCACGACCGTAGGCGTCCTCGCTGCGGCGGCCTTCGTGATTGCGCGCTGCGGCGCGCAAGGGCACATTCGGTACGCACTGCCGACGCTCGTCGGGGCAGTCGGTCTGAGCGCCTGGTTCCTCTCGGTAGAACGCGGGCCCCGCCTGAGAATCGCTTGGATTGTGCTCGTGGCCGCCTGGGCGAGCGTATCGGCGTTCAGCCATGGAAAGCTCTGGGTCGAGTACGCAGCGCACGCGCCGGTCGGTACCAAGCGTCTGCTGGTGCGCCATCTGCAGGCGAGAGGCATCAAGTACGCCATCGCCGACTACTGGATCGCCTACTACGTGTCATTCATCACGAAAGAGCAGATCATCGTGATGGCCAATGACTTTCCGCGGATCCTCGAATACGAGCGGCTCGTCAATGCGCATCGCAACGAAGCGGTTCTCATCTCGCGTACGCCCTGCGGAAGTGTTCAACCGGTCGTCCCGGGGGTATTCCTCTGTCCACCTTAGCTGCTTCAACCTACTTTTTTGCGACGGGCAGATCGTCCCTGTTTCCCCATTCCTCCCACGCACCGTAGTAGTTTCGCAGCTTGTCGTAGCCGATGAGGTGCAGCGCGAACAGGTCGACAGACGCGCGCATGCCAACCTGGCAGTAGGCAATCACTTCCTGGGAAGGCAGAACGCCGCGATCCTCATAGATCTTTTTCAACTCGTCGGCGGATTTGAACGTCCGCCGCTCGGAATCGAGCAGGTCTTCCCAATACACCGGCACCGACGACGCGACGAACCCGCCGCGTTTGATGCCGCGGAGATCCTTACCGTCGATTTCCGCCTGAGTGCGCGCGTCGACGATCTTCACGCCAGGCTTCCCGATGGCGCTCACGACGTCGCTGGCGGTCGCCAGCCATCGCGGCTGCGGCCGCGCGGTGAAGCGCGCACTCGTGGGCGCCGCGGCATCCTTTTCTGTCGGCCGCTGCTCCGCGGACCATTTCACCCACCCGCCATTCATCAACGCCACGTTCGAGTGGCCGAAATAATTCAGAATCCACCAGAGGCGCGCGGCATAAATGCCACCGCGCTCGTCGTAGGCGATCACGCGCGTCGCGTCGCCGATGCCGAGCTTCGCCATCAGCGCCTCGAATTCTTGCGGCGTCGGCAGAAACGTCGGCGGCCGGTCCGCGACGCGGATGGCGACCGGCGCGAGGTACACGGCGCCTGGCACGTGACCCGCAGGATATGCCGAGGCGGCGGACCGCATGTCGACGATCCGGACATTGGCGTCCGCCACATGCGCGGCGACCCAGTCGGTCTCGACCAGCTGTTCAGGATGGGCGTACGTGATCGCAAGCAGCGTCAGAAGCGGAATCATCCGCAAAGTTTACTGCACGCCGCGCGTATTTCCACTTACAGTGGATCTGTGGCTGCGACGTCTCTGACCGGCGCATCGGTGGTCGTCGCCGGCGCCGGCCTCGCAGGTCTTTCCGCCGCGCACGATCTCCGCGCCATGGGCGCCGACGTCACGGTGATCGATGCCCGCGATCGCGTCGGCGGCCGCGTGTGGACAATCCGCGACGGCTTCGCAGAGCGGCAACATGGCGAAGCCGGCGGCGATCTGATCGACGAAGAGCAGCACGAAATCCGCACGATCGCCGAAGAGCTGGGCCTGAAGCTCACGCGGATTCTGCGCGGCGGTTTCGCGTACGTACGTGCCGATGGGCTGGGCAAGCCGAAGATCGCGAGGCGCGACGCCTCGCGCGGATGGATGCGGATCGCCAAAGAGCTTCAGGGCATGGTCCGTCCCTACCGTCTCGCCGAGCAGCGTTGGGACTCGCCGATCGCCGCAGGTCTCGCCCGGCAATCAGTTGCCTCGTGGCTCGATCGCGTGAATGCCGACGAGGAGCTGCGCGCGACGGCATACGGCCTTCGCGGATTCTTTCTCGCGGACCCCGACGAGCTGTCGCTGATCGCGCTGATCGATCAGTTCGCCGCCGAGGACGGCCCTGCGCCTGGAGCCTTGTATCGCCTCGACGGCGGCAACGATCGCCTGGCCACGGCGCTGGCGGCGCCGCTCGGCGACCGCCTCCATCTCAACACCGAGGTCGTCGCCGTCTCGCACCGCGGCCGGAGCGTGCGCGTGAGCATCAAGAACAGACGCGCGCTGTCGCAGATCACGTGCGACTACGCCGTGCTCGCGCTGCCGGCCACCACATTGCGGCGGATACCGTTCATGCCCTCTCTGCCGGCACAGCAGCATGATGCGATTGCGAACCTGAAGTACGGCCGCGCCACGAAAACGCTGTTGCAGTTCTCGAAGCGCTTCTGGCGCGTGCCTGGACAGCCGCGCGCGTTCGGGTCGCCGCTGCCCGTTGGCGCCGTCTGGGACGGCAACGAGGAACAACGTGGCGCTCCGGGCATCCTGGCGCTCCTGGCCGGCGGCAGCGCCAGCGACGCGATGCAAGCGATCGTTGCCAAGGAAGGGACGCAGGGGCTGGCGCAAGCGCTCGATTGGCTGGGATCGAAACGCGCCGAGCTCGGCGCCTCGCGCCAGATCGTGTGGGAACAAGATCCGTTCGCGCGCGGCGGTTACGCGTACTTCGATCCGACGTACGATCCGTCGCTGCGTGCGTGGCTCGCGCGTCCCTGCGGCCGACTGTTCTTCGCCGGTGAGCACACGAGCATCAAGTGGCAGGGGTATATGAATGGCGCGGTCGAAAGCGGCCGTCGCGCGGCGGCGGAGATTGCGTCAGTGCGCGAGTGACCGAACGCTCGATACATGCCGGCCCGCACGGCGGCCCCGTCCATCGGCGTCCCCGCCCGATCGCGTTCAGCGAAGTTTGTCGCCGTGCGGCGGCGTGTACGTATCGTCGCTGGACGGACGTGCCTCCTCGCCCCCGCGCGCCACCATCTGCTCGCGATCCGGAGCAGACTCGTTCGTGAAGCTCCCCGCGTCGGGACCAAGGCCCTCGATCTCCTGGGGCGAAACGGACCGTTCGCGCATATCCCATCCAGACCGGGCGTCGTCGTTGATGTGCGCTTCGGCCATCTCGGTCAGGCGCCGATCGGCGCGTCCTTCGTCGTCGAGCGTCTCCTGTAACAGCCGCGCTTCATCCGCGCGGTTGAGTCGGCGCGCGTAGGTACGCGCGCAGCCGTAGGCCGCAATCTCATAGTGTTCGATCCGCTGCGCAACGCCGATAATCCCCGCGTCGCGCGCGTCGTCTGTCGCTTCTTGATTCAGACGATCGTCTGCTTCTTGAACAATTCCCGCGAGGCCTGCGCAGGATGTCTGGCGGCGCCGCTCGCCCCAGTGCGTGAAGATCAGCTCCAGGCGCTCGAGGTGCAGACGCGACTCGTCACCGTGCCTGCGCAGCGCTTCGCGCAGCTCCGGGGCGCGGGCGGCTTCTGCGAGCCGGGGCAGCGCCCGAATCATCTGCATTTCAGCGTCGTAGAGGTCGCTCAATTCGTCGAAATAGAGATCCTTCAGCGACGCGATGGCCATACCGGGTCTCCCTTTTGAACGTTAATAGTGATGGTCTACGCAAGCGCCGTACCCCATCGGCGGCGTCGCAGCCGTCCTTTCTGAGGTTAAAGATGAGGTACAGTCGCGCCGCATGCTGGAGCCGTCAGAACGCGGACTCGTTCGCGCCCTTGGTGTCCGCTCCCTGACAGCCAGCATCGTCAACATGACGATCGGCGCCGGCATCTTCGTGCTCCCGGCCTCGATCGCCGCGGGTCTCGGAACGGCCGCACCGATCGCGTATGTGGTCTGTGGCGCGCTGATGGCATTGATCGTCTCGTGCTTCGCCGCCGCCGGCAGCCGCGTCTCGTTGACCGGCGGGTTGTATGCGTACGTGGAGGTGGCGTTCGGCCCGTTCGTCGGCTTCCTCGCTGGCGTGCTGTACCAACTGATGGCGGCGTTCGCCGTCGCTTCAGTCGCGAGCGCATTTGCCGGATCGGTCGGTGCACTCTGGACGCCTGTTACGACGCCCGTTGGTCGCGCGCTCGTACTCGTCGTCGTGATCGCCGTCCTCGCCGCAGTGAACGTCCGAGGTGTCACGTTTGGCGCACGCCTCGTCGAAACGGTTACAGTCGCGAAGCTGTTGCCCCTCGTCGTTCTCGTCGGCGCGGGATTCTGGTTCGTGAATCCCGATTTCGTGAAGATTGCCGCCTTCCCTGCGCCATCGGCCGTGGGCCGAACGGCCATCGTTTTGATCTTTGCGTTCCTCGGCGTCGAGGTCGCACTGGTCCCGAGCGGCGAAGTGCGCGACCCCGCACGCACCGTCCCGCGCGCGCTCTACCTCGCACTCGCGATCACCACGACGCTGTATCTCTTGATTCAGCGGGTCGCGCAAGGTTTGCTCGGACCGGCGATTGCGGACTTCGCGTCGGCGCCGCTTGCTGAAGCCGCCTCACGCGTCCTCGGCTCCAGCGGTCGGCTGCTCGTCGTCGGGGGCGCCATCGTCTCGATGTTCGGGTACGTCGCCGGCGACATGCTCGGCAGCCCGCGATCGCTCTATGCGTTCGGCCGCGACGGCGTGCTGCCGACAGCGCTGGCGCGTGTGCATCCCCGGTTTCATACGCCGCACGTAGCGATCGCCACGTACGCAATCCTCATCGCGTCGCTCGCGATCAGCAGCAGCTTCACCCAGCTCGCCATCCTCGCAAACGTCGCCGCGTTGAGCTTGTATCTGATGTGCGTGTCGGCCGCTTATGAGCTGCAGCGCCGGAACGTCCGCGCCGCGGGTGGAATGCCGTTCGTGCTGGCAGGCGGACCGGCGGTGCCGGCGCTCGCAGCGGCCGTCATCCTGTGGATGCTTTCGAACGCCACCAGGCGAGAGTTCGCGATCGAAGGGCTGGTTGTCACCGTGGCCGCCCTGTTCTATTTCATCCGCAAGAGAGGCGGCCAGTTCTGAGGCTCGGTGCATTGCCAGCCGTAACGTGGGCTGAGCGTCGAGATCGCGAGCGGCGCCTCGGTGCGCCCGACGTCCTGCGGATCGAACACGAAGATTTGCGGCGCTGCAAGGATTGCGAGCGGGCGCCAGTCCAGGGCGCCGAACCGACTCCTGGCACCGAACCGTTCGCGGAACATCGGTACCTCGTCGTCATCGAGAACGATGTAGGGATGTCTGCCGGTCGACCGTAGAAACGCGATCGCGCGATCGAGGGCAGCCCGGTCGAGCCAGTCGAAGCGGAGCGTGAGACGGCCCGCATAGTGTCGAAGCGAGCCGCTGTGCTGCCTCGAGATGATGACGGCATCCGGCTCCGTGTGAGCAGCCACAAACCGTGCAACGTTCACGTAGCGGCGGTCGCCTCGCCCCAGGTCGAAGGCGCTGCGATCGATCGCCAACCGAACGCCGTGCCAGCCCACGGCAGCTACCACCACCCACACGACTGCGGTCGCCCACCGTCCCGTCCATCGGCGCGCCAGGGCGTCGAGCGACGCGGCCGTCAGCAACGTGACGACCGGCCACATCGGCAGCAGGAATCGAAGGAACCACCACGCGTCGAACGGCGTGTAGAAGAGATAGGACAGGAACACCACGATGATGGTGCCGCCGAGCAGAGTCCGAGGATACGCGAACCGTGGTGACGGCAGGAGCATCGGGGTCGCGAAGAACAGCGCCGCCAACGCGACGAGGGGCGTTTGCGTGTCGACGAGCCAGACGGGATAGCGTCGTAGATTCGGCAGCGCAAACTGCCACGCGTAGTACTGACTGAGGTCGCCGTATCCGCTCGTCAGAGGCGAACCGTACAGGCGCCAGTTCACGTAGAGCGCGCCGAACACTCCGGTCGCGATGCCGGCACCAAGCCGGGGCACCGATCGCGGGTTCGCCAGCGCCGCCCAGACGACGAGCACACCGGCGAGCGGAGCCAGGTTCGGTCTGAGCAGGATCACGGCGGCCATGGCGAGGCCTGACAGAAGGGGTCGATTGGACACGACGAGGACGATCGCGAGCGTCCATGCCGCTGTCACAGGCACATCGCTCATGGCGTTCATGATCTGATAGAGAAACACCGGGCTCGCCGCGAGGAGCGCGGCGCCGGCCAATGCGATCGCGGGCGCGGCGAAGAGTCGGCGACCGAGCAGATACGCGAGCCATATGGTCAGCGCGCTGCAGCACGGGACGACAAAGAATGCGCCGCAGTACCCGGCGACGGCCTGAAACAGCGCCATCAGCAGCGGAAGCCCCGCCGGATACACGGGAGCGATGGCGCCTGGATGCCCGGGAACCGGCCGAAAGCCGAGAGGCGTCCACGACTCGGCCGCTCCTGGCCACGGCGAGTCGCGAACGATGTCCTGTTGAATGTGCAGCTGTCCGGCGCGCCACAGGCCGGCCTGACTGACGTAGCCGTACTGATCCGCGCCTCCGGCGACGGTCGATCCAAACGTCACCGCGAGATACAGCACGATCGCGGCGAGCAACATCGCGGCCACCGGAAACCAAGAATGGCGCGACATCAGGGTCGGCGCTGGTGTACGACCTTGCCGCCAATGATGGTCGTCAACACCTACGCTCGCCGATCCGACGCGCGAACTCGGCCGGGCTGTCGGCGTCTTTCAGGTTCACGTTGTCGAGCGCTGTGCCTCCATCTACCAGATGCACGTGCGCGTCA
>Ga0114129_10000264_pt1 | contig 59324 bp, 51 predicted proteins | sample RhiMetdeltSRZDD1_FD_80071 | JGI IMG/M metagenome (GOLD analysis project Ga0114129, IMG submission 80071) | Populus rhizosphere microbial communities from Tennessee, USA - Rhizosphere MetaG P. deltoides SRZDD1 (version 2) (version 2) | ecosystem: Host-associated > Plants > Roots > Rhizosphere >...
CCGAGCGCGTCGATGCCGAGCATCGCGCTCGACGGATCGAGAATACGCGCCACGATCTTCTCGCCGAACAATGTCGGGCAGGTGCTGACGCGGAAGTCGATCGCGCGGTTCTTCGAGATGCGCATCTTGATGCGCCCGTCCTGGGGCACGCGGCGCTCGGCGATGTCGAGCCGCGACATGACCTTCAGGCGCGCGGCGAGCTTGACTGCGAGCTGCACCGGCGGATTCGCAATTTCCTTCAGGTAACCGTCGAGCCGCAGGCGGATGCGGTACGACTTCTCGTACGGCTCGAAGTGGATGTCCGAGGCGCCCTTCTTGATCGCGTCCAGCAGCACCTTGTTGACGAAGCGGACGATCGGCGCGTCTTCGACGTCGTCGCGGCCGACCGTTTCCTTGTCGAGATCCTCGTCGCCGCCCGTGACGTCGAGGTTCTCCAGGTCGATGTCGTCGTCGGCGAGCGCGGGCATCTGCGTGTCGACCTGCTCGATCGCCTTGGTGCCGACCCGCTGCAGCTTGTCCTCTTCGACGACGACTGCCTCGATCGACAGGCCGGTCTGGAACTTGATCTCGTCCAGCGCGTGCAGATTGGTCGGATCGGAGACCGCGACGAACAGGCGCTTGCCGCGCTTCACCAGCGGCAGGACGCGGTGCTTGGCGAGCAGCTTGTCCGAGACCAGCTTGACGGTCTCGATGTCCGGCTGGATGGCATCGAGGTCCAGCAGCGGCACGCCGAATTCCTGCGAGGCCGCGATGGCGATCTCGCGTGCGTTCGCCAGGTTGTTGGCCACCAGGTGCGAGACCAGGTTGGTGTTGGCGTCCTTGGCCGCTGCCATCGCCGCCTGCATGGACTTCTCGTCCAGCAAGCCGTCCTGGATGAGGCGCAACGGCAGGCCCTGCAGGGCGAGGCGCTGCGCGTTGACGGCTGGGATGACGTTGTCGGCCATGGACTTCCGCTGGATCTCTCGGGCGTGGCGGCGTTACTAATTACCGCAGCAGGCGCCGGCAAGCAATTGTCAAATTACCTGGAATTCTGCAGCACAACGCCTGACTGCTGCGGGGCCTGCGTCACACTCCGCGGCCCTGGAAAAGGAGAAGCCCCTCCGGAGAGGGGCTTCGCCAATCTTCAGGCTTTCGATCCGTAATGCGGATTACGGACGGCAGGCCTTCGGCAGGTACTTGTTCTCGACCGTGGTGGGGCCGATCGCGGCCACCGCGCCGCCCGAGCCCGTGCCGAGCAGGTTGCCCTGGGCCGCAGCCGGCGCCGGAGCATTGCCGCACTTCCAGGTGACCGACGCGTCCGGCGTCTGGTACGGAGTCAGCGACAACTGGTTCGAGGCCGCGTTCGTGATCTTCGCGTTGGCCTGCGTACCACCGTAGGTGATCGTGATCGTGCCGTTGGTCACGAGGACCTGCGACACGTACTTGCCGTTCGTCTCGGTCTCGAGGTTCGACATACCGGCGAGCATGCGGTTGACCGGAGCCTGACCCGTCTGCGAGTACGACTCCGCGACCGCTGCCTTCGCAGCGCCTGCCAGCGACAGACCTTCGCTCACCTGCGAGCGGATGGTGTAGTCCTGGTAGGCCGGGATGGCGATGGCCGCCAGAATGCCGATGATCGCGACGACGATCATCAACTCGATCAGCGTGAAACCTTTCTGCATCTGCTTCATTGAGACTCTCCTGAGGGGAAACTGAAATCGGCGGCGACGAGCGCCCGCGTGGCAAAAGGAGCAAACCTCGTGCCAAGCGCCGCTCGATTCGGAAGTGGTTGAATTGCGTGTAATTCGCGCTGCATTAATGTCGCATCGCGTGTGCCCGTCGCGCGAGTCGCCTGCCGTGCACCGCTCAATTCTGACCAAAATTGTCACTTGCCGACGTGTTTCAGCGACGAGGCGCTCGGCCCGGTCGGCGCGCTGCGCACGGCAACCGGATTCACCTTGAACAGGCGGATGTAGGGCACGCTGCGATTCTCGTCCTGCGCGTGCATGTTCGCCTGCTCGATCAGCACATAGTTCGACGGGATCTGCTCGAGCGGCTTCAGCAGCAGGTCCTTCACCAGCTCCGCGTCGCGCTTGCCGTAGCTCATGTAACGCGTCTTGCCGCGCTCGCGCATGATGCTGACCGGCCGGACGAGAATGTAGCGGACGAACGGTGCTACGCCGGGGAATGCGGCCGCCGGCACCGAGAACAGATAGTCGACCTGCTCGATCTTCTGCTCGTGCTGGCGCGTCAACAGGAAGTTGTTGGCGATGACCGAGCAGTCTGTGTAGTACCGGATGTAGTGTCCCGCATCGTTGTCCGCCAGCACGATGCCCGGATCCTGCGCGCAGGCACGCTTGAGGTCCTCCAGGATCGGTCGAAGTCCGCGGAACGCCGGATCGCCGGCGAACGACGCCGCACCGCCGAGCTGATAACGCCCGGGCATCCAGAACGCGAGCAGGCACGTCAGCGCCACGCCGAGCGTGATCAGCTTGTGCTTGTCGGGCCAGCGCGCCATGCCGGCCTGCGCGAGATAGAGCCACGGCAGGTAGAGCGCGAAAGAGCCGAAGTAATGCATGCGCATCTGCGACAGCAGCAGCGCGAGTCCGAGCACGGAGCATATCCAGAAGAACACGCGCGGCGTCGCACGCTCTTGCCACGCCAGCCAGGCGCAATACACGCCCGCGAACGGCAGCGTCCACAGCAGGGCCGAGTAGCTCATGGTGAGCTCTTGCCTTCCGCCCGCAGAGGACGCCATGAGCAACAGCGGGCGCGCCTCGACGATCGCGTCCAGGCGCACGATCTTGCCGCCGAGGAACGCGCGGGCGACCAGAATCTGCTGTCCGAGCGGCAGCACCAGCACGAGCGCAATGGCCGCGAGCAGTGCGATGTTGCGTGCGCTCGGGGCAAGGCGCGCCAGGATTATCGCTACTGCAGCGGTGCACGCCGCGACATACAGGTGAAACCACGACAGTGTGTAGAACTCGAACAGCCCGAGCTGGAACGGCAACGACGGAATCAGCACTGCCAGCGTCGTGAGCACCAGGGCTGCAGCGAATTGGAGCGTCGCGCGCATCGGCATGCGAGTGCCCTGCGCCCACAGCGCGAAGAGCGCGGCAAGCACCGGTACCTGCAAGATGAACAGCGCGTTGTGAATGGCAGGCGCCGCGCCGAGCACTACGCCCAGGACGATCGCGGCGGTCGAGTCCTGCGGACGCGAGAACCACTTGAGACCGCTCGCGAGCGTCGCCAGGACGAAGATGTGCTCGGCGAAGTGATGATCGAACTCGCCGACGCCGTACAGGTACTGCGTCAGCGGCAGCACAGCCGTCACCACGCCGGCGACGATCACCAGCGGCTCGGACAGACCGAGCCGTCGCGCGATCAGCATGATGAGCCCGATCGGCAGCAGTACTGCGACCACCGGCAACCACATCAGGATCGCGATCGGCGGGCCCGGAACGCCGAGGATGCCGGCGAGCTTCACCAGCATCGCCATCAGGTAGTCGTAGCCCCACGGCCAGTTCAGCAGACTGCCTTCCGGGGCGTGAATCTTCGGATCGAACTGGTAAAAGGCGGACGGGTCGGCAACCGTATCGAGGATGCGCCGGCCGTGATAGAAGGCGTCGTTGCCGACCGGGACATACTCGTCGCTGAAGTGCGCATACGGCCACTTCAGGCTGCAGACGCCGATCGCGATCAGCGAGATCAGCGCCCACCAGGCAACGAACTTCAGACGCGACGCTTGCACCAGGGCTCCGGACGGCTCGCACGAGCCGCGGATGTTACGCGGGTCATCGGACATAATAGAGCGACTTCCCGCACACTATCCGCGCGAAGCGCGGCTGTATCCTCCGCGTCGTCCTATTCAGCAGGGGCTCCCGCAATGACTGAGGCAACGCAACAGCGGCGCCCATCGCTGTTCGAATCGCTCAACACTGCTCTGTCGTTGCGCAACGATCGCCTGTTCCTGGCGATCCTGGTGTTGTCGCTTGCTCCGCTGTGGATCGGCAGCTACCTGCCGATGGTGGACATGCCCCAGCACGCAGCGCAGATCACTGCGCTGCGCGAGATCTGGAGCGGCAATCCGCTGTTCACGCAGTTGTTCGAGATCAACTGGTTCACGCCCTACCTGCTCGGGTACATGCTGCTCGCTGCACTGGACGCCGTGTTGCCGATCACAATGGCGACGCAGCTGCTCGTGAGCGCTTCCGTGCTCGCGATACCGCTGCTGACCGGCCGCCTGTTGCGCGCGGTCGGCGCCGACGAGCGCTGGAAGTGGCTGGCCATCCCGTGCAGCTTCGGCTTCGCGTTCTATTGGGGGTTCCTTTCGTTCCTCGTTGCCGCGCCGCTCGCGCTGGTGTTCCTGATCCAGACAGTGCGTTACGCGTCACAACCGACGCTGCGGTCGGCTCTCGGCATCGCGCTGTTCGCAAACGTACTGTTCTTCTGCCATATCATCGTCCTCGGTTTCGCGTCGCTCATTGCCTTCGGTTATCTCGCAGGCAGGCAGTACCGCAATCCCAAGGCACTCGTGCTGCAGTCGCTGCCCTACGCAGCGGTCCTGCCGCTGCTCGTAGTGTGGTTCGTCGTCACGATGCGCAGCGAGTCGAGTGTCCAGGACGGGTACACGATCTACGGTCTCGTAGGGGAGCGCTTCACGCAGCTGCTCCTGCAGCCCGCCGGACACGAAATCCTCATGCCGTTCCTCACGCCACTCATCACTGCAGGCGTGCTGCTGTTGCCGCCGTTGGCCGGCTGTTCGTTCAGTCGCAAGCCGGAACGCTGGTTGCCGTTGGTACTGGGGTTCGCGGTCTTCATCATCGCGCCGAGCTACGTGTTCACCACGGCCTACTTCTTCCAGCGTCTCGGCGTCTTCCTGGTGCCGCTGTGGCTGATGATGTGGGACTCCCCGCGCGGCGAGGGGCGGCGCCTCGACTGGGCGGCCATCGGCATCGTGCTGCTCTGGTCCTTCACGACGATCGGCCGCTTCGCGGCTTTCGCGCGCGAGACGGAAACCTTCCGCGACGTCGTGGCGCACGTGCCGCCCGGCTCCCGGGTGGCCTCGATGCCCTACGAGAACCTCAGCTACCTGTTCGCCACGCCGGTCTATCTGAACTTCGGGGCGTGGTACGGCGCGACCGGGCGCGGCATCGTCGATTTCAATTTCGCGGATTTCATCTCGCAGCTCGTGCGCTATCGCAAGGACGCCGGCGAGCGCATCACCGAGCAGCTCGCCTGGGAGCCGCTGCGGTTCGATTGGCAGGCGCACGGCGGCGCGCGCTACGACTATTTCATCGTGAAAGCCCGCTACGACGTAGCCGAGGCGATCTTCAAGGATCACCGCGGCGCGGTCGAGCTGGTGACGCGCAGCGGCTGGTGGTGGCTGTACCGGAATTTACAGCGCGCGGATCCCCCGGCGACTCACGCGCTCGGTGACGAAGAGCAGAAGCGCTCATCTGTCGGCACCATAGAATGAGCGCACGGCAGCGCTGACTGCGGCGACCTCTGCATCTGCCAGTCCCGCGTACATCGGCAGACGCAGCAACCGATCGCTCACCGACTCGGTCACCGGCAGCATGCCGGCCGCATAGCCCAGCGAGACACCGACCGGCGAAGTGTGCAACGGCACGTAATGGAATACCGCGAGGATGCCCGCTGCTTTCAGGTGCTCGATCAGGGCGCTGCGAGTCGCGAGGTCCGCGACGATCACCTGGAACATGTGATAGTTCGAATTGCAGTGTTCCGGGATCGTCGGCAGAGTCAGGAGCCCGCGCTCGGCCAGCGGTCGCAGGGCGTCGTAGTAACTCTCGTAGACGCGCCGTCGTCGTGCAGTGATCTCGTCCATGCGTCGCAGCTGTGACAGCAGCAGCGCGGCGAGAACGTCGGCCGGCACATACGAGGAGCCGACATCGACCCACGTGTACTTGTCCACCTGGCCGCGGAAGAAGCGGCTGCGGTTCGTGCCTTTCTCGCGAACGATCTCGGCTCGCTCCACGAGGCTGGCATCGTTGACGAGCAGCGCGCCGCCTTCGCCGCAACCGAAATTCTTCGAGGCGTGGAAGCTGTAGGCGCCGAGCGTGCCGAGCGTGCCGAGATACGCGCCCCGATAGGTCGCGTCCACTGCCTGGGCGGCATCTTCGACCACGAACAGCGAGTGCTTGCGTGCGAGTGCGCCGATGGCAGCCATCTCGCAGCCGATGCTCGCGTAGTGCACAGGAACGATCACTTTCGTGCGCGGTGTGATCGCCTGCTCGACCAGGCGCTCGTCCATGTTGAGCGTGTCCGGATGGATGTCCACGAACTTCAGCGTCGCGCCGCGCAGCAGGAAGGCGTTCGCAGTCGAGACGAAGGTGTACGAGGGCAGGATGACCTCGTCGCCCGGCGCGACGTCGCATAGCAGTGCGGCCATTTCCAGCGCCGACGTGCAGGAAGTCGTGAGCAGGATGCGCGCGGCGCCGAAGCGCCGTTCCAGCAGTTGCTGGCACTCGCGCGTGAACGGGCCATCGCCGCTCGTGTGGCCGCTGGCCAGACAGCGCGCCACCAGCTCGGCCTCGTCGCCCGCGACGAACGGCTTATTGAACGGGATGCGATAGCTCACGCGGACACCACTGCAGAGTCACCGACGGTGCGGGGAAGCGAAACCCCAGCGCCACGTACAAGTTGAACACGGGCACGTTATGGGAAGAGATGCTGGTACTGACCGTGTGCGCGCTCTCGGCCTGATGGTGACGTAGCAGTGTGTGCCAGACGCGCTTGCCGAGACCGCGGCCCTGCAGTCCGGGCGCCAGGCCGGTCAGCGACCAGAAACAATGACCGGGCTGCGGAGCCTCCACGACGAAGAAGCCGACGACGGCGTCATCGAGCAGGCACTTCAGGACGCGTTGCGTCGGGCGTTCGAAGGCGTTCCACATCCACGCGCGATAGCGCCGATCGCCCAGTGCAGGGTCGATGCGGGGATCCTGGTGGAATCGCCCATGACGGAATACTTGCGCCGCCATGTCCGCCAGCAGCTCACGGTCCTGCTCCGTCGCGGCCGCGACCTGCAACGTGTCCTCGGGAAACGAGCGCGACTGCAGCTCTTCGAGCCGCGGCAGGTAATTGAGCTCGAGGGCGCGGAAGCCGCGCTCTTCGAGGAACATCGAGTCCGCAACGCGCTCGGCGGGCAGCCGGCACGAGCACAGCGCGATGCGCTCACTTGCGCACCAGCGCGCAAATTCCTCGTAGTCGCGCGCGGCGGCAACAGCATCGCTCACGCGCAGCTCGCTGATCTGCGCCACGGGCACGCCCAGAATTTTCGTGTCCCAGGGCACGAGGAAATAGTCCAGCTGCAACGCGGCCGTGCGAATGCAGCGCGTTACGTAGTCGAAGCTCACCGCGTTGCGACCCGCGGGCGCGCCTCTTCGGTCCCGGCCTCGCTCTCGGAGCGCTCGCCGACCACATACGCAGGGCGCTCCATCGTGCGCCCATACATGCGGGCGAGGTACTCGCCGAAGATGCCCAGCGTGAACATCTGCGCGCCGGAGAAGATAGCGATGATCGACGCCAGGAACGCGAAGCCGGGCACGCTGGCGCCGCTGATGAAGTAGCGGCCGAGCACCCATGCCAGCACGCCGAAGCCGAACAGCGTGAAGACGAAGCCCACGACGCTGGCCAGCTTCAGCGGCAGCGTGCTGAAGCCGGTCATCAGATTGAAGGCGTGCGTGATCAACTTGCGGATGGTGTAGTTCGATTCGCCTGCGAGCCGCGGCGCGTGCTTCACCGGGACGCCGGTGAAGTGCTGCGTCGCCCAGGTCAGCAGCACGTCGATCGAAACGTTCGGACTGCGGTAATCCTCGAAGGCAGCGCGCAGCCGCGTCGGGAATGCGCGGAACGCGCTGACCTGAGCGGCCGATTTCGCGCCCATCGCGCTTTGCAGCGCGAGCTTGGTGAGACGGGAAGCGAGATTGCGCCACAGGCCGTGCTGCGGTTCGTTCGAAGTACCGTAGGCGACTTCGTGACCCGCGGCGAGCGCCTCGAGCAGCAGGGGGATCTCGCTGACCGGATGCTGCAGATCGTCGTCCATGGTGACGATGATGTCGTAGCGCGCGGCACGGATGCCGCACAACAGCGCATTGTGCTGGCCGTAGTTACGGCTCAGGCGAATGCCGCGCACGCGCTCGTCGTCGAGTGCCAGCCGGCGCACGATATCCCACGAGCGGTCGCGGCTGCAGTCCTCGACCAGGATGACCTCGAAGCGCTCGACCAGCACGGCCATCGCCGGCATCAGCTGCCGATGCAGCTCGACGAGGTTCGGCTCGGCATTGAACACCGGGATCACGACCGAGACGCTCATCCGGGAAAGATCGGCGCGACTCATGACGCTGCCACCAGGTCCAGCAGATAGCGCGCGTATTCCGACTTACCCATCGCGGCCGCGCGCGCGCCGACGGCGGCGCGCGAGAGCCAGCCCCTTTCCAGCGCGATTTCTTCCAGACAGGCGATCTTCATCGCCTGGCGGCGCTGGATGGTCTGCACGAACTGTCCGGCATCGAGCAGGTTTTCGTGCGTTCCCGTATCGAGCCAGGCGAAGCCACGGCCGAGCAGCTGCACGTGCAGTTGGCCGCGCTCGAGGTAGGCGCGGTTGACGTCGGTGATCTCCAGCTCGCCGCGGCTGGAAGGCTGCAGCCCGCGCGCGATTTGCACCGCGTCGGCATCGTAGAAGTAGAGCCCGGTCACTGCCCATTGCGAGCGGGCGTGTGCCGGCTTTTCCGACAGCGCCACGGGTCGCAGCGCTGCGTCGAACTCGATGACGCCGAACCGCTCGGGATCGGCCACGCGGTATGCGAACACGGTAGCCCCGGGCCCGGTGCGCGACGCGGCAGACAGCTTTTCGACGAACCCCTGCCCGTAAAACAGGTTGTCGCCCAGGATGAGGCACACGCGGTCGTTACCGATGAAATCGGCGCCGATCAGCAAAGCCTCCGCGATGCCCCGCGGTTCTGTCTGCGCCGCGTACGAGAGCGCGATGCCGAACTGGGTGCCGTCGCCGAGCAGCTCGCGAAAGCGCGGCAGGTCCTGCGGTGTGGAGATGAGCAGGATGTCGCGGATGCCGGCGAGCATGAGCACCGACAACGGGTAGTAGACCATCGGTTTGTCGTACACCGGCAGCAGCTGCTTGGAGATGCACTGCGTGACGGGATGCAGGCGCGTGCCGCTGCCGCCGGCCAGAACGATGCCTTTCATGAAGTCGCCTGCAGTCGCTGCTGATACTGCTGCTCGTAGAATCGCAGATATTCGCCGCTGCGAATGGCGTCGACCCACTGGCGGTGCGCGAGGTACCAGCGGACGACCTCGGGGAGCGCGCTGTCGAATTTCCGGCGCGGGGCCCAGCCGAGCTCGCGTTGCAAGCGACTGCAGTCGATCGCATAGCGCCGGTCGTGAGCGGGCCGGTCCGCGACGTGTCGGATCAGCCCGCGCGCCGTGCCGGGCTGCCGGCCGAGCTCGGCGTCGACGCTGTCGCAAATCGTTTCCACCACGCTCATGTTGGTGCGCTCGTCATTGCCGCCGATGCAGTAGGTGCGACCCGGTGTGCCGCGCTCGATCACCGCGAGCAGCGCGTCGCAGTGATCCTGCACGTGCAGCCAGTCGCGGACCTGCAGGCCGTCGCCGTACAGCGGCAGCTCGCGCCCTTCGAGCGCGTTGAGAACCATGAGCGGGATCAGCTTCTCGGGGAACTGCCAGGGGCCGTAGTTGTTCGAACAATTGCTGATGATCGCGGGCAGGCCGTAAGTATGGTGCCAGGCGCGCACCAGGTGATCCGCCGCTGCCTTCGATGCCGCGTACGGACTGTTCGGCGCGTACGCCGTGCCTTCGTGGAAACGAGGATCGGTCGGCGACAAGCTGCCGTACACCTCGTCGGTCGACACATGCAGAAAGCAGCGTCGCCCGCCCGCGGCGCGCCAGTGCTCGCGCGCCGCGTCGAGCAGGTTCAGCGTGCCCGTCACGTTGGTCTCTATGAACAGCCGCGGTCCCAGAATCGAGCGGTCGACGTGACTCTCGGCGGCGAAATGCACCACGCACTCGATGTCGTGCCGGGCGAACACTTCCCGCACCACAGCCGCATCGCGAATGTCGCCGTGCACGAAGCGCACGCGCTTGCCGTCCACCAGGTCGAGTATCGTCGCCAGGTTTCCGGCGTAGGTCAGCGCATCCAGGATCACCAGCTGCGCCGGTGGCGCCGCGCCCAGCCGGCGCACGAAGTTGCTGCCGATGAAACCCGCACCGCCGGTGATCAGCCAGGCGCTCATGGGGCCATTCTGACACCGCCCGGGTCCGGACGGGCGATCAGCAGCAGGTTCTTGCCGAACCACCGGCCGGTGACCCGGTCGATGATCCTGCTCACGGGAAAAATGGCGCGGTCGTACAGCCGCAGGGCGCGCCTGTTGATGTCGCCACGACCGTTGTCGGTGACTTTGAACAGGAGCGTCGCAAAGAAGCCGAGCGAATCGACGTAGGCACACCGTTCGACCGCGAAGCCCGCCGCGCGGACCGCGGCGACGAGGCTCCCGCGCGTATAGCGCCTGATGTGGCCGACCTTCGCGTCCATGCTCGTGTACAGCAGCCGAAACGCCGGTACGTAGATCAGCAGGATGCCCGGGCTGGCCAGCTTCGCGCGCAGTCGCCGAAGCGCCGCGACGTCGTCCGGGATGTGCTCCAGCACGTTCAGCGTGTAGATGCATTGGAACGACTGGTCCGTCAGCTCGTCGGGATCCGCCACGGCTGCGACACGGCCGCGCAGGCGACCGCGCAGCGCGTCGTCAGGTTCCAGCGCGGTCACGTCGAAGCCGAGCTCGGCCAGCGGCACCGCGAACTGGCCGCTGCCCGCGCCGAAGTCCAGGACCCGGCCGTCGCGCCGCGCGTGGCTGCGCACGAGATCGAGCAGATAGCGGTTGTAGTTCTCGGCCTCGCTCATCACCTCGAGGTTGTCGGCACCGCCGTAGGCCTGCTGCTGTTGCATCGAGCTCATCCGCCGGGCTGCGCTCTGCGGCGTGCATAGAGCAAGCCGTTGGAAGCGGCGAAGTTGCAAGCGAAGCCGCCGAGTGCGCCGATCGCGAGCGGCACTACTGGCAGCCGCTCGAGCTGCGGCCAGCTGACCAGGCAGAGCGCGAAGATCGCCAGGTTGATGCCGGCGCCGCACAGCTGGATGACGCCGTACAGGAATGCCTCGGCAGTGCGCCGTTCCAAGCCGCGCCCGGGGAACGTGACAGTGCGATTCAACAGCCACGTGACCAGCACGGCCGTTGCGAACGACGGAATACGCGCGAACCAAACGCTCCAGCCCGCGACTTGCGTCAGCACGGTCATGAGGACCGCTTCGACCGCGAAGCCGGCACCGCCGACGATGGCGAAGCTGCGCACGGTGCGGACAATGGCGCGCGGGCTGTTCGCGTTCATGGCGAGCGCCGTCGTTCGCCGAATGTCGGGCCCTGCAGGCTGAGATAATGCAGACGCTTCAGCTCGCGGCGGCCGACGGTGACGGTATCCAGGATCATGGCCGCCACGAAGCTCACGGCCGCGAGCAGCATCAATCCCGTGGCCAGTACCGCTGTCGGCAATCGCGGCACGAGGCCGGTCTGGATGAACTCGACGACCAGCGGCCACCCCAGCACGATCGAGGCGATCGCGAGCGCCAGCGCGACGGTCGAGAAGAACTGCAGCGGACGTTCCTCTTTTACGAGAAAGAAGATGGTGCGCAGGATGCGCCAGCCGTCGCGGAACGTGCGCAGCTTGCTCTGCGAGCCGCTCGGACGGTCGCGATAGGGGGTCTGCACTTCGGCTATCGGCAGTCGCAGTTCGAGGGCGTGCACCGTCAGCTCGGTCTCGGTTTCGAAGCCGCTGGCGAGCGCCGGGAACGACTTGATGAAGCGGCGCGACATCACCCGGTAACCCGACAGCATGTCCTTGAGCCGGTCGCCGAAGATGACCGCCACCGTGCCGGTCAGCAGGCGGTTGCCGAACAGGTGCCCAGGCCTGAACGCGCTCGACGCGACCGGCACGCGTGCGCCGTTGACCATGTCGAGCGACTCTTCGAGTAACAGGTCCACCATGCGCCGGGCGCTGGGAGCGTCGTAAGTACCGTCGCCGTCGACGAGCACGTACACCTCGGCTTCCACGTCCGCGAACATCCGCCGCACGACGTTACCCTTGCCTTGAAAGGTTTCGGAACGCACGATCGCGCCCGCCTGCCGCGCCTGCTCGCGCGTCGCATCGGACGAGTTGTTGTCGTAGACGTAGATCGAGGCTTCGGGCAGCGCCGCGGCGAAATCGCGCACGACCGAGGAGATCGCCTCGGCCTCGTTGTAGCAGGGGATCAGAACTGCGATGCGCGGAGTCAAGATGCCGCTCTCCTGAACACGTACAGTCTCGATCCCAGGTAGCTGATCAGCACGTACGGCGGAATGCCGAACGCCTGGGCAACGTAGCCATTCAACTCCCACCAGTACAGGGCGACGGTCACAGTCGCCAGATTGCCCAGGTAGGCCAGCACCGTGACCAGCACATAGCGCGGCAGTGCGGCGCGGTGCGTCCCGCGATAGGAGAACGACCACGAGGCATGCAGTGCGTAGCTGATCCAGATGCCGATGGCGTAGCCGAGCATATTGGCCGGCACGTCGTGCAGCCCGAGCAGCTTGAGGGCGTAGATGAGGGCGAGTCCCAGCAGCGTGTTCAGGGCGCCCGTGACCAGGAAGCGCACCAGCGGGGAGGACAACGCAACGGACAGGATGCGTTTGAGGGGCATGCCGGGCGGCTACTCGATGCCCAGCTTCTTGATCCGGTAGCGCAGCGAACGGAAGGTCATCCCGAGGAGCTGCGCCGCCTTGGTCTTGTTGTAGCGCGTCTGTTCCAGCGCCCGCACGATCGCATCGCGCTCGATGTCTTCGAGCGCATCGCCGAGCTTTTCGCCCGGTGCGACGCTGTTCGGAATCGGCACTTCGGTGTTCGCGACTTTCGGCCGGAGCTGCAGGTCGCCCGCGTCGATGACGCCGCCCGAGCACAGCGTTGCGGCACGCTCCAGCACGTTTTCCAGCTCGCGCACGTTGCCCGGGAAGTGATAGTCGCGCAGCGCGGCGAGCGCGGCCTCGGTCACTTTCAGCGAGCGATTGCCGATCTGCCGGCCGAGGCGGCCGATGATCGACTGCACCAGCTCGTCGATGTCCTCGAGACGCTCCCGCAGCGGCGGCACGCGGATCTCGATGACGTTGACGCGATAGAAGAGGTCCTCGCGGAACCGGCCGTCGGCGACCAGCGCCGCGAGGTTCTTGTGAGTCGCCGACAGGATGCGCACGTCGATCGGGATTTCCCTGGCCTCGCCCACCGGCCGCACGCTCTTCTCCTGGATGACGCGCAGCAGCTTCACCTGCATGTGCAGCGGCAGGTCGGCGATTTCGTCGAGGAACAGCGTGCCGCCTTCCGCGGACTGGATCAGGCCCTGCTTGTCGGCGATCGCACCGGTGAAGCTGCCCTTCTTGTGACCGAACAGCTCGCTCTCCATCAGCTCGGTCGGGATCGCGCCGCAGTTGACGGGCACGAAGGGCCCGTCGCGCCGGGCGCCGGCGTCATGGATCAGATGCGCAACCAGCTCCTTGCCCGTGCCGGACTCGCCATAAATATGTACGGGCGCCTGGCTGCGCGCGACACGCTCGATCATCTCGCGGAGCTGTTCCATGGCGCGCGAACGGCCGAGCAGCTTGACCTGCGGGAGCTGCAGCGTGCTCTCGCTCGATTCGCCGAGCTTGAGCGTGGCCGCGATCAGCCGGCGCAGCGCCGCCACGTCGAGCGGCTTGGAAATGAAATCGAACGCGCCGAGCTTGAGCGCGCGGACAGCGGTCTCGACGTTGCCGTGCGCGGTGATGACGGCGACCGGCGTCTGCGGCTTGTGCGTCTGGATCCACTCGACGATGTCCAGCCCGTCGCCGTCCGGCAGCCTCATGTCGGTGAGGCACAGATCGAAGGTGGCGCCGCGCAGCTCGCGCGTGGCCGCGCCGATGGTATCGGCGGTGGTCACGTCGAGATTCATGCGCTCGAGGGTGATGCCGAGCAGCTCGCGGATGTCCGGCTCGTCATCGACAACGAGCGCGCGCGGTTTGGTCACGAGATTTCCCAGCGTTGAGGATCGGCGAACACCACGCGAAAAATACTACCACCGCCGGTGCGCGGCTCGTAGATCAATGCAGCGCGATTGCATTGCGCGAGCTCCCGGGCGATGAACAGGCCGAGGCCGGTGCCGCCCTTCGAGCCGGTGAAGAACGGCTCGAAGATGCGCTCGGCGTCCGCCATCGCGATGCCGGGGCCGCGATCGACGATTTCGAGGAACGGCCGCTCCGAAGTGGTGATGCGTCCGGTGTGCAGCTCCACCGGCGCGTCGTCGTCGCCGCGCCGCCCGTACTTGAGCGCGTTCTCGCACAGGTTCCACAGCAGCTGGTAGAGGTGCGAGGGATCGACGCGCACGTCGAGATCGCCCGCGGTGCCGAGCATGCGGATCACGCGCTCGTCGACCTCGGAGGTCTGGCGGAACTCCGCCAGGAATTCCCCGAGCCACGCGTTGAGCTCGAGACGCTCCGGCCGCGTCGTATCCCGGCGCGACAGCTGCAGCACGTTGTCGATGATGGTGCTGACCCGCTCGCCGTTGTTCGTGATGATGTCCGTGAGGCGCCGCTCCTGCGGCGACAGGGTCGGCGCTTCGGCCAGGAGCTGCGCGGCGTGACTCATGGCGCCGACCGGGTTGCGGATCTCGTGCGCGATGCTGGCGCTGAGCCGCCCGAGTGCCGCGAGCTTCGACTGCTGTACGCGCTCGACGATCAGCGTCGTGTCCTCCAGGAAGACGAGCGTCGGTCCCTTGCCGCTGCTGTCGAGCGATACGAAATGCGGCTGGACCAGGCTGCCGCCGTCGGAGGCGAGCATGGTCAGCGTGCTGAGCTGCCAGTCGTCCGAACGCCGGCGCCAGGTTTCCAGCAGGTACAGCAGGCGCGGCGAAACCTCGCCGAGGGGCGTGCCCTGCCGAACCGTCGCGCCATGCAGCAGCAGTGCGGCCGACTCGTTGATCAGGCGGATCGTGTCGTTCGCATCGACGACCAGGATGCTCTCGCGCAGATGCTGCACGATGAACTGGTTCAGCTCGGCGAGATTGGCGACGTCGACCTCGCGCTGGCGCACGCGTTCTTCGCTCTCGCGCAGGTTGCGTGCCAGCGGTCCGACGCCGAGCGTAACGATGAATATGAGTGCGCCGATGATGCCCGCCGAGGCGAAGTCACCGGCATCGCCGCGCGCCGCGAGTGTCGTCAATGTTTGCTGCAGGAGCACGGCGAGCGCCGCGATGGCGGCGAACATCAGTGCCAGCCGCTGCCGCACGACGAACGACATCGCGCCGATCGGCAGCACCAGGAGCGAGGCGAGCCCGCTGGTCATACCGCCGCTCGCGTACGTCAGCATCGCGATCGCGGTCACATCGATGCACAGGCCCGCGAACGCCTGGATCGGGACCTCCGGCCAGCGTCGCTTGACGGTCGCGATCGACAGCAGTGCGAACGCAAAGTACGCCGCGGTCACGCCGACGAACAGGGCCGGGTTGGCCTGTCCGACGCGCGTCGGCGTGATTGCAGCGAACATCACGGTGAGCAACACCGCGACCAGCAGTCGGAACAGGTTGACGAGCGCGAGCACGCGCCAGCCCAGGTGTTGTGTCGAGTCGGTGGCGGACAGTGAGCTGAGCAGCGGCTTCATGCGGTGCGGGTTTGCCTTTGCATCGGCGGGGAATTACTCCAGAATACGCGGCCTTTGCCGCTAGCTTCCTGCCATCTTATGAACTTGCACGAATATCAGTCCAAGCAGCTGTTCGCAAAATACGGCATTCCGGTGCCGACCGGCTATGTGGCCGCGAATGCGCAGGAGGCTGCCGCAGCGGCGCAACGCATCGGCGGCGCGAAGTGGGTCGTCAAGGCGCAGGTGCACGCCGGCGGTCGCGGCAAAGGCGGCGGCGTGAAGCTCGTGGACTCTCCCGAGGCGGCGGGCAAGGCTGCCGCGGCGATGATCGGCACGCGCCTGAAGACGCACCAGACCGGGCCCGAAGGCCTGCCGGTCCACCAGGTGTTCGTCGAGGAAGGCTCGAAGATCGCACGCGAGCTGTACCTGAGCCTGGTGCTGAACCGGGACAAGGGCCAGGTGGCCTTCATCGCTTCGGCCGCGGGCGGCATGGACATCGAGGAAGTCGCCGCGCACACGCCGGAGAAGATCATCCGCGTGAACGTGCACCCCGCCGCGGGCCTGCAGCCCTCGGAGTGCCGAGTGCTCGCCTTCGGCCTCGGGCTGAAAGGCAAGCAGATCGAGCAGTTCACCGGCATCGCGCAGGCGCTGTACCGCCTGTACCTGGAGACGGACGCGAGCCTGGTCGAGATCAATCCGCTGATCGTCACCGGCGACGACCGGCTCGTGGCGCTCGACGCCAAGATCAACATCGAAGACAACGCGCTGTTCCGTCAGAAGGAGCTGGCAGCGTGGCGCGACAACAGCCAGGAAGACGAGATGGAGCGCGCGGCGGCCGCGCACGAGCTCAACTATGTCTCGCTCGACGGCGACATCGCCTGCATGGTCAACGGCGCCGGGCTCGCGATGGCGACGATGGACCTGATCAAGCTGCACGGCGGCGCGCCGGCGAACTTCCTCGACGTCGGCGGCGGCGCGACGCGTGAGCGCGTCACCGAGGCTTTCAACCTGATTCTCTCGAACAAGAACGTGCGCGCGATCCTCGTGAACATTTTCGGCGGCATCGTCCGCTGCGACATGATCGCGGAGGGCATCATCCACGCGGTGCAGGACGTCGGCGTGCGTGTGCCCGTCGTGGTGCGCATCGAAGGCACGAATGCGGAGCAGGGGCGGAGCCTGCTCGCGAAGAGCGGGCTGGCGATCATCGCTGCCGCCGACCTGACCGATGCGGCGAAGAAAGTCGTCGCCGCTGCCAAGGGCACAGACAAGAGCAAGAAGTAATGAGCATCCTCGTCAACAAGAACACTCGCGTCATCTGCCAGGGTTTCACCGGCAAGCAGGGCACATTCCATTCCGAGCAGTGCATCGCGTACGGCACGAAGCTCGTCGGCGGCGTCACGCCGGGCCGCGGCGGTGAGAAGCATTTGAACCTTCCCGTCTTCAACACCGCGCGCGAAGCAGTGAAAGAGACGGGCGCAACGGTCAGCATGATCTACGTGCCGGCGCCGTACGCGGCCGATGCGATTCTCGAAGCGGCGGATGCCGGCATCGAGCTCATCGTGTGCATCACCGAGGGCATCCCGGTGAACGACATGGTGAAGGTGAAGGCGGCGCTGTCGAGCTACGGCAGCCTGCTGATCGGTCCGAACTGCCCGGGCATCATCACGCCGGGCGAATGCAAGATCGGCATCATGCCGGGCTTCATCCACAAGAAGGGCCGCGTCGGCATCGTGTCGCGCTCGGGCACGCTGACCTACGAAGCGGTGTTCCAGACGACGAACGCCGGTCTCGGCCAGAGCACCTGCGTCGGCATCGGCGGCGATCCGGTACGCGGCATGAACTTCATCGACGTGCTGGCGCGCTTCGAAGACGATCCGCAGACCGAAGGCATCATCATGGTCGGCGAGATCGGCGGCTCGGACGAGGAGGCTGCTGCCGACTTCATCCGCAAGAACGTCACCAAGCCAGTGGTTGCCTACATCGCGGGCGTTACCGCGCCGGCCGGCAAGCGCATGGGCCATGCAGGCGCGATCGTGTCGGGCGGCAAAGGCACGGCGGCGGACAAGTTCAAGGCGCTGGAACGCGCGGGCGTGCGGACGGTGAAGAGTCCGGCGGACCTTGGGAAGGCGATTGCGGAGAAGCTGGGGAAGAAGAGTAAGAAGAAGAAAACTCTCGCCCAGCGCGGCAAGCGCGCCAAGAACGCCAGGAGCGCCAGGAAGAAAAAGGCGCCGGCGCGGAAAAAGTAGTACGTAAGCGCTGACCGACTAATTCGGCATAGAATCGCTCTATGTCGCTCCGCATTGCTCTGGCTCAGCTCAATCTGTTCGTCGGCGACGTCGGCGGCAATGCGCAGCGGGTGATCGACACCGCTGCCGAGGCGCGCGACCGGCTGCAAGCGGATCTCGTGTTGTTCCCAGAGCTGGCGCTGTCCGGCTATCCGCCCGAAGACCTGCTGTTCCACAAAGGCATGCGGCGTCAGGTCGCTGCGGCGATGGAGCGCGTGCGCAGCGAAGTGCAGGGCGTGTCGGTGATGGTCGGGTATCCGGACTACACCGAAGACTCCATCTACAACGCTGCTGCGCTCGTTCGCGACGGCCAGGTCGTCGCGAACTACCACAAGCAGGAGCTGCCGAACTATTCCGTCTTCGATGAGAAGCGGTATTTCAAACCGGGGCAGGAGAGCCGCGTCGTCGAGATGAAGGGCATCCGCGTCGGGCTGCTGATCTGCGAAGACGTATGGGAACCGAAACCCGCCCGCGCAGTGCATGCGGCGGGCGCGCAACTCCTCGTCGTCATCAACGGCTCGCCGTACTCGCTGCAGTACCAGCGACGTCGCGAGGACATCGTCCGCGCGCGCATCAAGGACACAGGGCTGCCTGTCGTCTATGTGAATCAGATCGGCGGCCAGGACGAGCTGATCTTCGACGGCGGCTCCTTCGTCATGAACGCGGCTGGTGAAATCGTGCAGCGCGCGCCGCCGTTCAAGGAAGAGCTGTACGCAGTCGACATCGATCTGATCGACGGCAAGGCCGTGCCGCGACGCGGCCACATCGAGCCGGAGCTGTCCAAGGAAGCGAGCGTTTACAACGCGCTCGTGCTCGGAGTGCGCGACTACGTGTCGAAGCATCGCTTCCCTGGCGTCGTGCTGGGCCTGTCGGGCGGCATCGATTCCGCGCTGACGCTTGCGATTGCCGTCGATGCACTCGGCGCCGAGCGCGTGCACGCGGTGATGATGCCGTCGCGCTATACGTCGCAGATGAGCCTCGACGACGCCGCGCTGGAAGCGCGGACGCTCGGCGTCGGCTATGACGTGATCTCCATCGAAGGAATGTTCGAAGCCGCGCTCGGCGCGCTCAAGGACGTGTTTGCGGGGCGCGCGCCCGACACGACCGAAGAAAATATCCAGGCGCGCTGCCGCGGCCTGCTGTTGATGGCGATCTCCAACAAGACCGGTCGCATGGTGCTGACGACCGGCAACAAGAGCGAGATGGCGGTCGGCTACGCAACGTTGTACGGCGACATGGCCGGCGGCTTCGCGCCGATCAAGGACTGCAGCAAGATGCTGGTCTATCGCCTCGCGCACTATCGCAACTCGGTCGGTCAGGCGATTCCGCCGCGCGTGATCGAACGCGCGCCGTCGGCGGAGCTGCGTCACGAGCAGAAGGATTCGGATTCGCTGCCGCCGTACGACGTGCTCGACCCGATTCTCGAGCTGTTCATCGAAGACAATCTGTCGGTGGACGAGATTTCCGCGCGCGGCTTCGATCGCGCCACGGTCGGTCGCGTGCTGGAGATGGTGAAACGCAACGAGTACAAGCGCCGGCAAGCGCCGCCCGGCGTGCGCATCAGCGATCGTGCATTCGGCAGGGACTGGCGTTATCCGATCACATCGGGATATCGGACGCGCTGAATGCGCCTGACGCGCGTCGACTATGCAAGCGTAATCGGGCTGTTCGCCGCATCGAGCGGCCTGTATTGGCTGCTCGGAGTGCGGTTCGACTCCGGCACGCTGCTGCCCTACATGCAGTTCATCGATCCGCCGCTGCTGCGGGAGCGCTTGCTCGAGTCGCTGTGGTACTACCACGCGCATCCGCCGCTTCTCAATCTGTTCACCGGCATCGGGCTCAAACTGTTCGGCGACCACGCCGACGTCTACTTCGTGCTGAGTTTCCACGCCCTCGGGCTGGCACTGGCGCTGGCGGTCTACATCCTGACATTACGCCTCGCCGGCACGCGTGCGGCCGCGATCGTCGCTACCTTCCTGCTCGTGTTCAGTCCGTCTTTCGTGTTGTACGAGAACTGGCTGATGTACACGCTGCCTTCGGCGACACTGCTCACTGTCTCGGCGCTGCTGTTGCACCAGTACGTCGCGTCCCGTCGCACGGGGTGGGCCATCGCTTTCTTCGGCGTGCTGGCAACCCTGCTCCTGACGCGCAGCCTCTTCCATCTCGCCTGGATGCTGCTGATCGTGGTGTTGCTGGCCATCCTGCTGCGGCGACACTGGCGACAGGTGTTGCTCGCGGCAGCGGCGCCACTGCTCGTCGTCGTGTTCTGGTACGGCAAGAACTACTACTACTTCGGCACGTTCGGGGCCAGCACGGCGATGGGGCTCGGGCTCTCCAATATCACGACGCTGATGGTGGAGCGCGAGCGCCTGTATCCGTTGTTCCAGGAGGGACGCCTGTCGCAATACGTCATGGTGTCGCGCTACGAGCGTCCGGAGTTGCTGTTCATGCTGCAGCGGGTGCCGCAGACGGGCGTGCCGATTCTCGATCAGGTCAAGAAATCGGACGGACGACACTACAACTACAACAACCTGCAGTTGGTCGGCGCCAATCGCTACTACGTGCACGATGCCATCGAAGTGATGCGCACATTTCCCGCCAGCTACGCGATCGGGCTGATCATCTCCAATCGCCTGTTTTTCTCGCCGACCAACATGAACGGGTACTTCAGCGTCGCGAACCGTCAGGCCGTGCGGCCGATGGAGTGGATCTTCAACCCGCTGCTGTACGCAGTAGGTCCCAACTCCGGACGCGTGGAGCAGCCGCATTACGGATTCCTCGGACGCAATCAGCTCGAGGTCAACACCTCGCTGCCGCTGATTGCGCTGTGGTTCGTGCTGCTGCCCTGGGGTTACTTGCAGGCACGGCGCGGCGTGCTTGCAACGCAAGCCGACATCAAGCCGCGCGCGCTCGTGCTCGGCTTCATCGTGCTGACTGCGTTGTACCTGTACGTGGTCTCGACCACGATCGAGCTTGGGGAGAACTACCGTTACCGTTTCAACATCGAGCCGCTGTTCATGGTGCTCGCGGTGACGGCAGCTACGGACCTGCTGCGTGCATTGCGCAAGCTCACCAGATCTTCCACCAGCCCTTCTTCTTCTCTCCCTGTGCGAGCTGGTCCGGACTCGAATAGTTCTCTTTGAGAACCTTCTGTGTATCCGCAGCCAGATCGCTCATGCCCAGCTTCTGGTACGACTGCGCCATGATTTCGAGCGCGCGCTTGACCTGCGGTGCGCCGTCGTAATTCTCGATCGTGTACTTGCAGCGATTGATCGCGCCGACCCACGCGCCGCGCTTCAGGTAGTACTCCGCGACGTAGACTTCATAGCTCGCGAGGCGGTTGCGCAGAAAGACCATGCGCTTGCGCGCGTCGTCGGCGTATTCGCTATTCGGAAAACGCTCGAGGATCGTCTGGAACGCCTGGAATGACTTGCGCGCGTCGATCGGCGGGCGCTCCGACAGGTCGGCGTTGAACCAGCGCTCGAGGAAGTTCGGGTTGCGCTCGAACTGCACCAGCCCCTTGATGTAGTACGCGTAGTCGACGCGCGGATGGGCCGGGTTCTCGCGGATGAACTGGTCGGCCTGGTCGATCGCCGATTCCGGCTCGCGGTTCTTGTAGTACGCGTACATCAGGTCGAGCTGCCCCTGGCGCGCCGGGTTACTGAACGGGAAGCGCGCTTCGAGCTGCTCGTAGTAGGTGATCGCGTCCCTGTAGTTGCCGTTGTCGCTGCGACGCTTGGCCTCCTCGTACAGCTTTTCGGCGTTGCCGACCGGCTGGCGCGAGCGGTTGCCGCCGCAGCCGGTGAGCGCGAGAAACAGCGCCGCCGTGGTCAAAACGAGGATGCGCATGCGAGAATTCGTCGCCATTTCTAAGGTCATTCCCAAGCAGGTCGGGCGTCAGGCAAGGCGGGCGAGTATAGCCGGGTCCTTTCTTTGTCGGCAGGCTCGTACTTAAGTTCCTCCATCCAATGCCCGAGCCCTCATGTCTGAACCTATCCAGCGCACGCTGACCGTTCCCGTCGAATACGCCGGCCAGCGCCTGGACCAGGTGCTCGCGGAGCTGCTCAGCGACTTTTCCCGGACCCGCATCAAGGAGTGGATCGAGGCCGGGCAAGTGCTGGTCGACGGTGAGAAGCTGCGACCCAAGGACAAGGTTCTAGGCGGCGAGCAGGTCCGCGTGGCGGCCGTGGTCGAGGAGAGCGGCGCCGTCGAAGCTGAACAGATCGAGCTGAACGTGGTCCACCAGGACCGCCACATTTTCGTGCTCGACAAGCCCGCCGGGCTGGTCGTGCATCCAGGCGCCGGCAACGCGGCCGGCACGCTGCAGAACGCATTGCTCCACCTTGACCCGAAGCTCGCGCAAGTGCCGCGCGCGGGCATCGTGCACCGGCTCGACAAGGACACGAGCGGGCTGATGGTGGTCGCTCGGACGCTCGCAGCCCATACGGCCCTGGTGCGGGCCATCGAAGCTCGCGAGGTCGAACGCGAATACGAGGCAGTCTGCACCGGCGTGATGACCGGCGGCGGCGTGGTCGACGCGCCGATCGGCCGGCATCCCGTCGATCGGGTGCGCATGTCGATTCGCGAAGATGGACGCGAGGCGGTCACGCACTATCGCGTGCTGAAACGTTTTCGTGCGCACACGCATGTGCGCCTGAAACTCGAATCCGGGCGCACGCATCAGATCCGCGTGCACATGGCGCACATTCGCTATCCGATCGTTGGCGATCGCGTGTACGGCGGGCGGCTGCTATTGCCGAAAGGTGCTTCGCCGCAGCTCATCGAAGCATTGCGCGCGTTTCGGCGCCAGGCGCTGCACGCCGCGAATCTCGCGTTCGCCCATCCGGTGAGCGAGAAGCCGATCAAGTGCGCGGCGCCATTGCCTGCAGACATGCAGGGATTGTTGCGAGTCCTCGCGGAAGATCAGAAGAAGGCATGAGCGCGCTCGATCTCATCGAAGCGGACTGGCCGGCGCCGCCGAACGTGCGCGCCGTCGCGACGACGCGCACGGGCGGAGCGAGTGTCGGTGCATACGCGAGCTTGAATCTCGGCGCGCACGTCGGCGACGACGCTCATGCTGTGAGCGAAAACCGACTGCGACTGCGCTCAGCGCTCGAGTTGCCGAAGGATCCTGTGTGGCTGAACCAGGTTCATGGCACGACTGTCGTCGAGGCTGCTGCGCACGCCGTGCCGCCGACTGCGGATGCATCGTTCGCGCGATCGGCTGGTCGAGCGTGCGTCGTGCTGACCGCGGATTGCCTGCCAATCTTGTTGTGCGATCGCGAGGGCACGCGCGTCGCGGCGGCGCATGCAGGCTGGCGCGGCCTCGCCAGTGGAGTTGTCGAGAGTGCGCTACGGGCAATGGGCGTCGCGCCGGATCGCGTGCTCGCATGGCTCGGGCCTGCGATCGAGCAGGACAGGTTCGAAGTCGGCGGCGAAGTTCGCGAGCAGTTTGTCGCGAGATCCGCTGACAACGCGCAGGCATTCGAGCCGAACGCGCGCGGTCGGTGGCAGGCGGACCTGAGCGATCTGGCGCGGCGCGAGCTTGCGCGGCTCGGTGTCACGCAAGTCTTCGGCGGCGGCTTCCGTTGCTACGCGGATCGCGATCGATTCTTTTCCTATCGCCGCGATGGGACGACCGGGCGCATGGCGACGCTCGTCTGGATGAAATAAGAATGCCGCTGCTCGCCTGGATCGTGCTCTTCACGCTGCTCGGCGGCGCGCTCAGCGCGCTTGCTGCGTCGCTGTTCCTCGTCGCGCCGGAATCCGTGCGCGCTCGCGTGTTGCCGCACCTGGTCAGCTTCGCGACCGGCGCGTTGCTCGGCGCGGCGCTGCTTGGGCTGCTGCCGCATGCGATCGAGCAGGTCGGTCTTTCGGGGACGCACACCGTCGGGCTGACGCTGCTGGCCGGCCTGCTCGTGTTCTTCGTGTTGGAGAAGATGGTGCTCTGGCGGCACTGTCACCAGGATGTCTGCGAAGGCCACGTGCCGCACACGCACGCCAGCGATGCGCATCGCGATGCCGCTTCCGCGTCGCTCATCCTGATCGGGGATGGCTTTCACAACGTGCTCGACGGAGTGCTGATCGCTGCGGCCTTCATGACCGACGTCCACCTCGGCGTCGTGACGGCGCTCGCCGTGATTGCGCACGAGATCCCGCAGGAGGTCGGCGACCTCGCAATCCTGCTCCACGGCGGCATGTCGCGCCTGCGCGCGCTCACGCTGAACCTGCTGACCAGCCTGACTTCCGTGGTCGGCGGCGTGGCCGCGTACTTCGCGCTAGGCCCGGTCCAGCAGGTGCTGCCCTACGCGATCTCGCTCGCCGCCGCGAGCTTCCTTTATATCGCCGTGGCGGACCTCATCCCCGGCCTGCACCGCCGAGTGGACGCCGGCGCCGGCGTGCGGCAGTTCGTGTTCATCGTGCTGGGTGTGGCGGTTATCTACGTTAGCCATTCGCTGGCCCACTAAGAGCGGGGAATGGTTCTCGCCAAGACGCAAAGAACGCCAAGGGCGCCAAGAATGTGAATAGCCCGTTTTCCTGGCGATCTTGGCGTCCTTGGCGTTCTTGGCGTCTTGGCGAGAGATATAAAGCCTTGAAAATCTGAGCCCGACCCCTACTTGTGAGTCAGTGCTTTCAACCCTGGCCCCGCGCCGAGTTTCCTTATGCGCATGGACAAACTGACGAGCCGATTCCAACAGGCGCTGGCAGACGCGCAGTCGCTGGCCGTCGGGCGCGATCACCAGTACATCGAGCCGCACCACGTCATGGCGGCCCTGCTGGACCAGCAAGGCGGGTCCGTGCGGCCGCTGCTCGACAAGGCCGGTGTCAACGTCAACGTGCTGCGCTCGCATCTCGGCGAGGCGCTCGAGCGGCTGCCCAAAGTCGAAGGCAATGCGGGCGAAGTTCACCTCTCCAACGAGCTGAACCGCGTCCTCAACCTCACCGACAAGATCGCGCAGAAGCGCGGTGACCAGTACATTTCCAGCGAGCTGTTCGTGCTGGCGGCCCTCGAGGACCGCGGCACGCTCGGCCAGATCCTGCGCGATGCCGGCGCCGTGAAGGGCGCGCTCGACAAGGCCATCGAGGAATTGCGCGGCGGCGAGAAAGTCACCGATCCGAACGCCGAAGAAAGCCGGCAGGCGCTGGAGAAATACACGGTCGACCTGACCGAGCGCGCGGAGCAGGGCAAGCTCGATCCCGTCATCGGCCGCGACGACGAGATTCGTCGCACCGTGCAGGTTCTACAGCGCCGCACCAAGAACAACCCGGTGCTGATCGGCGAGCCCGGCGTCGGCAAGACCGCGATCGTCGAGGGTCTGGCGCTGCGCATCGTCAACGGCGAAGTGCCGGAAAGCCTGCGCGACAAGCGCATTCTCGCGCTCGACATGGGCGCGCTGATCGCCGGCGCGAAGTATCGCGGCGAGTTCGAGGAGCGCCTGAAGGCGGTGCTCAACGACCTCGCGAAACAGGAAGGCCGCGTGATCCTGTTCATCGACGAGCTGCACACGATGGTCGGCGCGGGCAAGGCCGAAGGCGCGATGGATGCCGGCAACATGCTCAAGCCGGCGCTGGCGCGCGGCGAGCTGCATTGCGTCGGCGCGACCACGCTCGACGAGTATCGCAAGTACATCGAGAAGGATGCGGCGCTGGAGCGCCGCTTCCAGAAGGTGCTCGTCGAGGAGCCGTCGGTCGAGGATACGATCGCGATCCTGCGCGGCCTGAAAGAGCGCTACGAAGTTCACCACGGCGTCAGCATCACCGACCCTGCGATCATCGCGGCGGCGACGCTTTCGCATCGCTACATCACCGACCGGCAGCTCCCCGACAAGGCGATCGACCTGATCGACGAAGCCGCGTCGCGCATCCGCATGGAGATCGATTCCAAGCCCGAATCGATGGACCGGCTCGAGCGGCGCATGATCCAGCTCAAGATCGAGCGCGAGGCGCTGAAGAAGGAATCCGACGAAGCGTCGAAGAAGCGGCGCGGCGCGCTCGACGACCAGATCAAGGCGCTCGAAAAAGAGTACGCAGACCTGGAAGAGGTGTGGAAGGCCGAGAAGGCTTCGGTGCAGAGCGCCGCGCACATCAACGAAGAATTGGAGCGCGCGCGCCTGGATCTCGAGGCTGCGCGCCGCGCACAGGACCTGACGCGCATGTCCGAGCTTGCTTACGGCAAGATCCCGGAGCTCGAACGCCGGCTGGCGGCAGCGAACAGCGCCGAGCAGCAGCCGACCAAGCTCTTGCGCAACAAGGTCACGGAAGAGGAAGTCGCCGAGGTCGTGTCCAAGTGGACCGGCATTCCGGTGTCGAAGATGCTGGAAGGCGAGCGCGAGAAACTGCTGCACATGGAGGAGGCGCTGTCGAAGCGCGTCGTCGGCCAGACCGAAGCGGTGCGCGCCGTATCCGATGCGATCCGCCGCTCGCGCGCGGGCCTGTCCGATCCGAACCGGCCGAACGGCTCGTTCCTGTTCCTCGGCCCTACGGGCGTCGGCAAGACCGAGCTGTGCAAGGCGCTCGCCGAATTCCTGTTCGACACGGAAGAGGCGATGGTGCGCATCGACATGTCCGAGTTCATGGAGAAGCACTCGGTTGCACGCCTGATCGGCGCACCGCCGGGCTACGTCGGCTACGAGGAAGGCGGCTATCTCACCGAGGCCGTGCGTCGCCGGCCGTATTCGGTGCTGCTGCTCGATGAAATCGAGAAGGCGCACCCGGACGTGTTCAACGTGCTGCTGCAGGTTCTCGACGACGGCCGCCTGACCGACGGCCAGGGCCGCACCGTCGACTTCCGCAACACCGTGATCATCATGACGTCGAACCTCGGCTCGCACGTAATCCAGGAGCTCACGGGCGAGGCGAACTACGCGAAGATGAAGCAGGCCGTGCTGGAGATCGTGCAACAGCACTTCCGTCCCGAGTTCATCAACCGCGTCGACGACATCGTCGTGTTCCATCCGCTCGGCCGCGAGCAGCTGCGCTCGATCGTCGACATCCAGCTCGGCTACCTGCGCCGGCGCCTCACGGAGCGCGACATCGACCTGTCGCTCGATGACTCCGCGCGCGATCTGCTCGGCGAAGCCGGCTTCGACCCGGTGTATGGCGCGCGTCCGCTCAAGCGTGCCATCCAGCAGCAGGTCGAGAACCCGCTCGCGCAGCGGATCCTGAAAGGGGAGTTCGGGCCCGGCAGCCGGGTGAAGGCGAGCGCCAAGGGCGGCGCGCTGGTCTTCGGCAAGGGCTAACTGGCAAGCGGGCCTGTGGGCCTCTATCATCCGCCGGCTTGTTTTTGCGCCGGGAACCCTCCATGCCTTTCTACGAATACGAATGCACGAACTGCAAGTTCTACGTCGAGGCTTTACAGAAGATCTCCGATCCGCCGATGCGGAAGTGCCCGAGCTGCAAGAAGCCGACGCTCAAGAAGCTGGTGTCCGCGCCGGTGTTTCGCCTGAAAGGCGGCGGCTGGTACGAGACCGATTTCAAGTCGGACCAGGAAGGCAAGCGCAACCTTGCCGGCGCCGAGGAAGCCGCTGAAGCCAAGCCGGCCGAAGACATCAAGGACAAGGACAAGGACAAGGACGCGAAGCCGGTCGAAGCCGCCGCCCAAGACACGGACAAGAAGACTGAAAAGAAGCCCGCCGTGGCAACGAGCAAGACAGGCGCCAAGAAGAAGGCGCCGGCCCGCTCCGTGTCCCGGCCCGCGAAGGCCCACAGCAAGGCGAAAGCAAAAGGCGCCAAGCGCACGGCCAAGCGTCGCCGCTGACGCGTTTCCGGTAACATCGCGGGCCCCGCCCCCGAGCCTTTTGCCAATGCGTTCCCACTATTGCGGTCAGGTCAACGAGTCCCTCATCGGCCAGGAGATCGGCGTCGCCGGCTGGGTGCATCGCCGGCGCGATCACGGCGGGGTGATCTTCGTCGATCTGCGCGACCGCGACGGTCTGCTGCAGATCGTCTTCGACCCGGACCGCAAGGATGTCTTCGCCGACGCGGAACGGCTGCGCGGCGAGTTCTGCGTGCGCATCCGCGGCCTGGTGCGCGCGCGTCCGGCAGGGACCGTCAACGAGTCGCTCGCGACCGGCAAGGTAGAGGTGCTGGCGCGCGAGCTCGAGATCCTCAATCGCTCCGAAACCCCGCCGTTCCATCACGACGAAGTGACGAACGAAGAGCTGCGCCTGAAATATCGCTACCTCGACCTGCGGCGCGACGTGATGCAGAAGCGCCTGCTGTTGCGTCACCAGGTGACGCGCGCGATGCGCAACTGGCTCGACGACCATGGTTTCGTGGACATCGAGACGCCGATGCTGACGAAGGCGACGCCGGAAGGCGCGCGCGACTATCTCGTCCCGAGCCGCACGCATCCCGGCCAGTTCTTCGCGCTGCCGCAGTCGCCGCAGATCTTCAAGCAGCTCCTGATGATGAGCGGCTTCGATCGCTACTATCAGATCGTGCGTTGCTTCCGCGATGAGGACCTGCGCGCGGAACGCCAGCCGGAATTCACGCAGCTCGACATCGAGACCTCGTTCCTCGGCCAGGAACAGATCATCCAGATGATGGAAGAACTGCTGCGCCACGTGTTCAAGGCTGTGCTCGACGTCGACCTGCCGCAGCCGTTCCCGCGCATGTCGTATGCGGAAGCGATGCGGCGCTACGCGTCGGACAAACCCGACCTGCGCATTCCGCTCGAGCTCGTAGACATCGCGGACCTGGTGCGCAACAGCGAGTTCAAGGTGTTCTCCGGCCCGGCCGCCGATCCCAAGGGCCGCGTCGCGGCGCTGCGCGTGCCGGAGGCCGGCACGAAGATGACGCGCAAGGAGCTCGACGACCTGACGCCGTTCGTTGCGCGCTACGGTGCGAAGGGGCTCGCGTACGTCAAGATCAACGAGCAGGCGAAGGGCCGCGAAGGACTGCAGTCGCCGATCCTCAAGTTTCTCAGCGATGACGCCATCAACGGCATCCTGTCGCGCACCGGCGCAGTCGACGGCGACCTGGTCTTCTTCGGTGCGGGCCCGGCCAAGGTCGTCAACGATGCCATCGGCGCGCTGCGCCTGAAGCTCGGCAACGATCTCGGCCTGGCGCAGACAGGCTGGCGGCCGCTGTGGGTCGTCGACTTCCCGATGTTCGAATGGGATGCGGACGCGAAGCGCTGGGGCGCTGTGCATCATCCGTTCACTTCGCCGCGCGATCCGGATGCAGCGGCGCTGCGCGCGGACCCGTCGAACGCAGTCGCGAACGCTTACGACATCGTGCTGAACGGCTCGGAGATCGGCGGCGGCTCGGTGCGTATCCACCGGCAGGAGATGCAGTCGACGGTGTTCGATCTGCTCGGTATCGGCGCGGAGGAAGCGCAGAAGAAGTTCGGCTTCCTGCTCGAAGCGCTGACCTACGGCACGCCACCGCACGGCGGCATCGCGTTCGGCCTCGATCGCATCGTGATGTTCATGGCCGGCACGGACAGCATCCGCGACGTCATTGCGTTCCCGAAGACGCAGACCGCGGCCGACCTGATGAGCGGCGCGCCGACGACGGTACCGGAGGAGCAGCTCAAGGAGCTGCACGTCCGGGTGAAGTTGCCGATCAAAGAAAAAGAATAGGCGTCAGGCGAGCCCAAGCCGCTTCAGGATTTCCGGCGTCGGTCCCTCGAACGTCGTCATCGCGACGTTGCCCACGTACTTCAGGTCGCGCATGCCGACCGGCGTCGTGTAGAAGCCGCCGGCCGTCAATGCGCGATAGCGGATGAAGAACGCGTCCGTGCTCAGACCGTCCGCGATCGCGCTCATCTGCGACGCCGCGAGCTTCGCGAACGGCGCTTTGAAGCGGCGCTGCGCTTCGGCCTCGATCGCGTTCAGGCCGTCGACGATCGTCTTGCGGTCCACAGCATGTTCGGGGTAGGGCGCGCTGATCCACTCGTCGATGAAGTCGACCACACCGACGCTCGATGCGGCCGGCGACGTGTCGTCGGCAGGAATGATCAGATCGCTCAGCGCCGTCGCGGTCGCGCGCTGCTCCTTCGTCAGCGTGAGCGGCCACAAATCGCCGCTCGCGTAGACCTTCATCAGGTTCGGGTCCTTGCCGTAGCCTTGCGTCGCGGGCGTTGCCGCGCTCGCATCGAACGAGACGCCCGGCAGCCTGAGCGCCGCGCTCGCAGCCATCACCCACTTGATCGCTGTGCGTCGATCGAGCTCGTACATATCAAAGCTCCCGCCGCTTCATCGCTTGCAGCATGTAGTCCGCCGAGCGCCACGCCAGCGCCATGATCGTCAGCGTCGGGTTCTTGTCGGCGTTCGACGGAAACGGTGCGCCGTCGGTTATGAACAGGTTCTTGACGTCCCAGCTCTGCAGCCACTGGTTCACGACCGAGGTCTTCGGATCCGAGCCCATGATCGCGCCGCCGATCTCGTGAATGATGAAGCCGCCCGGCGCGATCGCCTTGCGGCCGTCGAGCTCCGGCTTGCCCATCACCTTGCCGCCCATCTCCTCGATGATCGCGGCGAACGTCTTCTGCATGTGCGCGGCCTGACGCGTCTCGTGGTCCGACCATTGCCAGTGGAAGCGCAGTGTCGGAATGCCCCACTTGTCCTTGCCGCCCGGGTCGACCTCGCAATACGAGTTCTCGTTCGGGATCATTTCGCCGCGGCCGGACAGGCCGATGAACGAGCCGTAGTAGCGCCGCATGTCCTCTTTGAGCTTGCGCCCGTAGCCGCCGACGAAGCTGGCCAGCGATCCCATGCTGCCGACACTCGGCATGCGACGACCGCTGCCCATCTCGATGTGATAGCCGCGCGCGAAATCGAGCTTGCCTGCGTGCTGCTCCTTGTAGAGCCACCACGGCGAGTAGACGTGGATGCCGCCGGCGCCGTCCTCGTTCTGCGGTGGCAGGTTTTCGAGCAGCGGGATCTGGCCCGACACCGGCGAGCCGACGGTGTCCATCAGGTACTTGCCGACCTTGCCGCTCGAGTTCGCGAGCCCTTGCGGGAAACGCGCCGATTTCGAATTGAGCATGATGCGCACGCTCTCGCACGCGCTCGCCGCCAGCACGATGACGCGCGCCTTTGCGCGATGCTCTTTGCCGCTCGACTTGTCGATGAACACGACGCCGGAGGCAAGGCCGCGCTTGTCGAGCTCGACTTCGCGCACCATCGCCTGGGTGACGATGTCGAGATTGCCCGTCGACATCGCGGGCGGCAGATGGACTGTCGTCGACTGGTATGTGGCTTTGATCGAGCAGCCACGGCCGCAGTCCGTCGCCCAGAAGCACGCAGCGCGGCTGCGCATGTGCTCGGCAAGAATCTGTTGCGCGCGCTCGTTGCCCGGATGCAGCAACTTCGGCAGCCGCGTGTGATCGAGCTGCTTCGTGAGCACGGCGCGATGCGCGGCGATGACCGGCACGCCGAGCTTCTTCGCGCGCTGCTGGATCAGCAGCTCGCCGGCGCGCGCCTTCGGCGGCGGCAGCAGCACGCCCGGCGAGGAATTCGGCGTGTTCTCCATGCCGTCGTTGTCGCCGTAGACGCCGATCAGCATCTCCACTTTGTCGTAGTAGGGCGCGACATCGCCGTAATCGATCGGCCAGTCGAAGCCGAGCCCGTCGCGCGAATGCGGCTTGAAATCGTACGGACCGTTGCGCAACGAGATGCGGCCCCAGTGATTGGTGCGTCCGCCTAGCATGCGCGCGCGCCACCACCAGAAGCGCTGCTCCGGGTCGGACGACGCGCTCGAATACGGCTCGCCCGGCATCTCCCAGCCGCCGTCGACCGTGGAATCGTAGAAGCCGAATTCCTTGTCCGGCGTCGACGTGCCGCGCAAGGGCGCCTGGTCGGGCGTGTGGAACATCGGCGTCTCGGTCTCGGGCACGTAGTTGCGGCCGGCTTCGAGCATCAGCACTTTCGCGCCGTCCATGGTGAGCGTGTACGCCGTCTGGCCGCCGGCCGCGCCGGAGCCGACGACGATCACGTCGTACTCTTTTTGCAAGGCGTCCGCTTTGATCATCGCCATGTTGTTGCCCTGTAGGTCGGGCTTCAGCCCGACTGTTCCGGAATTGTCGGGCTGAAGCCCGACCTACAGTTCTCTTACTTCAGTTTCTTGATGCTGATGTCTCGAAACAGAACAACGTCTTTATCGTTGTGGTTCTGCAGCCCGAAGTAGCCCGCCGCCGCGCGTCGGCCGCGATCCGGCTCCGACGACCTCTTCTTCTCCGGCACCGGGTCGCCTTCCTTGTAGTCGGTGATCTTCTCGCCGTTCAACGTGACGACGGTGCGGTCGTCAGTGAGCGTGATCTCCATCGTGTTCCATTCTTTCAGCTCCGGCTTCGCCATCGCCTTGGTGAGCGAATACAGCACTCCGGTGCGGTGATAGTCGTCCTCGCTCGAATCGATCTGCACTTCGTAGCCCTTGTTCACCGGCATCCACGGCTCGGTCGGCTCGGTCGGGATGCGGATGAAGATGCCGGAGTTGCCGCCCTTGGTCGGCTCGGGCACGCGGAACACGACGCGCAGCGTGGAGTTGCTCAGCTTCTGCTTCGTGTACCACAGCAGGCCCATGCCGCCTTCGGTCTTGAGCATGCCGTTCTCGATCACGAACTGGCCGGGACCGACGTGCTGCCAGCCGTCGAGGTCCTTGCCGTTGAACAGCGGCTGCCACTGGCCGTAGTCCTTCGCGTCGGCGCTCATGGCGACCAGTCCGCTGACTGCGACGACGCAGCCGAGACAGATCGATTGAAGGGGAGATCGAAGGGACATGGTCGGCTCCTCATGCTCTATTCAATGTTGGTCCAGGCCGCGTTGCTGCGGCTCGATTCCACCGCGGCGTGCACGAACTGCACGCCGCGCAAGCCATCTTTGGCCGTCGGCACGAGCAGCGCGTTGGCCTGCGGCGGAGTCCTGGCATCATACGCTGCGATCAGGTCGGCGATGTCGCGGTAGAGCTGCGCGAACGCTTCCAGATAGCCTTCGGGATGTCCGGATGGGATGCGCGCAGCGCTCGCTGCAAGCGGCGTTGCACCCGGTCCGCCGCGCGCGATCACGCGGGGTGGCTGACCGTACGGCGCATATCGCAGGTGATTCGGCTCTTCCTGCGACCATTCGATCCCGCCTTTGGCGCCGTAGATGCGCAGGCGCAGGCCGTTCTCGTTGCCGGGCGCGATCTGGGTCGCCCACAATCCGCCGCGTGCGCCGTTCGCAAATCGCAGCAGCATCTGCGCGTTGTCGTCGAGCTTGCGACCCGTGACGTGCGTCGATAGATCCGCCGCCAGGTGCGCTACGCGCAACCCGCTTACGAACTCGGCGAGATGAAAGGCATGCGTGCCGATATCGCCGACCGATCCCGCAACTCCCGATTGCTGCGGGTCCGTACGCCACGTCGCCTGCTTCTGACCTGCGGCTTCCAGCGCGGTCGTCAGCCAATCCTGCGCGTACTCGACCTGCACGAGGCGCAGCTCGCCCAGCTCGCCCGCCGCGATCATTTCCTTCGCCTGCCGCACCAGCGGATAGCCGCTGTAGTTATAGGTAACCGCAAGCACTCGCTTTGCGCGCTCCGCGCTCGTGACCAGGTCGACCGCATCGGCAAGGGACGTCGTCAACGGCTTGTCGCAGATGACGTGGCAGCCAGCCTCCAGGAATTTCTTGGCGGCGACGTGATGCAGGTGATTCGGTGTGACGATCGCAACGACATCGATGCGATCTGCCCGTGAGCTCTCGGCACGCACCATCTCATCGACGGATGCATACGAGCGTTGCGGATCGAGCAGCAGATCGGCGCCGCTGTCGCGCGAGCGTTGCGGATCCGAGGAAAACGCGCCGGCGACCAGCTCGTAACGATCGTCGAGGCGCGCCGCCATGCGATGCACGGCGCCGATGAATGCGCCGCGGCCGCCGCCGATCATGCCGAGGCGCAAGCGACGGGTCATTTCAGCTTCGTCAGGTAGTCGAAGCTGATGCGTACCGCTTCGAGCGGCGAGCGCTCGAAGTTCTCCTGCTCGACGAAGTAGTGCTTGATGCGCGCGGCATCCATCGCCTTGAATACGTGCTTCCAGTCGATCTTGCCGTTGCCGACTTCGGTGGTCTGCGCCTGCAGCCGATCGGTCATCGTCTGCGCATCCTTGCGCACTTCCTTGACGTGCAGCAGGGAAATGCGCTCGCCATGCTTCTTGAGATACTTCACCGGATCCACGCCGGCGGTGACCACCCACGCGATGTCCATTTCCATCGTGACGAGGTTCGGATCGGTGAGCCGCAGCAGCTCGTCGTACGCGACCACTTCGCCGTACTTGCGAAACTCCATGTTGTGGTTGTGGTAGCCGCAACGCAGCCCGGCCTTCGCGGCGACTTCGCCGATCTTGTTGAGCTGCTCGGCATTCCACTTCCAGTCGTCGAGCGTGATGCCGGAAGCGATGGAAACGACCGCCTGGCTGGGGTTCGCGCGGAACCGTGAGTCCGCCGTCCACGGGAATGAGCACACGAGATAGCGCGTGCCCAGCGTCGTCGCGTAGTCGATGCGCTCGTTCAGCCCCGCCTGTAAATCCGCCATGCTCGCGTGCATGCTCGGCGCAGTCAGGCCGCAGTCGCTCAGGATCTTGCGCAGGTTGGGCGCGGACGTTGCCGGGATGCCGGCAAGCTCCACTTCGCGATAACCGATGTCGGACAGCGCGCGCAGCGTTCCCGGCAGATCCTTCGCGAACGCGTCGCGCACGGTGTAGAGCTGCAGCCCTATCGGCTTACCCAGAGGGCCCGTTTGCGCTTGGGCAGCACGTGCTGTGTGCAGGCTCATGGCGGCCAATGCCAGAGATCCGCGTTCGAGAAAAGCGCGTCGTGACAGCATCGCATGCTCCCCTGCCCCCGTTGCCCCGAGAATAAATCGACCGGGCCGCCGTTGTATATTGAGAGCGAATGAATTCCGCGCCCGCCCTCGTGATTCTGGTGCCCGGCCTGTGGATGTCGGGCCTGCAGCTCACGATGATCAGGCGTCGTCTCGAGGCGGACGGCGCGCTGCGCGCGCTGTTCTTTACCTACCCGACCATCGTCGGCTCGATGAGCGATCACGTGCGCCGGTTGCGCGACTGGGTGCACGCGCACCCCAGCGAGCGGCTGCACTTCGTTGGCCACAGTCTCGGCGGTCTGGTGATCCTGCGTGCGCTGCAGGTCACCGACGACCTGCCCCCGGGGCGGGCTGTGTTGCTCGGCTCGCCGCTGCAAGGCTCACGTACGGCACAGCGGTTCGCAAGGCTGCCGTTCGGGCGCGCACTCCTCGGCGGCGCTCTGGCGGAGGAATGTATCGAGTGGTCACCGCGCGAGTGGTCCGGCCGACGCGACGTCGGCGTCATCGCCGGCTCGATGGGCGTGGGGATCGGGCGGCTGTTCGGGGCCCTCGAAGACGCGCACGACGGGACGGTCATGGTCGAGGAAACGCGACTGCCTGGGGCGAAGGATCACATCGTGGTCGCGGCTTCGCACACGGGGTTGTTGCTTTCAGCGGAGGTCGCGGCTCAAACCCGGCATTTCCTGGAACACGGAGAATTCTCTCGCCAAGACGCCAAGATCGCCAAGTAATCAGAATGTTTTTCTTGTTCTTCTTGGCGTCTTGGCGAGAGTCATATCTTCTTCTTCAGCGCATACAGCGCATCCAACGCCTGTTTCGGCGTCAGCGCATCGGGATCGATCTCACGCAGCGCGCGCACGACGTCGGGTTCGGGCGCATCTGGGGGTACTTCCAGCAGCAGCTCCTGTTGCGGCCGCGGCTCGTGCGCTTCGGCTGAACGGCGCTCCAGCTCGCGCAGGTAGCGTCGTGCGGCTGAGATCACCTTCTGCGGCACGCCGGCGAGTGCTGCGACCTGCAATCCGTAGCTCTGGTTGGCCGGGCCTTCCTTCACGGTGTGCAGGAAGATGAGCTTGTCGCCGTGCTCGGTCGCATCGAGGTGCACGTTCGCGCAGCCTTCCAGCTCCGCGGCAAGCGACGTCAGCTCGAAGTAGTGCGTCGCGAACAACGTGAATGCCCGTGTATTGCGCGCGAGATGCTGCGCGCATGCCCACGCGAGCGAGAGTCCGTCGTACGTGCTCGTGCCGCGGCCGATCTCGTCCATCAGGACCAGGCTCTGTGCCGTGGCGTTGTTCAGGATGTTCGCTGCCTCGGTCATTTCCAGCATGAACGTCGAGCGGCCGCCGGCCAGGTCATCCGACGCACCGATGCGCGTGAACACGCGATCGATCGGCCCGATGCGCGCCGCGCGTGCCGGCACGTAACTGCCCATGCGCGCGAGGATCACGATGAGTGCCGCCTGTCGCATGTAGGTCGATTTGCCGCCCATGTTCGGGCCGGTGATCACGAGGATGCGACGGCCCTCGTGGAGCAGCAGATCGTTCGGCACGAACGGCTGATCGATGAACTGCTCGACCACGAGGTGGCGGCCTTCGCTGATCTCGACCACCGGTTCATCGGTGAGCTGCGGCGCGGTGTAGCGCAACGTCACAGCACGCTCCGCCAGATTCGCCAGGACGTCGAGCGCCGCGAGCGCCGCCGCAGTCGCCTGCAGCTCGGCGAGGCGTCCGATCAACTGGTCCAGCAACTCGTCGTACAACTGCTTTTCGCGTGCCAGCGCTCGATCGCGCGCGCTCAGCACCTTGTCCTCGAACTCCTTCAGCTCGGGCGTGATGTAGCGCTCGGAGTTCTTCACGGTCTGGCGGCGGTGATAGTCCGGCGGCACGCGGTCGGCGAGGCTGCGATTGATCTCGATGTAGTAGCCCTGCACGCGGTTGTAGCCGAGCCGCAGGTTCGCGATGCCGCTGCGCTGACGCTCGCGCGCTTCCAGGTCGAGCAGGTATTGGTCGCTGTGCTCGCTGATGCGCTTCAGCTCGTCGAGCTCGGCGTCGTAGCCGATCGCGATGACTCCGCCCTCGCGCAGGATCGGCGGAGGCTGCTCGACAATCGCACGGACCAGCAAAGCATGGATGTCCGGATACGTGCCGGCACGCGCCGCGAGTTCTGCCAGCGCCGGCGAGTCGAGACCGGCGAGCAAACGCTGCAGCTCTGGCAGCCGCGCGAGTGCTTCGCGCAGTTGTGCGAGGTCGCGCGGACGCGCCGTCTTCAGCGCGACGCGAGCGAGACCGCGCTCGACATCGCCTGTATGCGCCAGCAGATCGTGCAGCGCGGCCTGCAAATCCTTGTCGATCAGCGTGCCGATCGCCTGCAGGCGCAGCTCGATCGTGCGCCGGTCGCGCAGCGGCCGATGCAGCCAGCGCCGCAGCTCGCGTCCGCCCATCGCGGTGGCCGTGCGATCGAGCACGGCCGCGACGGTGCAGTCCTGCCGATCCGCGAGACTGGTCGAGAGCTCCAGGTTGCGGCGCGTCGCTGCATCGAGCAGCACGGCTTCGCCGCGTTCCTCCGTGCGCAGGCCGCGCAGATGCGGCAACGAAGCTTTCTGCGTATCGCGTACATATTGCAAAAGGCAGCCCGCGGCGGCGACGGCGAGTGCGCGGTCGGCACAACCGAAGCCGGTCAGGTCGCGCGTCTGGAATTGCTCACACAGCGAGCGCGTCGCGGTCTGCAGGTCGAAGTGCCAGGGCGGTCGCTCGCGGATGAACGTCGTCGTCCCGCCGGGCTGCTGCGATTGCTCGGGCACGAGCAGCTCTGCCGGACGCAACCGTTCGATCTCGCTCGTCAGCGCTTCGCTACCCTCGGCTTCGAGCACGCTGAAGCGGCCGCTCGACAGCTCCAGCCACGCGAGGCCGAAGCGCTCGCCATCGCGGTACAGCGCGGCGAGCAGCGTGTCGCGGCGCTCTTCCAGGAATGCCTCGTCGGTGACGGTGCCCGGCGTTACGACGCGCACGACCTGCCGTTCGACCGGACCCTTCGACTTGGCGGGATCGCCGATCTGCTCGCAGATCGCGACCGATTCGCCGCGTCGCACGAGCTTTGCGAGATAACTCTCGACGCTGTGGAACGGCACGCCCGCCATCGGGATCGGCTGGCCCGCCGACTGGCCGCGCGCCGTGAGCGTGATATCGAGCAGCCGCGCGGCGCGCTTGGCGTCGTCGTAGAACAGCTCGTAGAAGTCGCCCATGCGATAGAACAGCAGCACGTCGGAGTACTGCGCCTTCAGGCGCAGGTACTGCTGCATGACGGGAGTGTGGGTCTCGAGGGCGGCGGCCATCGGCGCGAATTGTGCCTGCGAAGGTCAGCGACTGCCCAGCTTGACGTGGAGCGCGCGCGGCACTAAAGCGTCTGTCATGACGAAAGATCCCATGAGCGATCCGGAGCTGCAGCGCCTGGCGACGAAAGTCGGCATCACGCTGGTCGATGCGGAGCGCCGCCTGGTGACCGCGGAGTCGTGCACCGGCGGCTGGATCGCCAAGGTGCTGACCGACATCCCCGGCAGCTCCAACTGGTTTCTCGGCGGCGTCGTCGCTTACAGCAACACTCTCAAGCAGTCTCTGCTCGGCGTGTTGCCGTCGACGCTCCATGGGCACGGCGCGGTCAGCGAGGCGAGCGCGCGCGAGATGGCTATCGGCGCACTCGAAACGATCGGGGGTCAGGTCGCCATCGCTGTGACCGGCATCGCCGGTCCGGACGGCGGACAGCCCGGCAAGCCGGTCGGGACGGTGTGGTTCGGCTGGGCCTGGCGTGCGGACGGCGAGATCGAAACGCGCACGGCGCTCGAAACCTTCTCCGGCGATCGCGAGGCCGTCAGGCGCCAGACCGTCGCGCGCGCCTTGAACGAGTTGCTGCGCGTGTGAAAAACCGGCGCCTGTTCTTCGCGCTGTGGCCGAATGAGGCGGTCCGCGCGAGGCTCGCCGCCGAAGTGCAGACACACGCCGCGCTCGGGCGCGCGATCGCAGCCCGCAATCTTCACGTGACCGTCGTCTTTCTCGGCTCTGTGCCCGCAGACCGCATCGACGACGTGCGCGTCGCGGCAAAGTTGACACTCAGTGGCAAGTTTATAGTGCATCTTGAGCGCATGGAATTCTGGCGCCGCTCGCATCTGCTCGCGCTGATCGCGGAACACACGCCGCCGCAATTGCAGGCGCTGGTCGATGGCTTGCGCAGCCGGCTGCAGGAGCGCGGCTTCGAGCTGCGCGACCAGGAGACTTTCCGCCCGCACGTCACGCTGGTTCGCGACGTCGAGCGCGAACCGGTCGCACCCGGTGTCGCGCCGGTGGAATGGCTGGTCGAATCGTTCGCGCTGGTCGAGTCGCAAGTGGGCCAGCGCGGCTCGCAGTACGCAGTGCTCGAAGAATGGCCGCTGACATGACGCAAAAACTTCGCCGCGGTGATTGAATTACTGTGTAAATGTACAGATAATCATGCCTTGCTTGAGCCTCCGCCTGTTACATACTGAACACCTCGCCACTCATCACACCTCAAGGTCGCCATGATGGAAGAAAATCGCAAGAAGGCGCTCGCCGCCGCGCTCGGGCAGATCGAAAAGCAGTTCGGCAAGGGCTCGGTCATGCGCCTGGGCGAAGCCACGGAGAACTACGACATCGAGGCGGTCTCGACCGGCTCGCTCGGGCTGGACATCGCGCTCGGCGTCGGCGGCCTGCCGCGCGGACGCGTCGTCGAGATCTACGGTCCGGAGTCTTCGGGTAAAACCACGCTGACGTTGCAGGTCATCGCCGAAGCGCAGCGCGTCGGCGGCACCGCGGCGTTCGTGGACGCCGAGCACGCGCTCGATCCGGTCTACGCCGCGAAGCTCGGCGTGAACGTGCAGGAACTGCTGGTTTCGCAGCCGGACACCGGCGAGCAGGCGCTGGAAATCACGGACATGCTGGTGCGCTCCGGCGCGGTCGACATCGTGGTCGTCGACTCGGTCGCAGCGCTGACACCCAAGGCGGAAATCGAAGGCGAGATGGGCGACGCGCACGTCGGCCTGCAGGCGCGTCTCATGTCGCAGGCGCTGCGCAAGCTCACGGGCAACATCAAGCGCTCGAACACCATCGTCATCTTCATCAACCAGATCCGCATGAAGATCGGCGTCATGTTCGGCAACCCGGAAACCACCACCGGCGGCAACGCGCTCAAGTTCTACGCCTCGGTGCGGCTGGACATCCGCCGCATCGGCGCGTTGAAGAACGGCGAGGAAGTCATCGGCAACCAGACGCGCGTCAAGGTCGTGAAGAACAAGGTCGCGCCGCCGTTCCGCGAAGCGGAGTTCGAGATCCTGTACGGCGCCGGCATCTCCAGGAACGGCGAAGTCATCGACATCGGCGTGGCGCAGGGGTTCGTCGAGAAGTCGGGCTCCTGGTTCAGCTACAACGGCGAGCGCATCGGCCAAGGCAAGGAGAACGCGCGCACCTTCCTCGATCAGCATCCCGAGATCGCCCGGGAGATCGAGGGCAGGATTCGCGAGAAGCTGCTGCCCGCCAAAGGCGAAAAGGGCGAGGCAGTGAAGGGTGAGGCGACCGTCCAATAGCCCGACCGCGGACGCCAAGACCGTCGAAGCAGCCGCCATGCGGCTGCTCGCCGGGCGTGAGCACTCGGTCGAAGAGCTGCGTCGCAAGCTCGTCCGCAAGGGTTATCCGCCCGACACCATCGAGCCGGTGATCGAGAAGCTGGCCGGCAAGCGGCTGGTCAGCGACGAGCGCTTTACTTCCAGCTTTGTTCATCACCACGCAAAGCGCGGCCAGGGTCCGGTGCGCATCCGGGCCGCCCTGCGGCAGCAGGGCGTCGCCGACAACCAGGTGGACGAGGCGTTGCGCCACGCCGAGGTCGACTGGGTGAAGCTGGCGCGGGAGGTGCGCCGGCGCAAGTTTGGGGCGGCGGTGCCGCGCAGCCTGGGCGAACGTGCAAAGCAGGCGCGCTTCCTTCAATATCGCGGCTTCGATGCCGAGCAGCTCCGGGCCGCCTTTCGCGACGAATCGGGCGAGGGGGACGACGCGCCGGACATCACCCCAGACATCACATTTGAGGCCGAATGACCGCGAAGCGCTTGTCCAGCGCCGAACTGCGTGCGCTGTTCCTGAAGTTTTTCCGCGAGCGCGGGCACCAGATCGTGGCCTCGAGCTCGCTCGTGCCCGGCAACGACCCGACGTTGCTGTTCACGAACGCCGGCATGGTGCAGTTCAAGGACGTGTTCCTGGGCAAGGACAAGCGCAACTACCGTCGCGCGGCCAGCTCGCAGCGCTGCGTGCGTGCGGGCGGCAAGCACAACGACCTGGAGAACGTCGGCTACACGGCGCGGCACCACACGTTCTTCGAGATGCTCGGTAACTTCAGCTTCGGCGATTACTTCAAGCGCGATGCCATCCGGTTCGGCTGGGACTTCGTCACCGGGAGGGACTGGCTGGGCATCGACCCGCAGCGCCTGATGGCGACCGTCTACCACACCGACGACGAAGCGTACGACGTGTGGCACAAGGAAGTCGGCTTGCCGGCCAATCGCATCGTGCGCATCGGCGACAATCCCGGCGGCGGCTCGGACAACTTCTGGCAGATGGGCGAGACCGGTCCGTGCGGTCCGTGCAGCGAGATCTTCTACGACCACGGCGCGCACATCGCGGGCGGTCCGCCCGGCTCGGCCGACGCCGACGGCGATCGCTGGATCGAAATCTGGAATCTCGTGTTCATGCAGTTCGACCGCTCCGCCGAGGGCGTGCTCACGCCCTTGCCGAAGCCGTCGGTCGATACCGGCATGGGCCTCGAGCGCACCGCGGCTGTGATGCAGGGCGTGCACTCGAATTACGAGATCGACCTGTTCGTCAACCTCATCAAGGCCGCAGCCGAGGCGACTGCGACGCGCGACCTCGAGTCGAAGTCGCTCCGGGTCATCGCCGATCACATCCGTGCGAGCTCGTTCCTGATTGCCGATGGCGTGTTTCCGTCGAACGAAGGGCGTGGCTACGTGCTGCGCCGGATCGTGCGACGCGCGCTGCGCCATGGCTACATGCTCGGGCAGGACAAGCCGTTCTTCTACAAGCTGGTCGCGGCGCTCGAAAAGGAGATGGGCGAGGCCTATCCCGAGCTCACGGCGCAGCGCCCGCAGATCGAGCGCGTCCTCAAGCAGGAGGAGGAGCGCTTTGCCGAGACGCTGTCGCAGGGCATGGCGCTGCTGGATACGGCCATCGGATCGCTGAAGGACAGCAAGGTCATTCCGGGCGAAACGGTGTTCCGCCTGTATGACACCTTTGGCTTTCCCGTCGATCTCACGGCGGACATCGCGCGGGAGCGCGGGCTCACGCTCGATCTCGCGGGCTACGAAGCGGCCATGGAAAGGCAGCGCAAGCAGAGTCAGGACGCGAGCAAGTTCGGCGTCGACCTGCGCACCGGCGTGACCGTCGAGGGCAAGACGGACTTCAGCGGCTACGAGCATCTCGTCGATACCGGCACGGTCGTCACTCTCCTGAAGAACAAGGAGCGCGTCGAGGTGCTGCGCGCCGGCGACGAGGGACAGGTGATCCTCGATCACACGCCTTTTTATGCCGAGAGCGGCGGCCAGGTCGGCGACGCTGGCACGCTCGTTGCCGGCTCAGCCCGGTTCGAGGTGACCGATACCCAGAAACTCGGCAGCGCCTATGCGCACATCGGGCGAGTGACCAGCGGCGAATTCAAGCAGGGTGCACGCATCGAAGCTCGCGTCGATGAAGAGCGTCGTCGCGCGACGATGCTCAATCACTCGGCCACGCACTTGTTACATGCTGCTCTGCGCAAGGTGCTCGGCAAGCACGTGACGCAGAAGGGCTCGCTCGTCGCGCCCGACCGGCTGCGCTTCGACTTTTCGCATTTCCAGCCGATGACGGCTGCCGAGTTGCAGGAAGTGGAGCGCCTCGTGAACGCGCAGATCCGCGCGAATTCCGCCGGGGAAACGCGTCTCATGAAGTACGACGCTGCAGTTGCGTCCGGTGCGATGGCGTTGTTCGGCGAGAAGTACGACGACGAAGTCCGCGTCCTCAACTTTGGCGACTTCTCGGTGGAGTTGTGCGGCGGCACCCACGTGCGCCGCACCGGCGACATCGGCCTGTTCAAGATAGTCCACGAAGGTGGAATACAGGCCGGCGTGCGCCGCGTCGAAGCGGTGACGGGTCAGGGCGCGCTCGACTGGGTTGCAAAGTCGGACCAAGTCCTGCGCGAGCTGGCCGCAATCGTCAAAGCGAACCGCGACGACGTCGAGGACAAAGTGCGGCAGCTCGCCGAGCGCAGCCGCAAGCTCGAGAAGGAAGTCGCCGGGCTGAAATCGAAACTGGCGAGCGGGCAGGGCGGCGATCTTTCGAGCGCGGCGGTGGATGTTGCCGGCGTCAAGGTCGTTGCAACGCGTGTGGACGGCGCCGACGCGCCTGCATTGCGCGATGCAGTCGACCGGCTGAAGAGCAAGCTGCGTTCGGCCGCCATCGTGCTCGCCTCCGTGCTGGAACCCGATAAAGTCGTGCTGATCGCGGGGGTTACCGAAGACCAGATCTCGAAGGTGAAGGCGGGCGACCTGGTCAACGTGGTGGCGCAGATGGTCGGCGGGCGCGGCGGCGGGCGCCCCGACATGGCGCAAGCCGGCGGCAACGATCCTGCCAGGCTCGACGAGGCGCTTGCTCAGGTCGCACCCTGGGTCGAGGCCAGGCTCGTCGGTCGTTCGACCTAAGCCGAACTTCCCAACTCCGTGTACGTGGTGCTAATTCCGACGCACCCGGGGTAGCGCTGCGCCCGCCTAGCTTGCACAATGAGACGTACGACGGTGCGTGTCGCACATGGCCGTGGTTATGTATACCGCTGCATTGGAAAAACGGCTACGCAGAAATTCGTAATCGCCGCGGCATTGCGAAGGTGCGAACATACGCGGAAAATTTTTATCCTCGCTTGTGAGGGTAACCGGAGTTTTTCAGGGAAATCCCGATCCCCATTACAGATCTGCGTAACCTACTCTCGATTTGAATGACTGGTGTGGCGAAGCTGTGGGAGGGCAATGATTCCATTGCCGGCGACGCGCACGGAGTTCATTCAGCTGACAGGCAAGGAGCGAACCATGTTGATTCTGACAAGGCGCGTCGGTGAGACCGTGATGATAGGCAACGACATCACAGTGACCGTCCTCGGCGTCAAAGGCAATCAAGTCCGTGTCGGCGTCAACGCGCCGAAGGAAGTTGCCGTGCACCGCGAAGAGATCTACGAGCGCATCAAGCGCGAAGAGCAGGCTGCCGGTGGTGCAGTCAAGCGTCCGCTGACGGGTGCTGGGTCCTGACGATCGTTTCTCACGCTTGAGCGAGCCGCGGTAGTGGCCCAGTAACCCACTCCCGCGGCCCGCTGATCCGAAGAACAAGTCCGGCACGAGCCCGCGAATCCCGTCCCTCCACTTCGTTACAACTCGTTACATCGTCGCGGCAGGCTGTCGCCCTTTACCTGAACGGGCCCCGGCCAGTATTCTTGCCGCCCCCTGACCGGGCGCCGGAGAGATGGCCGAGTGGTCGAAGGCGCACCCCTGCTAAGGGTGTAAGGGTCAAAAGCCCTTCGAGGGTTCGAATCCCTCTCTCTCCGCCACATATTTCCCTCTGCTTCTGGGTGCTTGCGTGAGCCGCTCGGCGCTGGTGCCATGCTGGTGCCAAATCGCGGCTGAGCGCTGCATCGCCTGCTCGATCCCGGCGATCTCCGGTGCGTCAGGGCCATCGAGCCAGTTCGCATAGACGTCCAGCATCAGGTGGGCGCTGTGGCCGTGTTGTTTCGCGACCCACAGCGGATTCTTGCCAATCATCAGATTCCAGGTGATGAAGGAATGCCGCGCCTTGTACGGCGCCCGCGGCCGCAGGTCGAGCCGCTCGAGCGAGTGCCGCCAACGCTTCCAGCCGTAGTGCAGGTGACGGATCGGTTCGCCATCGTCCTTGAAGAACACATGCTCGTGATCGATCCGCGTACCGAGCCGCTGCCAGCGCTCGCGCAACGCGAGTTGTCGCTTCAGCACTTCGAGCGCGCGCGGGCACAGATGGACGATGCGGTCATTGCTCGTCTTCGTACGATCCTTGTGACGCGCCATCACGCACGCCTTGGTGATCGCGATCGTTTCCTTCACAAGGTCGCAATCGGACACGAGCAGTGCGATCTGCTCGGAAGGGCGGAGCCCCGTGAAGAAGCGGAACTCGTCGTAGTTGCTCTGTGCTTCACCCCAATCCTGATGAATCGCGGCGATTAGAGTTTCCGCTTCCTCGATCGAAAACGGATCGACCGGTGGCCGATCCTTCCGGTGCATGCGCAACGTCTTGAGGCCGCGGGCGGGGTTGTGGCGCTCCGGATGATCGCGGTAGCCGTGCTCGAAGGCGCGGCGCAAGACACTCACGATGTTGTTGTACGTCTTCTTGCCGACGGGCTTTGCATCCGCGATCTTCACGAGCATCGAGTAGTTCACTTGATCGAAGCGTCGTGAGCCGATCGCCGGGCGCCAGGTCGCGTCGATCACGCGGCGATAGCTCGCGAGCGTGGCATAGGCGAGATCGAGTTTGGCCAGGCGTGCTTCGCAATGCACAAGGTACGCATCGAACACATCGTTGCACGTTTGATTGCTGAAGGAGCGCGTCGGACGATGCTGGTAGCGATACGCAGGGAATTCTTCGTTGAACGAGAACGTGCCGGCCGCGATCCTAGCTCTGATGCGCCTCAGTTTCGCGCGGGCGCGTTGAAGATTCGATTCATTAGGTACTGCCGCGATCGTCGGCCGATAGCGCATTCCAGCGTAGTTGAAGTCGAGCTGTATTCGGCGCGCGCCCTTCGGGCGGGCTCCTCCAGGTATCGGCAGTCGGCCCATCACAGTCCCCGTCATTCTTGCGGTAAGCGATAACGCACGCGTTCAAACGCGGATTTTCGAACTACTGAGGGCGCTGACACCGCCGCTGATTGATTTTCTGCCCATTGACGCTCCGCAGTGTGGCCGTTCCCGCGCAACTGGCAGAAGCGTGGGCTTGCGCGATTGTGTATCTCTGAGCAGGCAGGGGAACGGTCAAGATGGCGGCTGCTACCGACCCGAAAGCGGACTCAATCTCGAGCGACACTACCTACCAACATTGCATGTGCATCTGCACAGGCCTACCGTCGGCACGCGAAGCAGATCACGCGTCCGGGCCAATACAACTACAACGCAGGAGGCCATATGCGCAGATTCAACGCTTTCTCCGCGAGTGCCGTGGTCGTCACGCTCACTGCGTGCCAGGGTGGTCAACGATCGGCACATCTCAGCACACAAGACATTGGTGCGTTTCGAACGGTCCGCCCACCTATGTGAAGCCTGCGGCAGGTTGCGAATCGCACCTCGGTCCGGCTGAAGGGGAGGTCTTCGATGGTACGCGAAACTCGTCGAGAATTTTTGGCGGCGGGTGGACGCGCGGTTGTACTTCCCCTTTTGGGCGCGTCGGGCTGTGCCACTGTTGGCAGCCCGTCTCTTGCGCCGCAGCCAGTTCCATCAGGCCGTCCCGATGGAGTTCGGACCGGCGGTTCTCGCAAGGTTCCGGTGGACGGCCGGTTCGAAGTGTGGGTGAAGCAGATCGGTAGCGGAAATATTCCGGTGCTCACTCTGCACGGTGGCCCGGGCTTTCCGCACTACTACTTCGAGTGCTTCGAAGACTTCCTGCCACCGGACAAGATCCGCTTCTACTACTACGACCAACTCGGCTGCGGATTCTCGGACCGGCCAGACGATTCGTCGCTCTGGACGATGCAGCGGTTTCGCGAGGAAGTCGAGCAAGTGCGGCGTGCTTTGGATCTGGAGCACTTCGTGCTCTACGGACAATCCTGGGGCGGGATGTTGGCCATCGACTATGCGTTGGCCTACCCGCAGCACGTCAGCCGCCTCGTAATCTCCAACATGACTGCGAGCATACCGTCGTACGTCAAGTACGTGAATGAGCTGCGCGCCGCCATGCCCCACGAGATCGATAGCGCGATGAAAGCCTTCGAAGAGCGCGGTGATTACCTCGCGCCGGAGTACCAGCAGCTCGTCATGGACCACCTCTACTCGAAACACGTTTGCAGGCTGAAGCCGTGGCCGGAGCCTGCGTTGCGATCCATGCTGAATCTGAACGCGGACGTGTACAACACGATGCAGGGCCCGAGCGAGTTCACGATCACCGGCAACTTCAAGGATTGGGATCGCTGGGCAGATCTGCCTCGCCTGTCGATGCCTACGCTGCTCATGGTCGGTCGATACGACACGATGTCGGTATCAGATATCCAGCGCATGAGTCGGCTGATTCCCAACTCGCAGGTTTCCGTGTGCGAAAATGGCAGTCACTGGTCAATGTATGACGATCAAGCGGCGTACTTCAGCGCGCTGGTTCCATTTCTGTTGAAGGAAGCGGACAGCTAACGCGCACCTTCCGCGTGGAGTTGCAGAACGGAGGAGCGCAATGCGTTTCTGTCCACTGCTTCCAATTCTCGCCCTGCTCGGAGCAGGCAATCCGGCGCTGGCGGCTGAAGCTGTGTACCGGCCACCTCGACTGCACGATGGTCACGTCGATCTGCAGGGCATCTGGGCTCATCACAATCTCACACCGCTCGAGCGTCCGAAGGGCATCGCAACACACGTCATCACTCCAGAGGATGCGGCGAGCCTGGAGGCGAGCATCTCCGATTTCTTCGACGCGGGCGGCGAACCGACCGAGTTTTATGACGTACGTGGCATCCAACCGATCGACGGGCGCCTGCGCAGCTCGCTCATCACGGATCCCGACGAGGGCCGTGTGCCCGGCAACGAGTACTACAAGGAACAAAGGGCTCTGGTGTTTGCGAAGCTGTTCGCGACGTACGACGGTCCCGAGCAACGGCCCCTCGAAGAACGCTGCCTGATTGGACCGGGCGGACCGCCAATTACAACGTACCCGGTCAACAATCTGCATCAAATCGTACAGACGAAGGACAATGTCGTCATCGCATCGGAGTCGCTGCACGATACGCGAGTCATACGCATGAATGGACGCCATGCGCCAGCTGCTGTGGTGTCTTGGCTCGGAGATTCGATCGGCTGGTGGGACGGTGACACATTGGTCGTCGAGACAAAGTACTTCGCGGCCACGAGCCGTGACCGCTTCTTCCCGCACGTGCTGTACTTCGTATCACCCACCACTACGATCACCGAGCGGATTACGCGCGTGTCCGCTGATGAGCTGCGCTATGTGTTCACCGTCTCAGATCCGGCCTTCTACACTCGCGCATGGACGGGCGAGACGCGTCTGAAACTCAGCGTGGATCGCGCCTACGAAGCCGCATGTCACGAAGGAAACTATGCATTACGGTTCATTCTCGAAGGCGCGCGCGCCAGAGAGGCGAGCGGCATGGAGGTCAGTGGGGCGGGTGAGCTGAGATGAGATATCTGCGTTCTCCACGCGATGCGGGGCCCGAGCGAGTTCACGTATTCCTGCCGCTCGTGGCCCTGCTTGCGCTGAGCGCTACGTCACCTGTCCAGGCGCGGGCAATCCAGACCGGATTTGCGCCTGTGCACAATGGCCGACTCTACTACGAGGTAGTTGGATCCGGAGACCCCCTCGTGTTCGTACACGGCAACCTCGGGGATCGGCGTCATTGGGACCTGCAGTTCGAAACGTTCGGGCAACGCTTCAAGGCCGTTCGCTATGACGTGCGCGGTTTCGGCAAGTCATCTCTGCCCAACGAGGCGCAAGTCTATTCGCACTATGAGGACTTGGCGGCGCTCCTCGATCATCTGGGCATTGCGAGTGCGCACCTGATCGGTTGGTCCATGGGCTCTGGCGTTGTCGTCGACTTCGCGATAGCGCTTCCAGAAAGAACGCGGTCCCTCACGCTTGTCGGCCCCTGGGCATTCGGATATTCCTCGCCCGCGACGCAAGAGATATTCAGTGGTATGCAGCAGGTGCAAGCGGCTCTGGCTGCTGGCGGCCACGCGCATGCCGTCGAGGCTTGGATGAGCAGCCCGTTCTTTAGCAGGACGATTGTTGATCCGGCTGCCGGCGACCGCTTCAGGGCCATTGCCGACGACTATACGTTTTGGCATTTCGCACGGGGCGATCCCCAGAAGACGCTCGAACCCAAGGCTGCGGGACGTGTTACCGACATCCGAGCTCCCACCCTCATCGTTGCGGGAGAGCGCGACCTTGCAGCGTGCCTCGAGCTCGCAGATATGTTTGCGAAATCCATTCCCGGAAGTCGCAAAGTCGTGATTGCCGGCGCCGGTCACCTGATGCATATGGAGAAGCCTGAGGAGTTCAACGAGATCGTTTCGGCGTTCGTTGGCAATGTTGCGACCAACAGATAGCCAGTCATCTTCCAGCATTGCTCAAGGAGTCGCACTCATGCTGAGTTCAGAGGACCGAAACGGAGTCGACAAACTGAGAGAGAAACTTGTCGCCGCGATCATCGCGGGGGACTCGGCAGCGTACGTAGACTGTTACGAAGAAGGCGGCATCCTGATGCATCCCGGAAGCCCGCCGATTCAAGGACACTCGGCGCTCCGCGAGCACATCGCCGCAATGTTCTCAGCCGTGCGTGTAACGAAGCTGGTTTTGTCACCGGTGGTTGTCGACGGTTCGTCCGATCTCGCGTATGACGCGGGCATGCAGGATCTTGAAATTGCACCGGCCATCCAGGGATTTGGGTCCCGACGGAAGTACCTGCACGTCATGCGAAAGCAGCCCAACAGTACGTGGAAGATGGTTGTGGGCACATCGAGTGACAACGGATAGTTTGACTCCAGGGCGCGCCCAAATTGCTGTGGCTCCTACTTCGGAATGAACAACGCCTTCGTTGAGAGACGTGATTACTCAGTGTTGGGCCCCGCCGCTCGTTCCGCGTGTTAGCCATGTGAGGCCACAAGCGACGACTGAATGGAGCACGTTGTCATGACTTTGCACCTCGCTCGGGAGGCCTGTCGGTCTGGATCGTACCGAACCTTGCCGTCCGCTTCTGGGGTCGATAGCGGGCGTTTCCGGAGATGTCACGTCGACGTGAGTTTCGCCGGTTTTGCGGCGAAACGATCGGGCCAACGACCGTCGATCGGCTCGGCTCACGCATCGAGTTTCAGAATGCCTTTGCGTCGTCGTGGTGCTGCGGACTGTTTCAACAGCGAGGGATTCGCAGTGACAGCTCTAGTGACAGCTACGGGGATTCCCGGGGATCGCTGGGGGCCGAATCGCTTTCCGATTCAGCAACTTGCTGATCAGACGAGGTACCTGCATCGGGTTCGAATCCCTCTCTCTCCGCCATTCAGCGCTTGCGCGCCAGCACGCCATCGCCGCTGAGCTCGGCGACGAAGCCCGCGCGACCCAGGCGCTGTTGCACCTCGCGAGGCACGTCGCGTCCACTGGTCAGCTTGTTCGGCGACCCCGTGTAGTGAAAGAGCAGGCCCTTGCGCCTGAGCACTCTCGCCAGGTGATCGTAAAAGGCCTGGGAGTACAGCTCGCCTGCAATGCCAAAACGCGGCGGGTCATGCAGGATCGCGTCGACGGATCCGTCGGCCAGCGAGCCGATTGCTTCGGTCACATCGCCGTGAGTCCACTGCACCCGATCGTCTGACCGGTCGCTCTGCGGCGACCACGGATTCAGACTGCGCAGCCACAGCACATCGGCGTTCTTCTCGAAGGAAAGAATCCGTGCCGCCTGACCCTGCAGACACCAGGCGGCGAAGTAGCCCAGGCCACCGCACGTATCGAGAACCACCTTGCCGTGCGGCCGGATCAGTGCGACCTTGCGCCGCGCATCTTCGTACGGCGAGACGTGCGCGGTCGGCAGCATCTTGATGCCGTCGATCTCGAATGTCGGCGGTCCCCACGCCGTCGGAACGAGCTTGAACAGCGCAGTGCTGAACCGCGCTGCGGCCTGAAACTCGGCACCCGTCCAATAGTAGATCGTCCGCTCGTCGCATCGATCGAGATACGGCCACTCGCGCCCTTGCCATCGCCAGCTCGCGGCGCCGATCTCCACTTGCGTCGTCGAGCGATCGAGATCGAGCGAACATTCGACCACAGCTGCACCGGCGCGCGCGGCCGCACGCAGAGTCTCGTGTACCTTCGCTGTCAGCACCGGCTGCATGCGCGAGACTCCGTGAGAATGCCAACGCAGCTTACTGCCTCAGGGCATCGTCGCGAAATCCGCTCGCACCCCCTGCGCGAGCGACGTCGCTTGTGTCCTCTTCCTTGCATTCGAATCGCCAGTGAATGCGGTGAGCGGAAAGTCCCGCTGATCCGCTCTTGACTTTGACGCCGCGTGAAGGCGGCAGACTGCGCACCCAGACAACCCGGGAGCCAGTCATGACCGATCGTCGCACTTTCATTCAGTCAGTCGCTGCAGCGACGATGCTTGGCATCGTGTCAGGTGCAGCTCGCGCCAGCGCGCGTTCCGCACGCGTCCGCGTCAAAGACGCAACCTCGCTTCACGTCAAGGATTGGGGCGGTCGCGGTCGCCCGGTGATCCTCACGCACGCATGGCCTTTGTCCGCCGACATCTGGGACGGCCCGGCCGCTGCATTATCGAAAGCGGGCTACCGCGTCGTGGCTTACGACCGCAGAGGGTTCGGACGCTCCGACAAACCGGCTTCCGGTTACGACTTCGATACGTTCGCCGACGATCTTGCGGCGGTGATCCGCGAGCTGAAGCTGCGCGATGCTGCACTCGTCGGCTATTCGATGGGCGGCGGCGAAGTCGTCCGATATTTTTCGCGCCACGCAGGCGCCGGCGTGATCAAGGCCGGCTTCGTCGGCGCCGCGGCGAGCTACTTGCTGAAGACCGCCGACAATCCCGACGGCGTGGACGGCGCCGTGTTCGCGGGCATCAAGGACGGTGTGCGCAAAGATCGCGCGACCTACCTGGCGGGCCTGTTGCAGAACGTCTTCTTCGATGCGAGGCGGCCCGCGTCGACGCCTGTAACGCCGCCGATGCTCGATCGCTGGCTGAACGTCGCGTTGCAGGCGGACCTGCAAGCCACCGTTCAGTGTGTCGATGCATTCAACGCCACGGACTTTCGCCCCGAGCTCACCGCGGTCGACGTGCCGACGCTGGTCTTGCACGGCGACGCGGATATTCCGGTACCGATCGCACTGGGTCGTGCTACGGCTCGCGGGATCGCCGGAGCGAAGCTCATCGAGTATGCCGGCGTGTCGCACGGGCTGGTGGTCACCGAAGAGCAGCGGGTGACGCGCGATCTGCTGGAGTTCATCGCAGCTTGAGTGCGCGCTCGATCGCGTCCGCCACGCCGAGGAGCCGTTCGTCCTCGGCGTGCTGGCCGATCAACATCAGTCCCACCGGCGCAGTGCCGGGTTGATGGATGGGCAGCGAGATCGAGCAGCGATCCAGAAAGTTGGCGAGCGAAGGATTCCTCAGCACCAGCGCGTTGAGCCGGATGTAGTCGGCGTCCAGCTCGAAGGCTGCAAGCGGCGGCGGGATGATCGGAACCGTCGGCATGACGAGCGCATCGAACGATCGCGTGCGGGCATTGACCGACTCGATCACCGCCGCCCGCGCCTGGCGCAGATCGTCGACATGCAGATCGCGGCCTTTGAGGATGCGCATGGAAACGCGCGGGTCGTATTGATCGCCGTGCTGTTCGAGCAGCGTTCGATGCAACGCGTAAGCTTCCGCGGCCGCGAGACCGCCGCCGGCGTTGATCTGCGGAATCCGCTGCAGCTCCTCCAGTGGCTGGCGAACGATTGTCACGCCCGCACGCGCTAGAGTTTCGATTGCGCGTTCGAACGCGTCCGCGACCGATGCATCCATGTCGTCGAGCACGAGCGTCGCGGGTAGCAAGAGCCGGACGCTGTTCAACGGCGTAACAGGCAGCGGCTGAGGCTCGACACCGCGCAAGATTGCATCGAGTGTTGCGCAACAGGCGGTGCTGCGTGCGAGAGGACCGACTGAATCCAGCGTCTGCGAAAGCGGAAAGACGCCCTCGCGCGGCACGCGACTCGCTGTCGGTTTGAAGCCGACGATGCCATTGAACGCCGCAGGTATTCGGCACGAGCCGCCTGTATCGGTGCCCAGACTTGCTGCCGCCATGCCGTCCGCGACTGCAACACCGCCGCCGGAGGTCGATCCGCCCGGTATTCGTCGCGTTTTCCGATCGTACGAGCTCAGCGGCGTGCCGTAATGCGGATTCAAGCCCACGCCGGAGTACGCGAACTCCGTCATGGTATTGCGGCCGATAAAGATGAAGCCCGCCGCCCGCAGTCGCGCGATGACAAGCGCATCGCGTGCAGCCGGCGCGCGACTCGCGAGAACCTGAGAACCGGCGCGAGTCACCTCGCCGGCGACGTCGAACAGATCTTTGATGCCGAGCGGGATGCCAGCGAATGCCGGCAACGACTGTCCGGCAGCGCGCCTGCGATCCACTTCATCGGCTTGGGCGCGGGCAGATTCGCTCGACACGCTGATGAAAGCGCGCGCGCCTTCACCCTGCGGATCCGCGATGCGCGCCAGCGATTGATCGACCAGGGAGCGTGCGCTTACGTCGCCCTTGGCAAGTCGCTGCGACCACTCGTTGAGGGTGAGCATGTCTCAGTGTGCCAGAGACTGCCGGCCGCGCACCACGCGGCCGCGGTGATGGTGAGCGCGATGGCCAGCATCGTCCACTCGGTACGACTCCCGGGGTCGCCAATGACACGGGGTACGTGCAGCAGCAGGACGAAGCCGCTCACCATCACCGCAAACAGGATTGCGCCGAGACGTGCGAGCACACCTGTCAGGATCGCGACGCCGGCGGCGATGTGCCCGGCGCCCGTGAAATAGGCCCAGAACAGATGGGCGGGAATGAACGCCGGAATCATGTCGGCCGTGAATTGCGCATAGGCCCAGTGCGACAGGCCGAAGATCGGCAGGGACACGCCGAACGCGAACCTCCCGGCGAGCACGCTCCAGCGTGCGAACGATGTGCCCGGTAAATGGGTCGCGGCCAGCAGGAGCGCGCCAGCCGCGACCTCGAGGCGCTCGGTGAAACCGAGCCAGGGGAGCACGTTCAGCGGATCGCGCACGACACCGGGTCCGTGCAGCAATACCGCCCATACAAAAAACGCCACCGCTGTCGCGATGGCGAAGGTGTGCTTGTAGCGGTCGACTAGCAGTCCGGCTCCAAGCGTCCAGAACACTGCGGCAGTGACATACGCGAGCGTAGTGCGCGCCGGTACCCACGCTGGCACCGGCTGCCAGTTCAGCGCGAAATCGCCGGTGAAGAATCCCAGCATTCCGAGGCCGAGCATCGACGCCGCGAGCGCGATCCAGCCGGCGTTCAGCATCGTCGGCGCATAACTTGCGGCAGCAGCGGCAACGCGTCGCAGCGCGCTGCCGTCGCCTTCCGGATTTGCGGCTATCGTGGTCTGATTCATTGTGGAGTGCCCTCCCGCATCCGATCGACAGGCTAGCGCAGGGACGGGTCCGCAGACTTGGGGAATCTTGCCGGCGTGGAAGCGCGATGACGTTCTGGCCCGATACACGGTTCGATGGAATTTCCACCGACGCGCGGATCGCCGATCCGACGGCTTACGGCATTCCGCCTGGACCTTGCGGTTACAGCATTGCCGATCTGCGCTGCGTTCCGACCGTGCAGCGCCACGCGCGCGGAATTTACACTGAGAGCGGCGTGGCGCTCGTGCTTTCCGGAACCTTCGATTATCTGAGCGACAACCACGCGTCCATGGCCGTGCCCGGCTCGTTGGTGTTCGCCAACAAGGCGGCGGAGTTTTCCTGTCGCCACCAGGGGCTGGAGGGCAATCGTCGCATCGTGGTGTTTTTTTCCGAGCAATTGCTCGAACCGCTGGCTACCGATCTGCGTCTCGACGCGCCGAGATTCCAGGCGGCGTCGGCTCCGCCTTCGCGTCTGACGCCGCGCGTCGCCGGCCTGCTGTTGAAGATGGCGCGCGGTTCGGCCGACAGCGAGGAGGTGGCAGTCGCGCTCGCGCACATCTGTCTGTCCGCTTCAGGCCGTTTCGGCTCGGACAGAGCACCGGATGTGGATACGCGCGGCATTCTCGACGCCGTACGCTACATCAATGCGCATTTCGACGAACCTTGTCCGCTCGACACGCTCGCGGCCGTCGCCGGGATGAATCGCTTCCGCTTTGCGAAGCGGTTTCGCGCCGTGACGGGCGAGACTGCGAATCAGTACGTCATCAACCGCCGCTTGTCTGCAGCCGCGACCCGCCTGTCCGCGACCCGGGCGCCGATCGCGGAGATCGCGTTCGACGTCGGGTTCAACGACCTCTCACACTTCGATGCGTGCTTCCGCTCCACGTTCGGGTGCGCTCCGAGCATCTGGCGGCGCACGTAGTACTACAGATCGAGAATCCCGCGCTTCAGCGCGATCATCACCGCGTGCGTGCGGTCGGAGGCGTCGAGCTTCGGCAGGATGCTCTTCATGTGCGTCTTGACGGTGCCTTCCGAGATGTCGAGCTCTGCCGCGATCAGCTTGTTGGATTTGCCCGCAGCGACTCGCCGCAGCACTTCGATTTCGCGATCCGTGAGCTCGTCGTCGGCAACGTGCTCGGCGATTTCCGTCGCGATCTCCGGCGGCACGCGGCGCTTGCCGGAGTGCACGGCCCGGATCGTCTCGATCAACTCCCTGCGCACGAGATTCTTGAGCAGGTAGCCGGCCGCGCCTGCTTTCAGCGCCGCGGCCGCTTGCGCATCGCCGGCGTAGGTCGTCAGCACGATGATGCGTGCATGCGGAAATTCCCCGCGGATGACCGTGATCGCCTCGATGCCGCTCATGTCGGGCATGCGCAAGTCCATGAGCGTCACGTCGGGACGCAGGCGCCGGAAGCTTTCGACGGCTTCGCGCCCGTTGCTCGCCTGCGCGACGATCGTCATGTCGTCCTGGCTTTCGAGCACTGCAGCGATCCCCTCGCGCAGCAACTGATGATCATCGACGGTGAGGATGCGGATCGTCTCCGTATCCCGCGTGGCGTTCATGACGTGGCTCCCAACCAGGACCGGCTCCGGCGCGGCGCTGCTTGCGCCCGTTTGTACGCCACATCGGCTGGCACTCGCAAATCCACCTCGGTGCCGGCGCCCGGCTTGCTCCAGACCTCGAGATGTGCACCGAGCTTCTGCGCGCGCTCGCGCATGCCGAGCAGGCCGAAATGTCCGGGCTTGCCGGCATCGAGCACGGCGGCACTGATCCCGCGACCGTCGTCGCGGATCCGGATGTGCAATGCCGTGTCGCCGTAGGTCACTTCCGCTTCGATGTCGTCGGCGCCCGCGTGCCGGAACGCATTCGCCATCGCTTCGCGGCTGATCATGAAGCCTTCCTCGCGCACGATCGGGTGCAGGTCGCGATGCGCGCCCTGCACGCTGACGCGGAATTTCGCGGAATGCAGCTTCGCGAACTGCTCGCCCTCGGAGGCGAGCGCCTCGGCGAGATCGGCGACGTCGCTGGCCGCGGGCCGCAGATCCTTGACCTTGTCGCGGCTTTCTTCCAGCAACTTGTCGGCGCGATCGAGCGATTGTTCCATGAGCTGCCGCACGGGCTCGTTCGCCGGAATGCGATCGGCGGCCGCCTGGAATCTCCAGATCAGCCCCTGCATGCCCTGCAGCAGCGTGTCATGCAAGTCGCGCGCGATGCGTTCGCGCTCGGCGAGACGCGCTTCCAGGCGGCCGCGCACCTGGGCCGCGACTTGCCTGACGCGGATTCGATAGGCAACGGTCAGGATGAGGAGACATGCAACCGCGCACACCACTTTGAACCACCGCGTCTGGTAGAACGCGCGCGGAATCGTGAACTGAATCGACGCCCCTGCCTTGCTCCACACGCCGTCGTCGTTCGCTGCAGTCACGCGAAACGTGTAGTCGCCCGGCGCGAGATTGGTGAAGTACGCGGCGCGGCGTGTGCCCGCGTCCTGCCACGGCTCGGTGCCGAGCTGATAGCGGAAAGTCACGCGCTCGGGAATCGACAGGCTCAGGGCCGTGTAGTCGATCTGCAGATTGCGGGTTCTGCTCGGCAGCGCGAGGCCTGCGTCCGGCGCATACGTTTTTCCGTCCGCGACGAACGCCTGCACTTCGACCTGCGGCTCGATCGCGTTGTGTTTCGGGTGTTGCGGATCGAGCCAGACGATGCCGTTGCTCGTGCCGAACCACAACCGTCCGTCGGTGCCGCCGGCGATGGAGGGCAGGGGCCGCATGGCGGGCGGCGTGCCCGGCATGCCGTCGAGGAAGTCGAACGTTTCGGTCCGAACCGAGTGGCGAGGATTCGCCAGCGCGCGCTGCAGTTCATCCGCGGCGATCTTCATTGCGCCTGCGCTGGTGTTCAGCCACAAGTCGCCGGACGACAGCGACAGGATGCCGGTGACCGTCGGGAATGCGATGCCGCCGCGCCGTATGACAGGACGAAAGCGCTGACCGTCGAAGTAAGCGAGGCCGAGCTCGCCGCCGATCCACGCGCCGTGCGCGCGGGGCAGAATCGCAATGACGTTGCCGAGGTCGAGCCCATCGCGCGCGGTCAGATCGCGCACGGCATCGCCGTCGCGGATCTGCAGCTTGTTCTTCGGAAAGCCCGCCCAGACGCGGCCATCGTCGCCGCTGGCAAGGCTCAGCGACGTATCGGAGCTCTGCGTGCTCCACTTGCCGTTCTCGAGCCGCAGGATGCCGCCGCGCACGACCGAGACCCACAGGCGCCCCGCGCGATCTTTCGTCAGCGCCTGCACCGGATAGAAGTCCGCATTGCTGCGGTCGATCGGCAGTTCCGTTGCAATCCACTTGTCACGGCTGGAGTGCCACAGCACGCCGCGTCCGCCGAGCCAGATGACTCCGTCATCGTCGCGGTAGGCGCAATCGATGTAGCTCGGCCCCGGCTCGACTGCGACGGTCGAAGGCGTCGTAACCTTGAACAAGCCGACCGCGGAGCTGATGCCGACGAACACCGTACCGGCGTCGCCCGCGGCGATGGCGTAGCCGCTCGCTCCGCGCGGCAGGCTTACTGGTGTCAATCGCGACTCGCGGAAGCGGTCGAGGCCGCCGGCGGTGCCGATCCAGATGTTGCCCTCGCGGTCTTCGAGGAACGCGGCCGCAAACGGCGCCGTCAGACCGTCGACTTCGGAGTAAGCGTCCTGCGATGCACCGGCCGCACTGTGTGGCGCGAGCAGACGTGCGACATCTGTCACGCGATGAATGCCCGAGGCAGACGTCGTCCACAGCGCGCCGTCGCGGTCGATGAGCTTGCCCAGCAGTGCTTCCTTGCGCGCGTCGCGCACCGCGACCCACTCTCGTGACGTCGTGCCGTTCGGCACATACACGGTGCGCACACCAAGGCGATCGTCAGTCAGCCACAACGTGCCGTCAGGGGCCTCGACGAAACTGGCTTCGCCGTCGCTGGTCTGAATGCCCGCCGCGACGAACACCGCGTTGCCGGGCCGCAGGAACATGACGTCGTGGCCGATGACGATCCAGAGCGTTCCGTCGCGCGCCATCTGCAGCGTCTTCACGTACTCCGAAGCGAGGTTGAGCTCTTCGTTGACGTTCTGCCACAGCGAGCCGTCGAAGCGCATCAGCCCCCACGTCGTCGTGGCCCACATGACGCCCGCATGATCCTGCGCGAAGCCCGTGACGCTCCCTCCCGGCAGACCGGCGCTCTCGCCGTAGTTCTTCACCTTGCCGTCCTGGATGAAGCTGGCGCCGCCGAACCGATAGCCGAGCCACAGGCCGCCGCGCGGAGCCGCAAACAACGTCATGATGTTGCTGGAGAGCAGGCGTTCGCCGCCGATTCCGTCGATGCGCTCGAAGCGCACGCCATCGAAGCGGAAGAGTCCCCCGGCGGCGGCCAGCCAGAGATAGCCGTCGCTCGTTTGCGCGAGCGCCTCCAGCCCGGTCGGCGCTCCATCCTCCGTCGTCCACGCCGTGTGATGGAACTGCGTAATGCGAAGATCCGGCGATAACGCGCAGGCGCCGCTCGACGAAAGCGCGAGCGCTGCGGCGAGCACGAGCGTCCGGAGCTGCATAGTGGTCAGCATACTTACCTGCGCGTGGACGTCTCAAGGATCTCCCAAAAGGGGTAGCGTTCGATACCCGACTGTCGGCTACGCCCCGCGGTGCCGCTGTAGCACCGTGACCCGGTGCAAAGGCTTTTCTCCATGTTTCCGCCGGGGATGCCAGGGCTGGCGTTGCTGCTGCTGCGTGCGTCGGTCGCGCTTGCGCTGCTGCTCGAGAGCTACGGCCATCGCGAGCATCTCGCCGGGTGGCTGCAAGTCAGCGCAATATTAGTCTTCTTGAGTCTTTGCGCTGGCTACTTCACACCGATCGTCGCCGCGCTCACGCTCGCATTCCACTGCATGCTCTGGTTCGGACTCGGCGTCGGCGACGCGGGCACGGCGCTCGCTTTCGCTTTCGATGCGACTGCGCTGGCGCTGCTCGGTCCCGGTGCATATTCGATCGATTCGTACCGCTTCGGTCGGCGTCTCGTCATACTGCCGCCGCAGTGATTCCGTCCAAGGTGTCGGTCGC
>Ga0114129_10000265_pt1 | contig 59295 bp, 54 predicted proteins | sample RhiMetdeltSRZDD1_FD_80071 | JGI IMG/M metagenome (GOLD analysis project Ga0114129, IMG submission 80071) | Populus rhizosphere microbial communities from Tennessee, USA - Rhizosphere MetaG P. deltoides SRZDD1 (version 2) (version 2) | ecosystem: Host-associated > Plants > Roots > Rhizosphere >...
ATGACGCCGCAGCCCAAAATCGACGAGAATGCGGCGCATCAATTGGGCGGACACACCGAAGAAATGCGCGCGATTCTTCCACTGCACCTGCCGGACATCGACCAACTTTAGGTAAGCTTCGTTGACGAGCGCCGAGGCCTGGAGCGTGTGGTCGGGACGTTCTGCAGCCATGTAACGGCGCGCCATCCCGTGCAATTCCCGGTAAACGACTGGAAGCAACTCTTTGAGGGCCGGTTCGTCGCCCGCACCCCAGGCCAACAAGAGTTTGGTCACCTCAGCGGACGCCGGTGTTCTCATCCACGTTTCCCTCGATGTTCATTTGGACTCTAGTAAGTGCACCGAGTATAGCACCCATCCCACTGGCCTCCTGACGGAGTCCCACCGCGCTGATGAACCGCCCGCCTGGTTATTGATGCAGGTGCGCCTAGGGTGCGGAATGCGAATTTTCTTGCGCGTTTTTGCGGGTTCTTGCGACCGATAAACCGCTGAAACCCTGATCTGGCACCAGTCTTATTGGAACTGGCAGTCATGAGGTCAGGGGTTCGAACCCCTCAGGTCCATAGTAAGCTCAGCGGGTTTTAGCCCGGCGCAGTAGCCGGGCTTTTTCTTTGGGTGCGGACAGGATGCGGCGCAACACATCCAATCACGTTATTGTTGATACACAGGCTGACGATTGGCGGCGCTCAAAGCCGGTGGTTCACGCAAAGTTTATCCTTCACAGAGCAATGTCCCTTCCTCATCATTGCCGATGCTAACCCCTCAACGCGGCTGGACAACATGACGCGAAAAATGTTTTGCGAAGTTAGGATGCCGAGGACAGTAGAAGGAAAGCTCTTCCTGCACAGTATGCCCGGCCGATATGAGCCGCTGGATCACACATGGGAACACTTGAAAGCCCAGCGCATCGCCGCCATCGTCTGCCTTGCAAGGAACGATGAGATCTCGGTCAAATCACAGGCGTACAGCCGGGCACTCCGCGACGGAAGTACGCCCTGCCCCGTAATCCGGTTCGAGATTCCAGATTACGGCGTGCCGGAGGATCGGGATGTCTTTTTGGCGCTAGCCCGTGATGTAGCGCGCCGTCTCCTTGCGGCTGAGAACATTCTGATCCACTGCGGAGCAGGAGTAGGTCGCTCTGGCACGCTTGCGCAATGCGTGCTGTTAGCGCTTGGGCAGACGCTCAGTGCAGCGTATACGGCCGTAACTGACGCTGGATCTTGGGCAGAGACGCCTCCACAGAGAGAACTAATCCGTTGGTGCGCAGCCGAAGTAGCGAACCGACTGTAGCGCCTGGAAATGGGGCGAAACCCATCAAGGATCAGTAACGCACCCTCCTCCGGGATTCAGGCGTTTGTGTCAAGAATCCTGGCTTTCAGATCAAGTATTTAAATTCCTCAGATTGCACAATACAAATGAGTCGCGAGAATCGCGGCCGCAACAAGTCAACCTGAAGGAAAACTCGAAATGGCTACGATCACGAATGAGAATGAAATCGAGACCGGCCGCAAGTTGAGTACTCGCGGGCAAGCATTGGCGGATCGCATCGAGGAGGGGGCTTCCGGCCTGGCCGCATTTGCTGAAGGATTGTCGGAAGCGGAGTGGCGAACACCGGTGTCGGCTACGGATGGACGCACAGTTGGTGTCATCGTCCATCACGTTGCCAGTATGTATCCTATCGAGATCGATGTCGCACGAACCATTGCGAGCGGCAAGGCTGTCACAGATGTTTCGTGGGAAGTTGTTGCCGGAATAAATGCGCAACACGCCGAGAAGCATGCCGAAGTTACGAAGAACGCCACGCTGGATCTACTACGGCGCAACGCTCGTGAAGCGGCCGATGCCGTTCGCAAGTTCACAGACGACGAGTTGGACCGCGCCGCACCTTTTTCACTGAGCTTCGGCGCACCTGTGACAGCGCAATTCGTTATTGAAGACCATGCACTGCGGCACAGTTGGCATCACTTGGCGCGTATACGCAAAGCGCTGGACCAGTGACTCTTCGGCGTCAAAGTCATGAATTATTGCCTTCAGTTCGATGTTTCCGTCTGTATCGGGCTGGAGGCAATCCGAACTCACGCTTGAACGCTCGATTGAAAGCCGCTTCGGATTCATAGCCGACATCCGATGCGATCTCCACGACGCCTCGGCCGGTCGCCGTGAGCGCGCGTGCCGCCAGCTGCAGCCGCAATCGGATCAAGTACGTCATAGGCGGCTCCGAGAGGTAGCGACTGAACCGCTCCAAAAGAGCGGAGCGCGACAGCCCGACTTCCTTTGCCAATTCCGCCATCGTCCATGGATGTTCTGCTCTGCTATGCAGGAGCGTCAGGCTTTTCCCCACGATGGGATCGCGTGCGCCGGCAAGCCATCCAACTTCGCGGTCTGGAAGCTTCGCGATTTAGCGCCGAAGTGTATCCACAAAAAGCACCTCGGATAACTTGGCCAGCACGGCTTTGCTTCCCGCCTGACCGGAGCCAGCTTCGTCTACCAGATGAAGAATGGAATTCTCGAGCCAGTGACCCGATCGGGCCGTTCGAAGGTTGACCTTGAACGCCGATGGCAGACTATGAAGAATCGGCCGGCACAGGAGCGGATCGAACGCCATATAGCCGCACACGAACCGTGTGACGGGGCCGCCTCCGCCGGTTTTGAGAGGCGTTAAGTCGCGTGCCTGAAGCTTCGCAATCATTGCCGGGGTTGTATCTTCTCGCACACCTTCGGCACTGCTCATCCGGTGGGCGCTTCCGTGAGGGAGCACGATGATGTCACCGGCCTCGAGTCGCAGCTTAGAGCCGTCTTCCACGCGGACGACCCCCGAACCCTCGACGAGAAAGTGGTAAATCACAAGATGCGGAGCTCCAGGAGACAGCATCGGGGCCAGGCTGCGTGATGGCGGTGCGGCAAACCCCCAGGGAGCAGAAAACTCGGCGCTGAAGAACAGTGCGCCTTTCAATACGACTCCACCCAGAATCTCGGAGAATGCGTCCGTCAGAGATTCCATCACCGCGCATGGCCCCCATTATGCGCCTGCCGCCCGATCCGGGCGATGAGGGCAGGAAGCGCCTCAACATCCTCGATCGAGGTTCTAAAATTTACGATGCATGCTCGCAGTGCAAACTTTCCATCGACGACGGCGTTGGAGAGGAACACCTCTCCCCCCCGTTCGATCCGCGAAAGGATGTCCTGGTTCAGGTTGTTCAGGTACTCTTCCGTTCCAGCGGACCCGACAAGCCGGCGCAGTTCCGGTGGCACGTATCGAAACGTGGTGATGCTGAGCCCACTCGAGAGCGCTTCCAACTCGGGATGAGCCGACGCGAGCGAATGAAGATGTTTCGCCAGGCGAATATCATCTCCGATCATCTTCAGGTATCCATCTCGTCCGGCCTGCCGGAGTGCCATCCAGACTTTCAGAGCCCGGAAGCCTCGGGAGTTCTGCATGCCGAGATCGAAGTAGTTCGTGGCCTCCTCCTCAAAGTGGTAGTACGAAGGGTGATACGAAAACGCATTCCGCAGTTGCTCCGGTTTGCGAACGAGAGCACAACCGGCTTCAAGCGGCGCATATAGCCATTTGTGTGGATCGACCGCGACCGAGTCGGCGTCCTTTAAGGCTGCAAGGTCTGCCGGGACTCCCGGAACGTTTGCGGCGAACGCTCCGTAGGCGCCATCGACGTGGAACCACAGTCCATAATCCCGGCATAGGGACCCAATTTCCATCAGTGGATCGACCGCTCCAGTGCCAACGGATCCTGCCGTTGCCACTACGAGAAACGGCTGCTCGCCTTGCTCGCGATCCCGCGCGACCTGCCGGCGCAGAGCTTCGGAATTCATGCGCTGTTCCTTATCCGTTTCGATCCAGCGAATCGCATCCGTTCCATGCCCGAACAGATCGGCCGCTTTCTGAATCCACGTATGCGTGCCGGTCGCCGCGTAAATGCGAAGCCGCCGGGAGCCGTCGCCGGCTAGGCCCGATTCTCGTATGTTCCATTCGACTTTTGCTCGACGGGCAGCAAGAAAGCATACGAAGTTTGCCATGTTGCCGCCGCTGACCATCAGGCCTCCGCAATCCGTGGGGTATCCGATGAGCTCGGCAATCCATCGGACGGTCTGCGCCTCGATCTCCGTAGCTGCAGGCGCCAGCTTCCACGCGCCGACATTAGGATTGACTGCAGAAGCAAGGAGGTCGCCAAGCACACCGATGGGCGCCGGACCTGACGTGATGTAACCCCAGAAACGCGGATGCGCATTAAACAGAGAATGCTGGAAAAGCGTGTCGGTTACTTCCTCGAGCATGGCCCGCGATTCCGCACCGGTAACGGGAAGGCTCTGATCCGCTCCGATTGCACGGCGGAGGGCCGCCGACGATTCGTCGGTAGTGACGGAACGTTCGCGTATCGTCTCGAAGTGACTCGCGATCCGGTCAATCAAACGGTAACCGAGGGTGCGGAACTCCTCGGAGGTGAACTCCAGTGGTGTTTTTCGATGTTTGAGGTCATCAAGGCTCATGTATGTCTCCCGCGCACACCTTCAAAGAAGCGGCGCCCGACTCGTGAATGCCCAGTTCCCTGCCCGCGGCGCTCAACTTAAACTCGCCTGGCTTCACAATCACACCTTAAACGTAAAACAAGACTGTGTTGTGTGCTTGACCCAGCGTCCCGCTTCCTTGATCGACTGCCGCCCTAAGTGGCGATTCGCTTGCCGAATCGCGTTTAACGGTTTGCAGCAGAAAAATGCTTGCGCAGTTCGTCCAGCGATTCGTCGGCAATAACCTGAAAAGTGCGTGCCCGGCAGCGCGGCGGCAGTTTGCGACTCGTGAAATGATCCGTCACGATGAAAGTCTTGCTCGTGAGACCGCGATCCCAATCTTTTTCACGCGCATCGCGAAGGTCGAGAGCCGTCGCGTCGATCCCGACCGCCACGAGCGTCGTTCGCGCCCAGTTGAGAAAGTCCGGCCACCGCGAAATGACCGTGATCGTCGTGTCGGGAGCCGGCCGTGGTTCTCTTGATAGACTCCTTGCGATCGATCGTGATCGCAGAAACAAGCAAGGGTATTCGGGCGGAAGAGACGCCCGCACTTCTTCCTCATGGTCGTTTAGCGCAACGCATAAAGCCCCAATCACGACTTCTTTTTTTACATTGTCAATGTCCACACCTGTGACCGGCCGCGTGACATGCTCCTTAATTTCGCTGATCAGTATTGCTCGCAGCTCCGGATCCGGCTCGATGACAATGAGATGATCCGGCACCTGTATGGCAAGCCATCGGCCGATTCGTTTTTGAATTTCCGCTAGCGAAAAGCCGCGCCGTCGAGCGATTTCGAGGAACGTTGAAATCAGATGATCGAGATCCAGGCTCGGATCCAGCTGCTGCTTGCCGTTTCGTGAGCGAACGTAAAAGCCGCTGCCGGCACGCCATTCCACCCAACCTCGATCGGCAAGCTCGCGATATGCGGCACGCACCGTGTTGGGATGAATCTTGAAGCGGCGGCCAAGGTGGGTTGTGCTCGGCAGTTTTTCCTGGACGGAGAGGTCCGCGCTGACGATTCCGAGAATCAGTTGCGTGACTAACTGTTCCTGTATCGGTACCTCGCTACTTTTCGAAATCCACAGCTTCATGGCTTTGTGACACTCGGGGAAGTCTCACAACCGGCGTCCCGTCAAGCCGGCCGATCCTCTAATTTGGCAGCCTCAGAGGTGAATTATGAATCAGTCGCCGATTTCGAGAGCACGCGCGGTACTGGCGAATCGAGGCGTGGCAGCTGCGGCCGTGTCGATGGCATTTGCGACATATTTCACACAGCCGGTAACGTTCGTCGCCTACGCGGTCGATTTCGTTGTCCGAGCGTATCTTCATTTCATCGCCGGTGTCATGGCACACGAAAGTGTACACGGACACCTGGGAAATACCAGATCTGCCAATCAGTGGTGGGGGCGGCTCGCTCTCTTTCCAACAACGGTCCCGTACGTGACGTTTCGCACGACTCATCTGCATCACCACGCGAACACGAACGTACCTGAACTGGACCCCGACGAGTTTTTGAACACGCGTCACGCTTGGCAGATTCCGATCCGCGCGTTCGCATTGCCGTACCATTGGGTCGTTTGGATGTGGAAGACAGGCCGCTTTACCAGGACGGTGCGGCGCGAATACCTGCTCAACTATCTCGCCGTCGCTATTGTGTATGGAGTGATCGCCTACTTCACTAGTGTGCAGAGGGTTGTTTTAGGATTTCTCGCCTCAGCCACTCTGCACGCGTTGTTTCTCTGGTACTACTTCGCCATCAAGACGCACGCCGGTTATTCAACGGCTGCGATAGAAACCCGGTCCCACAACTACGACGGAGCGTTGTTGTATTGGCTGTCATTCGGTCTATCGCTGCATCGAGTGCATCACATGACTCCGCGATTGGCATGGCTCCAGACGTACGGACTTTGGGAATCCAGGAGTGTCGATGGAAAGGCTTAATGATGCCCTTCGCCGCTTGATCGACCGGCTCATTGCCGTCACGTCGGGAGTGTTACACGGCGCTGTGTTGATCCGAATCCGAACCTTCCGATTCCATCAGGCGTGGCTTCGACGCAAATTACAGATTGTTCCATCGACACCGGTACGCGGATACGACGAGGAAACGATTCAGAACATCGAGCGTTCCGCTCGCATGCATACAACGTACGTTCAAACATCTGGATCGACTCGAGAGCCCAAACGAATTGCTTACGATTCGGGTCGTCTGCGAAGCACACTGCTTGTCTTTCTGAGTGCGATTTGCCGGATCCTTACGTTCGAAATGCGGAAGAACAGAACGTTTTTTGCGATGGCTCCGATTCGATCGGACGGTTCATTAACCGCGTTGATGCTGAAGAGAAGGATCGTTCCGGAGTACCTGTGCGGGTTGCAAGCGCCTCATTGCATACAGGACGATCCTGCAATCCAAAAAGCTGCGAATCAATACGGTGACGCCGCGATCTGGTTATGGCTGCTGACAATCGCGAATCCGGGGCTGATATACGCCACCAATCCATCCACGATCGCGACCTTTCTCAACGGCCTGTCCTCGGATTGGACTGTCATCAGCCGGTTCACACGAGACTACGTGCTAGGACAAGTTGACGATCAAGCGCTGCAGCGGATTCACGCGCGTATTGCTTCGCACGGCGCACGAGAGCGTTTGGCGCAAATCGCTGCCAGCGACAGTACGATGCCGGTGCGCATTCTGTTGCCCGGCTTGCACGCCTTTTCATGTTGGGATGGCGGCTACACGAGTTTGTTCGTCGAACAGATTCGCAGGTACCTTCCGGAGGATCAGTACAGTCATGTGCCGATGTATTCGATGTCCACGGAGACCGTCGAAACCGTGCCCGCACGGGTTGACGGACGATATGTCTATCTGCCGCTGGCTCCCGGCGTCCTTTATGAATTCGTCGAATGCGGCGATGCCGATCTCGTCTCGAATTTGAAACTTCCCTGGGAGTTGCAGATCGGGCGCAGATACACCATGGTGGTGAGTGACGCTTACGGTTTACGTCGGTACCAAACGGAAGATGTTTTCGAGTGTGTGGGCCTCGTCAAAGGACTTCCGGACCTGCAGTTCGTTTATCGGCGGAATCTTTCTTATTCGTTCACTGGTGAGAAACTGACCGCAGAGCAACTCCGGATTGCGTACGCGCAAGCTGCGAAGGAGTTCGAAACGGTCGCATCGAAAAGTTTTCTCACGTGTTTCCCCTCGTTTCCGGAAGGCGCCGCCATTCCGCGCTATCGCTTGGTCATCGTCGGGATGTCTTCCAATGAATGTCCGGATTCCAACGCAATCGCCGACTTCGTGCAGGCGCGGCTAATGGAAATCAATTCCGAATACGAAGCGAAGATTCGAAGCGGTCGTTTGGGATCGATGTCGGCTGAAGTTGTCGGCGTCGGCCCGTTCGTCACGAATATGATCAAGCGCGGCGGGGGCTGGTTGTCGCAGTTCAAGTTCCTGCCGCTGTATCCGAGACTATGGGAGACGTTCAATGATTCGTGTTGTCAGTTGGGACGTTGACGGAACGCTGTTTTCATACTCACGTCTGTTGATTGCCTTGCTGCGCCTTAGCCCCCGAAAGCTTGGGGCCTGTGGATGGGTAGGAATGGCTAACCAGATTCGGGAAGTCTGCAGGTTTCACAAGGAGGTCGAGACGCAGCGCGGCCGCAATGGCTCAGGTGTGAACATTGAAGAACTTCGCCGATTCGAGTTCATTCAAGCGGAGGAGAAGGCGGCTTTGGATGCGGCTCTGCGAATCACCCAGCCGCGTTCGTCGGCGTTAGACACCTTGAAAGTGTTTCGGGCGGAGGGCGTTCCTCAGGTGGCCTTGAGCGATTTCGACTGTGAGTACAAGCTAAAGGCTCTTGGCCTGACCGGCTACTTCGCTCGGACATATTCGTGCCGTGCATTGGGATACTGGAAGCCGTCGCCGTTCCCGTTTGACGGTGTTCAACGGGATTTCGGAGTTCGGCCGGAAGAACATCTTCACATTGGTGACCGAAACGGCGCAGATGGCTGGGGGGCGACTCGGAACGGTTGCCGCTTCATCAATGTCCGTTCGTTAACAAAGCTTACAAATCGCGGTTTTTTGCTGGCCGGGAACGCCAATGGCAAATCCTTGTTGCGCAACTCTTTGTGACCTCCGGAAAAGTGGCTTCATGACAATTCGGCTCAAACACGCATAGGCTGGGTTCCCGCTACGACTTTCCGTCATTTGCAGGCCGCGGCGACAAAGCTATCGCACCACAACTGAGAGAGACAGCCGTGCCGTTCTGCGGGCTGCGAAACCGTTTATCCCTGGACACGTCCGGTTTGATGGAAGAAAATCCTGCAAATTGCGAGGTTGAAGTCGATGCTTATACGTTACGCCGCTTGTGGCGCATTCTTGGTAGCCGCAGCTGTTGCGTTGTGCCACGCGCAGGAGCCGGCTGTCGGTGTTCCTGTTCCTGCTTTGGGCGCAGGCCCATTCTTATTGGATACGGCGGAGCAGCACAAGATTCGAGTTACGGTCCTGGCGAGAGGCCTGTCGCATCCCTGGGCAATCGCGTTCCTTCCCGATGGAGGAATGCTCATCACAGAGCGGGCTGGACGGCTGCGTGTTTTCCGCAACGGAGCTTTGGATCCGACGCCAATCACAGGCGTGCCGGAAGTGCGAACCGATGGCAATGGCGGATTGATGGATGTTGCGCTGCATCCTATGTTCGCGCAGAACCGGCTCGTCTATCTCACGTACACAAAACCGGTGGGCGGCGGACGGGGCACCCCATCACTCGCGCGCGGAAAATTAGAAGGTGGCGCACTGACAGAGGTCAAAGACCTCGTTGTACCGGATGCGTTCGAAGGTAACGGCGGATTGAACGGACGCGTCGCGTTCGGACGCGATGGCATGGTGTACATGTCCACAGGCGGCAACATAGGTCAGGTTTCGCAAGATCCGAACAGCTTGCGCGGAAAAATTCTGCGCCTGCGCGACGATGGCTCGGTGCCGGCCGACAATCCTTTCGTAGGCCGCGCCGGATACCGGCCCGAAATTTACACTCTGGGCCATCGGAATACGTTGGGTCTGATCGTTCATCCCGAAACAGGCGAGTTGTGGAATCACGAAAATGGGCCGAATGGCGGGGATAAGATCAATGTGATCAAGGCGGGACACAACTACGGTTGGCCGTTGATTAGTTTTGGGCGCGATTATTCGGGGCCGCGCATTTCCGAGTATCCGGTTCGTGAGGGATTCGAGCCTCCCTTAGTCACATGGATTCCTTCCATCGCGGTTGCTGGAATCGCCGTTTACACAGGCGACCGATTTCCGAAGTGGAAAGGCAATGTGTTTGTCGGCTCCATGCGCACAGGTGAAATTCCCGGGACGGGCCATATGGAGCGCATCGTCTTCAACAACAAGATGGAAGAGATCCGGCGGGAATCGATGCTGTCGGAATTGCGGCAACGTATTCGCGAGGTGCGGCAGGGCCCCGATAGTCTCTTGTACCTGCTGACTGACGAAGACGATGGAGCATTGTTGCGCCTGGAACCGGCGCCTTAATCGTCCAATACCGCCATGTTCGTTCAGGCCGGCCTTCTCGTGATCGTCATGTTCTCGCAGGCGCAACAGTTTCAGCTTGTCGGCGAGACCGGCGCCAGCGCGAACCTCCGCTTGCGATGGGCGCAAATCGAATCGATCGATCGCCGGTTCGTCGACTACACCGATATCGACCCGAACGGCGGGTTCGCATTCAAGAAGGTACCTGAAGGAACTTACAAAATAACCGTCGGAGGCGCCGGCATCCGAGAACAACAGCGGACCATCGAGGTGCGTCCCGCTTTTGCGGATGCACGCGGGCGCGTGGCCGTCAAAATCGAAATCAAGGATGCCGCGTTAGACAAGGACAGATTGAAAGTCGGCGTCACGAGTCTGTCCGTTTCGCCGAAGGCCATCGATGAAATGCGCCGCGCGTACGATGCAAAGGGCGACGTCGAGAAGGCGCGCCGTCATCTTCAACGAGCCATCGAGATTTCACCCGACTTTGATGAGGCGCTCAACAACCTCGGTACTTACTATTACCGCGACGGCAGGTTTGAAACTGCTGCGAATCTATTTCAGCGAGCACTGAACGCCAATCCGAGCTCGTTCGTCGCTCAAGTCAATCTTGGCGGTGCGCTGGTTTCCCTCGGAGACTATGAGCGGGCGCTGGCCGAGAATCTCAAAGCTCTCGAAATGAGGCCCGGCGATAGCCTTGCGGAGGCACAGACAGGACAAGCCCTCTTCCACCTGAAGCACTACGACGAAGCCATGCAGCATCTACAAAAGGCCAAGCAGGTGGATCCGATGTCATTCACCCTGCCCGGAATATTCATCGCCCAGATTCGACAAATTCAGGGAGACACGGAAGGAGCGATCGCCGAATATCATGAATTTCTAAAGGTTCACCCAGGCCATCCTAGCTCCAAGTTTGTCGAAACCCAGTTGTCGATCCTGAAAAGTCGCTAGTCGCCGTGGCGGGAAGGGTCGGAGATTATGACCTCCCCCTCAATACTCTAGTCGGCAGCAAATGCCGCCATGGCTTTCTTCTCGAGGTCGAGATACTGTGCCTTGTCGACTGTGACTGCAATACCCAGGACTGTGCCGCCCTTGACTCTGCAGGCGACTTATAAAGTTCACTGACGACGTCGCACTTTATTTGGTTGACGTGCGACATGCGTCGCAGCTAAGATGCGACAATTGTCACATGAATAAGAGCGAACGACTCAGCCGGCGAGAACGAGAAATTATGAACGCCATCTTTGCACTCGGCAATCGCGCATCGGCGGAAGACATCCGAGCTCGCCTTCATACTCCACCAAGCTATTCTTCGGTCCGAGTCATGCTGGCGAGACTGGAGAAGAAGGGTTTCGTGAAGCATCAAGAAGAGGGCCTGCGATACATGTATTCGGCCACGACTTCTCCGTCTGCGGCGAAGCGGAACGCAGTACAGCAGTTGTTGCAAACGTTCTTCGGCGGATCCCTAAAGCAAATGATGACCGCTCTTGTTCGCGAAGAATCCTGGGAAGAAGGCGATCTCGAGGCGCTTCGATCCGAAATCGAGCGCATTCGAAAAGAGAGGAAGAAGCGATGATGTTGTCGGTCGTCGTTAAGGCTACCATCATCATGATGCTGGCTCTTGCCGGGGTCGCCGCTGCGCGCCGCAGCCGTGCGTCGGTCCGCCACTTGATCCTCGCAGCCGCCTTCGTGATCCTGCTGGGTTTTCCATTTGGGATTTGGTTGGTGCCACCCGTCGAACTCCAAGTGCCGCGTGTGCCGACGGCCATACCGATTGGGTTCTTGGAACCAGCTGCTGTTAGCACACCGATGGTAGTTGAAGTCACGACTGCAGGGTTGTCGAACACAACATCGATCCCGCTGCCGAAGATCATCGCTGTTACGTGGGCTGTCGGCACCATCCTTTTTTCATTCCCGATAGCTGCGGGGCTCTGGCAGCTTCGCCGCATTCGGCACCTTGGTTCGACTTGGCCTCGCGGCAGAGCAATGTCGGGTGACGGTGGCGATGTGCTGCTGCACGATGCGGTCACTGGTCCGATGACGTGCGGCATCGTTCGTCCGATGATCGTCTTCCCACCCGATGCTGAATCCTGGAGCGACGCCGCGTTGGAGCGAGCGCTGATTCACGAACTCGAGCACGTTCGGCGTCGCGACTGTGTCATGCATGTGGCCGCACGACTCGTTTGTGCGATGTATTGGTTCCATCCGCTCGTGTGGATATCGTGGCGGCGGCTCTGCCTGGAAGCTGAACGCGCCTGCGACGATGCGGTGTTACGGCACTCAGAGGCGCCAGAATACGCGGAGCAGCTTGTGACGATCGCAAAGCACATGACGTCCGCGTCGAGAATCCCACATCCAGCGATGGCGCGCCGAAGCGATCTAAGGTTGCGGGTAGCAGCCGTTCTTGACGCCACGCAGCGCCGCGGCCGCGCAGGAACCGTTTGTATAACGATCGCCCTCGCAGCGGCGGTGTTACTCGTGGGTATCATTTCGCCGCTGCGGGCAGTACAAGGCGGGTCACAGGAATTCGAAGTCGCTTCGATTAAAAAGAACAGCTCGGGTAGGGGCCCATATAACCTCGGGTTGTCATTCGAGCCGAACGGGCGATTCCAGGTGACAAACGCACCGTTAGTCACGCTCATCAACATCGCGTATGGGCTCACGTACAAGCAACTGGATGCCAACGGTTTTGCGTTAGGAGATCAAGCGTTCGATGTCGATGCCAGGGCACCCGAAAATAGCGTGCCCCGCGATCCCGAAGCACGTAAAGCGCAGCTCCGCGTTATGATGCAGAAACTCCTCGAGGACCGCTTCAAACTCGCGATCCATAAAAAGACAACCGAGACGCCTCTGTACGCCTTGGTTGTCGCGAAGAATGGTCCGCGCCTTAAACCGGCAGTGCCGGACCCTAAATGTCCTCAGCCGGACTCCTGTCCCAGTATTGTCGGGCCTGCACGTGGCTTCAAAGGACGTGGTGTGGAGCTCAAGGATGTCGCTGCGATCTTGACCGCCTTCGTCGACCGTCCTGTGGTCGATCGAACAGGCATCCATGGACGCTTCGACATCGATCTTCCGCCGTGGAGCCGATCCCCCCTGCAATCCCCCGGCCCTGGTGAACTCGACGGCACAGAACCTGCGCCGGATCCGCTGAACCCTTCGATTTTTGAAGTGCTGCAGGAACACCTCGGCCTCAAACTCGAAGCCGTTCGCGGTCCGCACGACGTCTATGTCGTCGATCATGTCGAGCCGCCGACCGAGAACTGAAAGCGAGGGGTGTAGCGCCGACCGAGATTCGTTCGATCAAAAATGCCACTCTACACCAGTAGCGATTTTCTAGTTTCTTTGCGTTTCCAACAGTACAATGCATGCAAACGTTCTCATCGAAGGGAGCGAAACCTATGGTCTTGAAATTCCGCTTGCGTCGAATTTTTAGAGCGGGTATGGTCGCCGCCGCCTGCGTAATTCTGTCGAGCTTTTCCTTTGCGGCTGAAACAGCCACATTCACCAAGGACGTTGCGCCGATCCTTCAGGAAAAATGTCAGGAGTGCCATCACGCAGGATCGATGGCTCCAATGTCGTTAGTTACATATGGGGAGGCGCGGCCGTGGGCAAAAGCGATTCGCGAGCGAGTGATCACGCGGCAGATGCCGCCCTGGCATATCGATCCGACGGTAGGCGTGCAGGTATTCAAGAATGACATGTCCTTGTCTCAGTCCCAGATCGACACGATCGTTCGCTGGGTTGATCAAGGTGCGCCGCAGGGTGACCCAAAAGACATGCCGCCGCCCAAGCAATGGAGTAATGCCGACGAATGGAAAGCAGCTAAAGAACTCGGACCGCCGGATATCATTGTGAAGTCCGCGGACTGGACGATGCCGGCTCATCATCAGGATGTGTGGTGGCGGCCGTCAACCGACATCGGACTCACCGAGCCGCGCTGGGCGCGAGCTGTTGAGATGCGCCCTGGATCCGTTGCAGGGCGTAAAATCACGCACCACGCTGTTGCGTATCTCGCCCAGGAGGACCCCGACAGTATTCAGACAGGCAGTGTCGATGATCTTCGCGGGCGCGCCATGCTTATGGAGTGGGCCATCGGCAAAGGCTACGATTTGTACCATCCAGACACAGGCAAACTTCTACTGCCGGGATCCAAAATTTCCTGGGACATTCATTACCACGCCGTCGGTGAAGATATCCGGGACAATGTCGAGCTTGGCATCTGGCTGTATCCGAAAGGACAGGAACCGAAGTATCGAACTTTTCTGACCGGCTTTCAGGCGATCAAAGGGCAGGATCGTAGCCGTCTCGTCGATATTCCGCCAAATAGCATTACCGTCAGCCAACAGGTCACAGTGCTGAAACAGGCTGCTATGCTGGAGAATTTCCAACCACACATGCACCTGCGCGGCAAAGCCATGATGGTCGAAGCGATTCTTCCGGACGGTAAAAGCGAAGTCGTCAGCTACGTGGGCAAGTTCAACTTCAACTGGATGACCAATTATATCTACGCTGACGATGCGGCGCCGATGTATCCCAAAGGCACCATGATTCGGGTCACTGCCTGGTACGACAACACCCGCGCAAATCCAAACAATCCGGATTCGGATCAATGGGTCGGATTCGGAGACCGCACCGTTGATGAAATGGGTCATGCGTGGATGAATGTGACCTACGTTAGCGATGACGATTACAAAGCCTGGGCCGCGAAGCACAACAAGCAGACCGTCGTAAGCACTGCCGGTCGGTAAATGCACTCGCCTTTTCTCAACAAAGTAGCGCCGCTTGCGGCGCTACTTTTCGCTTTGTGTGCTCTCACTGGCGCGCAGAATTTGCCACTCGAACCGGTTCATGAATCCGGTTCCAGCGTTACCGGCGCATTCGAGGGCTGGTTCAAAAATTCGGACGGAACCTTCAGCCTCCTGTTTGGCTATTTCAATCGCAATACAAAACAGGAACTTGATATCCCGGTTGGGCCGAACAATCGAATCGATTCCGGCGGACCGGATCAAGGCCAGCCAACTCACTTCCTGACGGGACGCCAATGGGGGATGTTCACCGTACGCGTACCTGCCGATTTCGGTAAGAATAAACTGGTCTGGACACTTGTCGCCAACGGTCAGGAACTCGTGATTCCGGCAAGCCTGCATCCCGATTACGAGATCTCACCCATCCGGGAATTGGCAACGGGGAATACACCGCCCGTCTTACGATTTGTAGAAAATGGCCCGCCCAATCAAGGACCCGGCGGCATCATGCTTGAACGCACCGCCAAAGTAGGTACGCCCCTGGACTTGACCATCTGGGTTCAGGATGATGCGAAGCTCACAACCTCTTCCGGCGCCCCTCCGCGAAATTTAGGTGCGCCAGTGACCTTGCGATGGACTAAATTCCGCGGACCTGGTGCCGTTACATTTTCTAATGCGCGGCCCGAGCTCGAAAAGATCGCGGGTGGAAGTCCTGGAGTTCCTTTCTCAGGCAAAGCTACAACCAGAGTCACATTCGCTACGGCTGGTGAGTACGTCCTGCACGTCGTGCTGAACGATTACTCCGGCGAGGGCGGCGGCGGTTTTCAATGTTGCTGGACCACGGGTCAAGTCAAGGTCAAGGTCACGCAATAACCGACCGCGTCGACACGATGCCATCGCGCCTCCGCCCCTGCCGATCAATAGACACGCGCCGAATTCACCACCGCCTGCGACCGCATTCGCAGGCGCTGAACAGCGTTAAACACATCGGAGGGTTGCGTCACGTAAACCGCTCCCATTCTCGACATCCAGTCGAGATCGGTGGTCAGGCGCTGGAGCAAATCCGGATATGCCGTTAAAGCCTTCACGCTGGGATCCCAGCTATCGTTGTAACCGCTGAGTGGAAGACTTCCGGCCGCATCACGCCTTTGATGGACCCATTGGTTCGCCTGAAGAACCTCAACCGGACGTGCTGATGCACGGAAAAGGTCCCGCAGAATAGAGTCCGGATAAAGCGCGACCGGGGCGACCAAAATCTCGACACCGTTCGCAGAAACGGGAACAGGTGCTTGCGGGATCGGCTGCGGCATTATCGGAAACAGAGTCGTAGTCGGAACTGGAACCGGAGCGGGAACCGGGGCCGGCAGCGCAGCTACCTTCGGCGGCGTGGTCTCAACGTAGATTGGTGTCATCAACTTGACATAGAGACGCGATTCGACAGGCAGCACGATATCAGGCCCACGCTTCGGCGTTGCGAGGAGTTGAAACAGCGTCGTCGGGGGAAACAACAAGAAGAATGTGTCACGACCGCGATGAACGGATCCCTGTAGACCGCCGTCCGCCTTGACCTCGCCTTTCTGTCCTTTTTTCTTTCCGATGTCGATGATCTTGGTGGATACGCCGTCATACACCTCACCGCTCGGCGTGATGATCTCCTGTAACCGGATATCCATGCCGGAACGTCCGAAGAAGTGGCCCGCCCGATCCGACGCCACAACACGCCCCACGACGTTCGACCCCCGCGGGATCAAGACCGGACCGCGGTGTCCCGCCGAACGTATATCGTCCGCAAGCGAGAATAAAACCGGATCGTTTTCCTGAATTTTGGCGGTGTTCAGCGTCTCATTCAGAACGACAGGCAGAATGGTCCCCTCAGGGATGATCATTTCCGTGTTGGCAAACAGCAAAACCGCAAACATGCCTCCAAGTAACATATCCCTCCCCTCTACCAGCGACGATCGCGATCATGGCCTCGGCCATGATGGCGATCCCCGTCGTAGTCATAATAGTAATTGCTGTAATAAACCCGATCGTGACGGGAACTCAAAATCGCCGCTGATGCGACTCTTCCCGCAGCCTCAATGGCTGCCCTTCCGAGGATCACGGATGATGGATACGTCGGCGCGACAACAACAGGACGCGGTTCTGGTGTGTACACCACCGTCGTGGGAGCGGGTTGGGTATAGATGACTGTGGCCGGTGGTGGCTGATAAACAACAGCGGGTGCCGGCTGGTAGATCACCATTGGCGGCGGCGCTTGCTGATAGATGACGGTCGGTGGTTGTTGAACCATTTGTGGCGGGGGAGGAGCAGGCGCCGGAACGGGAGCAACCTGTGCCTGTGCAGGCGGCACTGCATTGAGCAGCCAGACACCAGTTGTTTGTTCATAACAAGCCCAACCTTGCGAACTGCCGTCTGCCGTCGTGTAGTGCTCCGGCGCCGGACACGTATAGCTCTGGATCTGACCTCCAGAGGCTGTGACGTAAGCCCCGTTAGCCATCTGGCCGTTGATTACGATCTGTTGGGGGATTCGATTTTGTGTAGCCTGAACCTGGGAAAAACCTGCAGTAGCGGATAACACCAATGTCCCAGCCATGGCGATCCGAATGAAAAGCGCGCTTTCTCTCACAGTGCCCTCCTGGACAGGATATTTAGACCACAGCTTCAAACACAGTTGCGGTTAAAAAATGTTACAAGCGTTTTGGAACAACATCCGTCTATGGGTGTGGGTCACTTGGATGAATCATCATCTTCTCTTGATAGGGGACGACATGAGGTCGGCAAGGCACCTCGTCGAGGCATTGATCAGCCGGGGTTATTCGGTCGTAGCCGCTTCGAAGTTTGAATTCCTATCCGATCACGGACTGGCCGACGGTTTCGACCTTATTATGATCGACCATTCCGAACCCAGACTAAACGCGATGGAAATTTGCGCGGACTTGCGCCGACGGGATGCCGACACCCCCGTACTCGTCCTTGCTGCCCGCGATCAACTACAACAACGACTCGCGATCTTCAGGGCCGGCGCAGACGATTACCTGGTCAAGCCTATCGATATGGATGAACTACAGGTTCGGATCGAGGCGTTGCTGAGACGACTTAACCGGAACACAAACCCGGAGATCTTTTCCTACGAGTTCGGGGGGAGATGCGTGGACTTCCGTCAATCCGAACTGGTTCGAAACGGGTCCAAAATCGGACTCTCCGAACGGGAGGCCCGGCTCCTACGATACTTCGTTCAAAATAGAGGCAAGATTATTTCGCGGAGCGCCTTGTTGCAGCACGTTTGGGGATACTCGCGCGCTCCTCTCACACGTACCGTAGACGTTCACGTTCTGAGGCTGCGTCACAAGATCGAAGATAATCCAAGCAACCCGCGATTCATCGTTACGGTGCCGGGATTCGGATACCGGTTTGACGGCTAAAAGCGTGTGATCTCTATTCGCTGCTTTTAGTCAGATCTTCGCTAGCTACTTGCCTCAATTTTCGTTCATCGCAGTTGAACTGCTAATTCGCACGCCTACCAAACTAGTCCGGTTATGGACATTGCGACCTGCATGTATACGCGATGTCCTCGAAATGAAATTACTTTGGTATCCGGCCTGCGAAGGAAATGGGAGGGGTTCGAAAGGAGAAAAACTAATGCTATTACTGCTTATTCTGTTGTTGCTTTTGCTTGGCGGTGGCGGAGGCTACTACGGCTATTCGAGATGGGGAGCCGGCGGCGGCGTCGGGATTTTCGGTCTGGTTCTGATCATCCTGTTGGTCTATTACCTTGTCGGCGGTGCGCCTGTCCCGCGGTAAACGGACTTGCTGAATTCCCGGGAGCGACGTTTCAACCGGTATACCGAGAAATCTTCCCTGTCTCTGAGGAGAAAACACCATGAAACGAGTACACGAGGAACTCAAGCCGGGAACTTATGTTGAAGTGCTCACCAAACAAAATGAGGACGGCCAGAATTTTTCGGGAACAATTATCAGTGCCGCCCCTAACGCACCCGACACGTACATTGTGGAATATCAGCCAGGTTTGGACAACGGCCATCACCCTGGAAACGAATTGAAGGTAATCCACAACCTGCCGGGTCAGGTCGACAATCCTCAAGAAGTTGGGGGGAAAAGCAAAGTGAAGAGTCTTTTCCAACGAAACATTGGACACCACGCATCTATTCTGACGGATAAAGAATGGAAGCTAGGTGGCAGAGTGCTCGGCGTCGAAGATGAATTTGTCACGCTGGAAACCACGGAGTCTGAACAGATCCTACATGTTGCTCTCAGCAAAGTCGTCTGCGTGTATTTTCAAAATCGGTGAACAGAGTCCTCTGAGAGGCGCAATAGGTAAATTGCTGCCCATCGTCTCGTAGGCGCGACGATAGTCGCGCCTACGCGGTTAGATCCCTTGACGGCTGGACACACCTCTTTCAAGGGCCGGGAACGTCGTCGGGATCCAACTTGAAACGACTAGGCTACGTCTTCCCAGTATGGCTTGTACCCATAGTGCTGGTAGATGCTCGTACCGAACCTCGGGTCGGCCATATCCGGCCAATTGTCTTTATCGAAACCGTTGGCATTTTCCAGCCGAGTCTTGTCGACATTTAGAAGGAATTGATCATGTCCGGGATCGCACTGCAACGCTTCCCAGGGAATAGCGAACAGTTTATTGCCCATCTTGAGGATCCCGCCGAAAGACAACACGGCGTACGCTACTCGGCCGGTATTCACATCGACCACTAATTCTTCGATCTTTCCAAGATCTTCACCCGCAGCATTTCTGACACGGTCGCTGAAAATGTCTTTGGTACGCAGAACTCTTGGATTCGTTGTTTTTTTCATCAATGTCTCCTTTTATGCTGAGTTGCTTCGATATAAAGTTGCGCACTTACCGTACCGAAACATGAATCAGTCCCGGCCAGTCGTCTCCAACAAGCGGAGCCGCGCGCCGACGTGGGCATACGTGCCCGAATATTGGGGCCCTCCTGCCCTACTGCGTCGAAATTCGCCGGTCCAACTCCTGGAAAACATTCGACCTTGAATCTGGTCAACCGCGTGCTTTGTGATTAGAACATTCGTGGCGGAAGGCAACGTTGTTCTGATGGAGATGAAAAGCAAAATCAGAAGGCATCTAAGAGTCTGGATTTCAATATTGATTACAGCAATCACTGTGGGGGTCATCGGATGGCGGCGGTCTACGACGCGAACCGAAAACGCAGACCCAGCACATGAGAAAGCTGAAGCAGTTTCCGATGTCGTTGTCTTAAACGAGCAACAACAAAAACAAATCTCAACGGCCGTAGTTAAGAATGCCTTAGTCACTGTCGATCGAAAAGCGACGGGCAAACTCAGCTTCAACGAAGATCGCCTGACGCCGGTGTTTACGCCATATTCCGGCCGTGTCAGTGAGCTGCTGGCAAACAAGGGAGACACAGTCAGGGCCGGTCAGCCGCTCGTCATCATGGATTCACCCGATTACATTGCCGCTCAGAACGACCTTGCTTCGGCGCGTTCTGAGTTAGCTAAAGCACGTATCGGGCTGACAAGCGCGGAGGCCACGGCTGCACGGGCTCGCGGTCTCCATGATCAAGAAGCAATAGCGACGAAAGATCTACAACAGGCTGAAGCCGACCTTGCCCGCGCTCAGGATGAAGTCCGCCGCACTGAAGCAACGGTCGCGGCAGTCGAGAACCGGGTATCGACTTTCGGCAAAGATCCGCAAGAAATTGCCGGCCTCGGTGACCGCGTCGACAGGCGGGTCGTGCTACGGGCACCTATCGACGGAATGATCGTGGACCGCAAGATCGGGCCGGGACAATACGTCAAACCGGATTTCCCCGATCCTCTTTTCCTTATTTCAGATTTGACGACTTTGTGGGTCCTGGTCGACATCTATGAAAGCGATCTGGCGGCGATTCGCCCAAACCTTCCTGCAGAGATTAGCGTCGCGGCTTATCAAGGCCGTGCGTTTCCAGCCCGGATATCGTTTATCAGTCCGACAGTCGATCCCGCAACACGCACCGTCAGGGTTCGTTGCTCAGTACCTAACTCTGAAGGTCTACTGAAGCCAGAAATGTTCGCAACAATCAAAATTGGTGCATTGGGGAAACAGGTTGTCTCTGTTGTTCCCGCGGACGCCGTTGTCGTCGATGGCGAAGATTCGATTGTTTTCCTTGTGGAAGGATCGGGCCGATTCCTATCGCATCGCATCCAGGTGGGACAAGAGGTTGAAAACCGCGAGCTCATCGTCGATGCGGGCTTGCACGGGGGTGAGGCAATAGCTGTTCGGGGCTCGTTGCTGCTGAACGAACTTCGAAAATCCAATGGGAAGTAGTCTAGAAGATCACGTCGATGTTACACATCCTTTGATTTACGTCAATGATCGGCAGCCTTATTGATTTCATTTTGCAGGAAAAGTTCCTGGTCATCTCGTTCTCCGTGATCCTGGTAATCGGTGGACTATACGCGTTTACGGCTCTGAACATTGAGGCCTATCCAGACCCTTCACCTCCCACAATCGAGATCATTGCTCAAAACCCAGGCTGGTCGGCGGAAGAGATGGAACGGCAGATTACAGTCCCGCTCGAAACGGAATTGAACGGCATGCCAGGCCTTGATCATATTCGGTCGATTTCTCTCTTAGGTTTGACGGACATCAAATGTTATTTCCAATACGAAACGGATTACAGCTTTGATCGCCAGGAAGTCCTGAACCGCCTGCAGATGGTCAACTTGCCACAGGGCGTCGAGCCCCAACTTTCTCCGACGTCTGCCGTAGGTGAGATTTATCGTTATGAATTGATCGGTAACGATTACAGCCTTATGGATCTCAAGGTAGCTCAGGATTGGATTCTGGAGCGCCAATTCAAACAGGTTCCCGGCGTTATCGATGTTGTGAGCTTCGGCGGCGAAACGAAGGAGTTTCACATTGATTTGGATCCAAACAAACTGATCGCATTCAATGTCTCAGTGCCGCAAGTTATCAGCGCGGTTGCTTCAAGCAACTCGAATGTCGGTGCGAACTATTTGGAAATTGGGGCCCAAAGCTACAACGTTCGAGGTATCGGGCTTTTCAAAGACACCGACGACATTGCGAATGTCGCAGTTGCGGCCAAGAACGGCACACCAATCTATCTAAAGCAGCTCGGACGCGTGACTGTCGGCGCAAAGGTCCCGGTCGGAAAGGTCGGCAAGGACGATAAGCCCGCAATTGTACAGGGCGTGGTTCTGATGAGACGTGGCGAGAAGTCTCTGCCAACTCTCGAACGCGTTCGGCACAAAGTAGATCAGATCAACAGAGGTGTGCTTCCGAAAGGAATGTTTATCGTTCCTTACTACGATCGCACTAATCTCATCAACGTCACTACGCACACCGTTACACATACGCTTGTAGAGGGCATGATTCTCGTGGCATTCATCCTTCTGGCGTTCTTGGGCGATCTGCGCGCTTCGCTCGTGGTCGCCCTGTCGATCCCGCTTTCGCTCCTTTTCACTTTCATCGTCATGGTGCTGAGAGGTGACTCCGCAAACCTGATTTCGATGGGAGCCATCGACTTCGGAATCATCGTCGATGCATCCGTTGTCATGGTTGAAAATATCTACAGACATTTATCGGACCCGAGTCCCTATCGACATAACATACGACGCACGACGGTACTTGCTGCGCAGGAAGTCAGCAAACCGATCTTTTTTTCATCGGCAATCATCGTTGCGGCCTTCATCCCCCTGTTTACGATGACTGGGGTGGAGGGAAAAGTTTTCGGTCCGATGGCGTTCACATACGGCTTCGCTCTCGCGGGCGCACTGTTGCTCGCTCTGACCTTCTCTCCGGTGATGGCTTCTGTTGTCCTAAAACCGCTAACCGAAAAACATGAAACATTCGTCGTTCGTGCAATACGACACGTGTATTCGCGGCTACTACGACGGGTCGTGACGCGACCGGCAACGACAGTTGTTTTTGCCGGCATCGCTCTTGTGGCCACTCTCTCTGCTTTGCCTTTCGTCGGCGGTGAGTTCATGCCAAAGCTTGAAGAGGGCAACCTGTGGGTTCGAGCGATGATGCCGAACACGGTCTCTTTCTCATATGCCAGTCAATTGGCCGATCAGATGAGACTCGCCTTTAAGAAGTATCCGGAAGTTCTTGATGTGGTCAGTCAACTTGGGCGGCCCGACGACGGGACCGATCCTACGAGCTATTTCAACTGTGAGTTCTTCGTCAACCTGAAGCCAAAAGAACAATGGCGCGCGGGGCTGACAAAGCCCGATCTCATACGAGAAATTGAAACCGAGCTGAGGCAAATTCCCGGCGTCAATTACAATTTCTCGCAAACCATTCAAGACAACGTGGAAGAGGCAATGTCGGGCGTTAAAGGAGAGAACTCCATTAAGCTCTTCGGGAATCGCCTAGAGGATCTTGAATCGACTGCCGCCCGAATCGCGCAGGTGATGGGCACCGTTCGTGGGGTGGCGGACCTTAGCGTAATCGGTGAGCTGGGCCAGCCGAACCTGCTGGTCCGTGTAGACCGGGAACGAGCCGCGCGTTACGGACTGCTACCGGGAGACGTCAATGGTGTCGTGCAAGCCGCAATAGGGGGTCAGGCCGTTACTCAGGTGCTGGATGGCGAAAGACGGTTCGATGTCGTCGTTCGGTTTCTGCGGGAGTATCGTGAGGATGTGGATGCCATTTCCGATATCCCGGTCAACACTCCTGACGGCGGACGTATTCCACTCAAACAGGTCGCCGATATCGTCAAAGAAACTGGCGCTTCGTTTATCTACCGTGAAGACAACGCGCGCTATATTCCGGTGAAATTCAGCGTCCGAGGTCGCGATCTTCAAGGCACAATTGCCGAAGCCGAAATGAAGCTTTCCGAGCAAGTGCAGCTTCCCGAAGGTTTCCACTATGAATGGGCGGGCGAATTCCAGGAACTCCAAGCCGCCATAGCTCGGCTGGAACTCGTCGTTCCCGTTAGCCTGCTCATCATCTTCTTTCTCCTATACAGCACGTTTCGTAATCTGCGCGATGCGGCGCTTCTTTTAGGAACAGTACCTCTCGCGCTGATCGGCGGAATTTTGTCATTGCTGTTAACGCATACGAATTTCAGTATCTCGGCAGCCGTTGGATTCATTTCGCTTTTCGGCGTATCGGTGCTGGGAGGTGTGATACTGGTCTCGCGGATCCAGCAAATGCAAGAGCAGGGCTTCCCACTTCAGGAGGCCGTTCTGCGCGGATCGGAGTTGCAGCTGCGTCCCGTATTGATGGCCGCATTATCCGCTGCCATTGGTCTACTACCCGCGTCCGTTGCCACAGGAATCGGGTCGGAGACGCAGCGCCCCCTCGCCCGCGTCGTGGTTGGCGGCATGGTCACTTCGTCGGTCTTGATACTGCTCGTATTGCCGGCAATGTACATTCTCGTTCAACGGTATGCCCCCCGTTCTAGCCTATCAACAGCTCATGAGCTCTCCGAGGGCACATCAAGCGCGGGCCACTAGTTTGACGGCGCTAAAATGAATTCATGAAATTGAATCCGAGCCGATCTTTCCAGAGTCGTCTCACTCTGATCATGCTCCTTCTCGTCTTCCTAACTACCGGATCACTGTTGGTTGTCAACTATCAGATCGAGCGTGGCATTCTCATTGATCAGATTCGACACCGCGGCGTGTTGATGGGCAGGGCGCTTCAGTTCAGTCTTACGCAACGTATCCTGCAATCCACGCACAACGATCTCGCCGCGATTCCCGATGATGAGCGACGGGAAATCCGCGACTTCATCCGACATTTTGGCGAAGAGGAAGCCCAGTTCGATATCTACGCACAAGAGGAGGGCGTGCACGATCTGTTTTTCATCGACACGCGCGGCGAGGTGACAATCGACTACCCTTCCGATAAGGAAGGGCGCGTACTACCCGCCGAAGAACGAATAACGCCTTCCGGTCTCGCCAGACTCCAACGAAACCAAATTTTGTCGCAAATCACGTCTCGCGGAAGAGACACGATTCTTCTGCTGACATTTCCGGTAATCCGGGACGGTCAACTTGCCGGCTTTGGGCGTGTCGAAATGTCGATGAATCCAGCAGTAGCGCTCTTGAGTCAGATCAAGTTTTGGGGTCTCGCGGCAGCCGTAACTCTCTTTCTAGTCGCCATCGTACTCGCCGCCTATCTGGCCAGAAGCGTCAATCGGCCGATCGCGGAACTCGTCGACGCTGCGGGTCGGGTTGGAGCGGGCGAACTCACGTTGCGGCTCAAGGAATCTTCGCAAGACGAGATCGGTATTTTAAAAACAGCTTTCAATCGAATGGTCGACGGCATCGTCAAACTAGAACAAACGCAGAAACGAGTAGAACGCTCGGAAGTGGCTAGTCAACTTGCGGCGCGAATGGCACACGAGATCAAGAATCCACTCAATAGCATCGGACTCAGTGTTGATTATTTGAGAGATCGATTTACTCCGCTACATGACCAGGACCGAGCAGCATTTGGAGAACTGGCAGACAACATCAAGACCGAATTGGGGCGCCTGAACGAGATCGTGGAACGCTTCCTGAGGTTTGCAAAACCTGGTATTACTGCTAAAAGGCCCGTCGAAATTCCGAGCCTTGTGCAAGATACACTTCGCTTCATCCTTCCTGAAGCGGAACGTACTGGCGTTCAGGTGGCGAGCCGACTGGCAGGTGCGACCGCAAGGGTCGATGGTGACGACTCGCAACTCCGACAGGCTCTTTTGAATCTCTTCATCAATGCGCTTCAGGCCATGCCTGACGGCGGCATTCTCGACGTTACGTCCGGTCTCTCGGCGAGCGGCGAGATGGAGGTTGTCGTTAGAGATAACGGCTCCGGCATCGCTCCGGAAAACCTTTCGAGGCTGTTCGACCCCTACTTCACCACGAAGGTACGCGGGTTTGGCCTCGGTTTAACAGTCGTGGAACGCATTGTGCAAGAGCACGGCGGCACGATCGAGGTTGCAAGCGAGCAAGGGAAAGGAACCGCCTTTACGATCAGGTTGCCCGCCTACCGGATGGAAGGAAGTGTGGAACTATGCACGACATAATGATCGTCGATGACGAGGCGATCGAGGCATCCGTAATCGGCCAGATCCTCATGGACCGAGGATTTGACGTATGTATCCAAAACCATCCACGTAGCGCGATGGACTCGGCGCAGAAACACTCCTTTGATTTGATCATCAGCGACTTGAAAATGCCCGAAATGGACGGTCTCGAACTTCTACAGAATTTGAGCCGCATCGATCCTGATGTCACTGTAATCATCATGACGGCATATGCAACCGTCGGAACCGCGGTGAGGGCGATGCGTGAAGGCGCATTCGATTACATTGTGAAGCCCTTCTCCAAAGATGAACTCCTGATTTCAGTCGACCGTGCGATCAAGTCCATCGAAATGTTGCGGCATAACCGCTATCTCAAGACGGAGCTCGGGCTTTCACCAGGCGTGACTAAAATCGTCGGCGACAGCGCGGCGATGCGCGAACTTTCGCAAATGATTTCGAGAGTTGCGCGGGATGATAAGGTAACCGTCTTGATCCAGGGTGAGACCGGTACGGGCAAGGATTTGGTCGCCCGCATCATCCATGAGATGAGTCCGCGGCAGCATGAACCCTTCATTGTCGTAAATTGTGCCGCCATCCCTGAAGGTCTCATGGAGAGCGAGATGTTCGGGCATGAAAAGGGCGCGTTCACGGGGGCCATTAACGCCAAGCCCGGCCGATTCGAGCTCGCGGATCGTGGTACGTTGTTTTTGGATGAAGTGGCCGAAATGAATCCCACGATGCAGGGCAAGCTGCTTCGCGTTCTGCAAACCCGCGAGTTCGAAAGAGTGGGCGGCAGGCGGACTCAACGCGTTAACGTTCGCGTCATTGCCGCTACGAACAAGAACCTTCTTGAACAAGTTCGGATTGGACAATTCCGTGAAGACCTGTTCTATCGTTTGAATGTCGTCCCCCTAACATTGCCTCCGTTACGGGAACGGAAAGAAGACCTCCTCGCCCTACTTGATTACCTCCTGATGAGGTTCCATGCAGAAGGCAAACACCTCGTGCGCGTTTCTAAAGAGGCCTTGGAAGCCTTGAAGAACTACAACTTTCCTGGAAACGTGCGTGAACTTGAAAACATTCTTGAGCGAGCGATCATCCTTTCAGACGGACAAACTATCACGCCTAAGGAGCTGCATCTATCTGACACGGGTTTGCCGCCGCAAACGACAGGCGAATCACTCGCGACATCATTTAAGACAGCTGCCAGCCAGGCCCGGGACGATGCCGAACGGGTATTACTGAAGAAAGCACTCGAGCAAACCGCCTGGAATCGGGTCCGGGCCGCCAAGATTCTCGGAATTGATTACAAAACCCTTCGCCGCAAAATTCGCCGCTACAATCTTTTTTAAATCAGACTCTTCTGAGTACCGGGCATGTTGCGTACACTTAAAATGTGACGAGACTGAGCGTGTTCGGAATGATTCTTCTGGCTGCAAGCTCTGCTTTTGCGCAGTCTGACGATAATGTTTCGCTATTTAATCACTCTTCCAGCTCCCGCGTTTTTGTCGCGGGTCAGGTCAACCTCATCCATCAGCAGCATCCCGAGTTCTTTGCAAAGTACACCGGAGAAAACAGTCTTCGTCCGGAACGCGAGAAAGCTACTTCGAGCGTGATGACGTTATACACAGGCGGCCAGATCACAAAATCCACGGACATTTTGTTCGATGTGGAAAGCGCTGGCGGACGCGGCCTTAGTGACGCGCTAGGCTTAGCCGGTTTTACGAATGTTGATGTTGTGCGCAATCCGACACTCGGCTCCAAGCCATATCTCGCCCGCCTTTTGTTTCATCAAATCATTTCGCTCGGGGGCGAAAAAATTCGTGTTGAACGAAATTTCTTGTCATTGATGCCGGAGAAGCCGGACAAACGAATCGAAATTTATGTCGGCAAATTTAGTGTGGCGGATTTCTTTGACACGAATTCCATCGGCAGCGACAGTCATTTTCAATTCATGAACTGGACTACGGTTAACAACGGCGCATACGACTACTCGGCCGACACCCGCGGCTACACATACGGCGCCGTTGTCGACTATGAGAGTTCGACCAGGTCTTTACGGTTTGCCGAGACGCTGATGCCCAAAGTCGCGAATGGCATCGACCTTGATTGGAACCTGCGTCGCGCACGAGCAGAGAATGTCGAGTTTCAAATGCTGCCTCAACTGTGGGCGGAGCACAAAACAGTGCTCCGACTGCTGGGTTACCTGAACCATGCGAATATGGGCGACTATCGCCAGGCAACTGATGCTTTTATTCAAGGTTACGACCCAGAGCCCAACATCGAGGCGCATCGCGAACAAGGTCGCCGAAAGTTTGGATTCGGTTTGAATGGCGAACAACAAGTAACAGGAACGCTTCGCGTTTTCGGCCGGGTCGGGTGGAATGAGGGCCAGCACGAATCGTTTGCTTACACAGAGGTCAACGACACTGCCGCTGCCGGTGGCGACTTCATGGGTCATCGCTGGAAAAGGACAAATGACAAAGTTGGTGTCGCATTTATCTCGAATGGTATTTCTGGAGACCATAGCCGATACTTGCAGTTGGGCGGTAAGGGATTTTTGCTCGGCGACGGAACTCTGACGTATGGCCGGGAGAAAACAATCGAGGGCTACTACACGGCTCGTCTGACGCGCGGCGTCTTCGCTTCCGTGGATCTTCAACACATCACAAATCCAGGGTATAACAAGGATCGTGGACCCGTGTTCGTGCCCAGCCTGAGACTTCACTTGGAATTCTAGCCACTGTCTGAGAGGTGAGAAGCGTTATGCCTGAGGAGGAATTTGAGACTGCAGAGTTCAAAGAGCGACTGGAGGAAGCAACCGAACATGCGGTTGAAGCCGCCGAGGATCGTTCGCGATGGATCGTTTTCCTGTCATTTTCAACAGCGATCATAGCTGTTTTTGCTGCGATTGCCGCGCTGGAATCGGGAACCTATTCCAATGAAGCCCTAATCCAAAAAGGCGAAGCATTGCTGGCGCAAACGAAGGCGTCGGATGAGTGGGCGTATTATCAGGCAAAGAGTGTGAAGGCGACAATATATGCCGCCGAAGCCGCAAGCTGGAACCGGACGAACCCTGAAGTTGCGGAAAAGGACCGAGCCGAAGCAGCTCGCTACGGTGAGGAAGAACAAGAGATCAGCAAAGCTGCGACCGAACTCGAAAAAGAAGTGAAGAAGAACACGGAGTTGTCTGACAAGAGCATGGAGCACCATCACCGCTTTGCGTATTCCGTGACGATGTTTCAAATCAGCATTGCCTTGGCAGCCGTCGCCGCACTCAGCCGGCAGAAATCAGTCTGGTTCGCGGGCCTCTTTATCGGCGTGGTTGGCCTAATCTACTTTGCCGATGGATTTTGGCTCTACTTTTGATTCCGAAAACACCGACCTTACTCCATTCAACAAAGTTGACGTGAACAGGAGCCTTTCTTTTGGCTTCTTTGTGCGAATCTAAAGGCCTTAACCAAACGCGATGAATTGGTCATTGGTGTGCAGCAGGCAGGTCCGGTATGGACCGGAAATCAAAAGAACAGCGAGGCTCACACCATATGGCGCGTTCGACTTCTAAGCATCCGTCAGAACTAAAGTTAAAGCAGTTCCTACTTTTCGAAACGACACTCAGCGAGGAAGAGCACGCCCACTTGTTTTCCTGCTCGCAATGTCTGGATGCGATGGTCCATGCCGTGGTTGAGGAGCTCAGCCCCCCGGATGTAAGCGAAAAACTAAGCGAGCTTCTTGCACACTCTTCACGGTAACCGGACAACGTTTTAGCGAGCATCTGCTCGCCGTTTCCGACTGTAGACGCGGTCATAGACGTCATAGACCGCGCCTACAGCCGGAAGCCACGCACATCTTCAACACGCTATGGCATGGGTGGCGGTGGAGGGCAGGTGCCCTGCTGCCGCACGGAGTCCCTGAACGCGTCGGCCTCGGACTTGAAGTGAGGCGTAGTCCCATCAATGGATTTCAGGAACGCCAGCAGATCGGCACGTTCCGAGGCGTTGAGCTGCGATTGAATGGTCGTCGAAGGCGGGAATCCTGACCGGCCTGACCCCAATCCATGCAACGGAAACACCTGCTCCAATGTCTGAGCCTGGCCGCGATGCAAATATGGAGCGTGATAATTGATGCTGAGCAGCGACGGAACGTTGAAACCATTCCGTCCAAACGCCGTGCTGGCGGCAGCGTTGTCGCGGATCTCTAAAGGATTGTTGACGTCGAATGTCCCCACGTCCTCGAGATACTTGATCCTGAGATTGTTGCAGGTGAACGAGAAGAACTCGTTCGCGGGTGCTGCTGCCACCGGCGGAGCGGGCGGCAGCCTCGTAACACCGGGATCGAGTGTCGCGCCGTTCTGCATAACGGCGGCGGGGTTGTCGCGGTGGAAGATTTCGCTCTTCGTCCACTTAGGTCCCCCATGGCAGGTAGCACAATTATCCTCAAAGACCTTCGCACCCGCGGAGAGACTGCTGGGCTGCGGTTGATTCAGCGGCCGCACAGCGGCGAAGATCCACAAGGTTTGGGCGTCGAGAGCGTCGCTTCCCCCTTGAGTAATGCCGTGGTCGTATATTGCCGGGTTCGCCGGCGTCGTTGCGCCCTGGGCAAAACATTGTCCGGGTGCGGTAACGTCGCTGGCGAAGCCGCAGCCTCCCTGCGTGGCGCGAGAGTTGTTATTGAAGTCGGTGTTGCTGCCGCGGACGGAACTCCAGTTGAGCAAACCCTGGTCGGACACGTTGGTGAATTTGTTAAACGTGCCGTCCAACGGTTTTGTCTGGCGGGGCCCCGTACCGAAGATCCACGTTACGCCGTCGGCCAAACCGTCTGGATGGCAGGAGCCACAAGTACTCCAGGCATCTTTGGACTGCTTGCCTTTAAAATTCCGCGGGACGATGCTGCGGATTGGCATGCTGAAGACACCATTGTCCGGAATTCCGAGCGCTGTGAAGAAAGCCAGTTTTCCGACCAGCACAGCGTGCGCAAAGCTGCCCGGAGCAGGCGGAGTGCTCGATTCAATATCAAGGCGAAGCATGAGACAGTTGCCGTTGTCGACGTTCATCGACGTAACTGAGAAGTTCGCCTCATTATTCGCGTAGGCGCGCGTCCCATCCTGACGCATGACGATTCCACTCGGGAGATTGCCTGTCTGAACACGGCAGTCCACTGCGGTTCCTGCTGCGTTCAAGATATTCAGCTTACCGGTTGTCGGATCCTTCTTGGCACGGATCACCTGGTTCCCTCCACGGCTCACAATCACGAACGTGTCGCCTGCGACATTGGCATCAATAGCAACGATGTCGTTGGCGAATGTCTTGGCTAGACTTGGGGGAGGCGCGGCCGTTTCCACTGCGATCTGCTGGTTCAAGTTGACGTGTTCGCTCTTCACCTCTGCCAACGCGTCGACATCAACCGAATACACGAGCGCCTGCACGTTCGCATTGAAAATTTCCGGAGGCTCCGGCGAAGCACCGATGTTGGGCAGATACAACCGACTCCCACGGATCAGTGCCGATAGGAGTTGATTTGGAAATACTCCTTGCGGGTTGCTGGTGTTCAGCGGGTTGGTGAGATCGGTCGAGTCCGGACAGAAGATGGTGGACTGGCCTGGGGGAACGATATTGCAAAAGTTAAACGGAGCTATGCGGTTCACTGAAAAACCGGAATTGGCGAGCGGCTTTAGAGTGATTTTGGTAATCGGCGGATTGGCATTGCCCACCGGAAAGGCCTTTACGACTCCTTGTTTCCCCAGGTCCTGCGCTTCGCCATTGCCGTCGAAATGCTGGCTCTGGAAATCGGGGTTGAGTTCGGCGAAGAATTGGGTGACAAACACCGTGTCGGTCTTCCCTGGCCCTCTATCCGTGATCGCAATTGCCGCGGGATTGCCGCCAACTTGTACAGTCCCGTCAAGGATGGGATTCAACGGATTGCTGGTGATAAGGATGGATACCGTGCCCTCCGTGTGGTTTGCTACATAGAGCAGTGAACCGTCCGCGGTCAAGGCACAACCACGCGGTTCCGTACCCAAACGGATCTGTTGTACTTCCCTCCCAAGCATGAGGTCCACCACGGAAACCGTGCCGCTGATGCCGTTCGTCACATAGGCAGCCCGCCCCGTCGGGTGAACGGCGACGCAGCGAGGCTCCTGACCAACTCCGATCTCGGCCACCTTGTTGGCAACGTCATTGCCGTTCTCGTCTTTCACTTGGATGATGGACAGAGTGTTCGCCTCACGATTGACGACCACCAGCCTCGTTTCCTCAGGTGTGAGCGCAATAGTCGTCGAATGGGTAGGTGGGTCGGCCCGCTCCGTTGCCTGAACACCCCCATTCTGTACGGCACCTGGTGCGGCGCCAAGACCCACCAGGTTCTGTGCGGCGCCAAAGCTCATCAAGCCAATCAAGGCTCCGGCGAGCACCATCGCGGAGCCGGGTGATACCCGCCCCTCCTCTCCTCGTAGCAACAACGATCGCATCAAAGTCGCGAAAGTAAATCGGATCCGAAAAATCATGGACACCCTTTCTCCGGCGGCATGGCCGGATCTGTTTCAGGCAGTCTTCTCCTGATTCCCGGAGGCATTCCTTGTCTCTTGCTAGTTTTGGAAGAGTCTTTCCGCGGAGAAGTGCCCCGGCTCAAAAGAGCGAGCTGTTCCTTCTCCAAGGAAAGGTTGGTTGGCAAAAGGGCCAGCCTTCTGCCCCAGAATTGGCTTCCTACCGCTCAAACGAGCATCGTTCTCGCGACGGAATTTAGTTGCGTCACTAGGACTTCCTATGTGCGACGCAGGCGAGAAAAATTAAAGCAGGTTAGATAAAGACTGTCAAAAGAAATACCGCGTGTAGTGTCTCAGAAGAAAATCGGATGTGTCGGTTACTACAAAATGCTGAGACGACAGTTAAGAAATAGTTAAGATCCTCTTAGTGTCGAAAGTATTGATGTCGTTCGTCGGCGAAGCGCCGTCACCCTGACGTCACGCGCCAGCCTAAATCCGGCTAAAAGTTGCTTCACACCGTGTTCAGTTGTCGCGCTGACGCATGGCCTATCGTCGATCGACGGTCACGATGACTAGAAATTGCGCGGCAGGATTGCTATCTTAACGCCTAAGCAAAAACATACAGGGAGGCAAAAGATGAACCCGCGCAATTTCGCTGGAGTTGCGATTGTCTTACTCGGCACGGTTCTGATGTCGAGCCGGTTCTTTGCGCAAACGCAGGTGCCGACCAGAGGGCCTGCCGATGGCAGTTCGCCCGCCTGGTTTCTGCAAGGATCGTTCCCGGATCCCACTGGAAATACCGTGGTCGACGCCGATGGACATGTAACAGTTCTGCCGAGGACAGCATCGGGAGCGCTGCAGCCACCGACTTCTACCGGATTACCTCGCACGCCGGCATGTAGCGGCTCACCCGTTTGTGGGAATCGAATTGCCCCCGGACGTCAGGCCTTGCAACGCGTACAGTGGGAGCAGACGCTCGGTTACACGTTCAGCTATCCGTATGCTTTGCCTCCGGGGCCAGGCGGGGTGCCATCGGTTGCCTTGGATTCCAAGGGCAACCTTTGGGTGTTCCAACGGAAGCCGGCCGGAAGTCCCCAACTCTATAAATTCGACTCCGACCACAACCTTATTTTGCAAATCGGCGATGACGTAATCGGTCATCAGGAAAAGGCGCACGGCATGGCCGTCGACGCGGCGGACAATGTCTGGATCTCTGACACGAATGGCGCGACGGTGATGAAACTCAGCCCCAAGGGTGACCTCCTCATGACGATTGGAACGAGGGGCCGCCGCGGAGACTGGAATGAAGCGAAAGGGCAAAGGTTGTTGTGGCAACCCGTGATGGTTGCGTTTGGACAGAACGGTGACGTTTACATCGGCGAGGGGCACGCGGACGAGAGTCCGAACGATACCGATTCAGACGATGCAGCCAATAATCTTGGCGTAGCGCGAGTCGTCCATCTTGATAAGACGGGCAAGTTCATCAACCAGTGGTACGGTAACAGTGTCGGCCCCGGAAAGTTCGATTCCGTTCATGGGCTCGCGGTAGATCCAACAAATGGCGATGTCTGGATCGGTGACCGCGAGCAGTATCGAATTGTCGTCTACAGCGGCGACGGCAAATTCCTCAAAACGATGCAAATGAGGAATCTCGTTTGCGCACTCCGGTTTGACTCCCACGGGAATCCATGGATGGCAAGCGGTCAGGATGGCCAATTCTTGAAATTAGATCGAAACGGCAGAGTGCTCGGAGCAATCGGGAACGGGATGGGCATTGGGACCGGACAGTTTATTGAAGCGAGTTACTGGGTTTTTGATAAGCAGGACAACTTGTATGCAGGGGACACCAGCGTCGGCCGAGTTACAAAAATGCTTGCGCCCCAGAAGTGATCTATGGAGGGTGTATGGTGCGAAGCCACCTTATTTGGAGCGGACGGGGTGGTCGCTCACAAGCGACGTCGGTGTGAGCGACCACCCCGTCTGCGCCGCTTCGGTAGCTTCGCGACATTTTTCTTACTGGCGCAGCCACCCCTCCTCCGTGAGGAGGGGAATATCGCCTGATTCTGACAGGAGGACCGATCATGGTTCGGAACATGGTGTTTGTCGCACTTTTACTTGCGCCCAGCCTTGCGCTCGCTCATCACGGCGGTTCCGAATACGCCCTGAATCAGACCGTCGAGTTCAAGGGGAAGCTCACACGCGTCGATCTGATCAATCCGCACTCGTGGCTCTATTTCGATGTAACGGATAAGGATGGGCAGGTCAGTCACCACAGGTGCGAAATGCGCTCGCAGCACGTACTCCGGCGTTCGGGCTGGACACCGGACTTGTTTAAAGTCGGCCAGCAGATCACACTCGAAGTCTCGCCCAACCGAACAGATCCGAACTCCTGTTATCTTCAAACAGTCCTTTTCGCAGACGGAACGCGTATGGACAGATACGGCCAGTACGTGAAAGCGCCGCAAGGCGGCCTTCAGGAAGTTCGAGGCCCTATCCTTGTCCCTAAGCCCAATCGCCCGCTGAGGCGTCCCACCGGTGCGCCGAACATAACCGGTGAGTGGGCGCCCGAACAGGTCGTGATGGTTGATCCGCGCGGCACCGGCGGAGGGTTAGTACCGCTTACGACGATAGACCAATACAAGCCCGGTGAACGTCCAGCCAATGCAGGGGGCGCTCGTAGAGGCGGAGCTCCGGCAGGCCCCCGACTTTATGGCGGAACCGAGTTGACCGAGGCAGGAGAGAAAGCAGCGGCCGATTTCAAACGGGAGGATAATCCACGCTTCCGCTGCGAAACCACTAGCATTCTTTTCGATTGGACGTTTGATGGTCCGGTCAATCGGATCACTCAAAACAAAGATACGATCGTCATTGAATATGGACAGTTTGGATTGAAGCGCACCGTCTACACTGCTCTCAAAGAACACCCCCAGAACGTCAAACCAAGCCGCGCCGGCCACTCCATCGGACGATGGGATGGCGACACGCTCCTCGTCGATACCATTGGTTTCCTGCCAGGGTTTCTTAGTACGCCTGTCCGCAATAGCGAGAAGCTGCACGTCATCGAACAGTTTTCACTCGATCCGGGCAAGATGACGCTCAGTCGCCGCTACACAGCGGAAGATCCCGTGTACTTGAAGGGTAAGTACGCGGGATCGGATACAGTGTCTATCGCCGATGCCCCGTACAATCCCGGCAAATGCGAGGAACTTAACTTTATCGACTATTCGAAGCAGCAGAAGCGATAGAAACAAATTCTCAATTCCCAATTAGCCACCCTCCTGCCAACCGTCGCGCAAATTCCCATGTCTATCGTGCCGATGGACGCCATTTCACGGCATCTCTGGCTCGCGGTGAGAACGCTGGCGAAAACGCCAGGATTCACGAGTACGGTCGTGCTAACCCTGGCACTGGGCATCGGCGCGAATAGCGCTGTTTTTTCTGCAATTGATGCCGTCCTTCTCAAGCCGCTTCCGTTTCCGGATGCAGATCAGCTGATGCAGCTGAATCAGCGAAGCCCTCGCAGCGCCAACACATTCGTGGCGCCTGTGCGGCTCCGCGACTGGGATCGAATGAATTCTGCATTTCGGGCGATAACCGGTTACTACACGCAGGACAGCTCCGAACTTTCCGCCGAGCTTCCCGAAAAAGTCAGGCAGGCCTTCGTGGCGCCCCGTTTTCTCGAAGTATGGGGCATTGCGCCTGTGCTGGGCCGAGACTTCACGAATGATGAATTGCGTTTCGGCGGCCCAAACGCAGTTTTGATCAGCGACGTCTTCTGGCGCAAGCGCTTCAACGCCAATCCACAGGCCGTCGGCAAGCGCCTGCGCTTTGGAGAAATCTATTACACGATCATAGGCGTCATGCCGCCGTCGTTCCGGTTCCCGGACCGCGATGTTGAGGTATGGTCTCCTGTGTTCATGGACGCGCCGTATGCGCAGAATCGGCAGAACACCTGGTTCACTGTAATCGGAAGGCTCAAGCCCGAAACAACGCTCGAGGAGGCGCGCGCGAACATGGCGGCCGTCCAAGCCGATCTCGGACGCACTTATGGTTTGCCGGATTCCGAGCTCAAGGTCGAAATCCTGTCGCTAAAAGAGCTGACCGTCGGCGGAGCGAAACAGTCCTTGTGGGTCCTCTTTGGATCGGTGTCGCTGCTACTGCTCATTGCGTGTACCAACATCGCAGCGCTTCTGCTCGCCCGCGCATCGCAAAAGAGACATGAAGTGGCCGTGCGGTATTCACTCGGTGCGACGCGGGCATCCGTCGTGCTGCAGCTCCTCACCGAAGCATTCGTTCTATGTATTTTCGGTGCCGCCTTAGGGCTTGTCCTGGCCTTCGCCGCCTCTGGCGCATTTCGGACATTTGCCTCAACGTTTCCTCGCGCGGATGAAATCGTTTTGGACTGGCGCATCCTCGTCTACACATTGACGTGTGCCGTCGTGGCGACAGTTCTGTGTGGAATCATTCCAGCCTTACGCGGTTCTCGCCGCGATACTCGAAGCTCGCTCGCCCAGGCTGGACGCAGTCAGGTCTCGACCCGCAGCACCATTCAATGGACCCTGACAGGAGCCCAAGTAGCGCTCGCGGTCACGTTATTGGCCGGCGCAGGACTGCTGCTCCGTAGCTTCCAGGCACTTGGCCGCGTATCGCCAGGATTTGATCCAGCAAATGTGCTGACGTTTCGCATCAGCAGTTCATGGGCCGAAGCCGACATGCGTCAGCGAGCGCAGCGCACCGTCGAGTTCCTCGAAACAATCCCCGGCGTTGAACACGCATCCATGGCGTTTCTCGTTCCCGGAGTTCCCGCTGAATTCCCGACCGAGCTGATGTTGCAGGACGGGCGGACGGGAACAGATGAAAAGATAATGGTCGAGACGCGATTCGTTGCTCCCGGGTACTTCGATGTCATGAGAATCCCGCTCTTGGCGGGCGAACTGTGCCGGCAACAATCCGATCGTTCGTTTATCGGCAGCGTCGCTAATCGCAGTTTTGCGAGCACGTATTTTCCTGGAATCGACCCCGTTGGACACAATCTCCGCTTAGCGAATCCCAATGCACCCCCTCTACGAATACTCGGCATCGTAGGGGACGCCAGGGAGACGGGCCTCAATAAACCGCCGGTCCCTGTGTTGTACAGCTGCAGCATTGCGGCTCAGCCTAATACGTACTTCCTGGTCCGGACGGGCATAGATCCGGCAGGGCTGGCCGAAACTCTCCGGCGCAAACTGCGGGAAATCGAACCCGCTCGCTCGGTGTACGACATCAGTCCGCTGGAGCAACAGCTAACAGACGCGTTCGCCGAGAATCGTCTTCGTACTGTCTTACTGACCTTCTTTGCCTCTACAGCGATGACCCTCGCCTGCGTAGGACTTTACGGAACACTCACCTACTTTGTAAGTCTCCGCCGGCGTGAGATCGGATTGCGCCTCGCTTTGGGCGCCTTGCGAGGCGGGATCGTGCGCCACTTTGTCGGACAGGGACTTTTCGTTGCACTACTCGGCTGCGCGGCGGGCCTAGGCCTAGCGCTCGCGTTCACACGCGTGCTTGCCGGAATGCTGTTCGGCGTGTCGGCGTGGGACACGGCAACGTTATCCAGTGTGATCGCTATCATGCTGGCAGTCGCGACACTGGCTTCCTTGTTACCCGCCCTTCGAGCATCACGAGTCGAACCAATGGACGTTCTGCGAGACGAGTAGAGCTGGAAATTCGAATCGCGGGATATTATTTTATCCACCTTAGGAGAACGCGGTCATGAACGTCGGCGGAAAAGGCATTTACGTATTTGGCATCGGTATCGCTCTACTGTCGCTGGTCGTCGAACGCCAGGTACGGAGCCAAAATCCGACTCCACCACTCGGCCCGAACGATGAATTCACGGTAGCTGTAAACACGTCCACAATCGAAGCAGGTCCCGTGTTCGTGGCGGACGCGGGGCCTCAGGGGGCCGGATTCAGAGTTATCAACGGCGGCGTTCGAAATTTGGGGAATGGTACCGCGCACGCGGCAACGAATGCCGAAACGCAGATGTTGAATGTGATCCAGACGAATCCGAAGGTCCGCATGCTCCTTACGGTCGCAGAGGGCCTATACCGAGTAATCGCACGGAAGTCAGCGGGTATCGGTTCGATCGCGGACCTCCGGGGCAAGCGAATAACAACCGTCCCAAACACATCGGCGCACTATCACCTGGTGAAGATGCTGCGCATCGCAAATATCGAAGAGTCAGACATCACCATTGTCAATGTAGGCGCGAACGAAATGGCTGCGGCCGTGGCCACACGCAAGGCGGATGCGATCTCGATGTGGGAGCCCGAGGCCGAGAGTGCTTTGGAAGCCCTCGGAAGCGATGCGACTGTGTTTCAAGACAACAAGGTCTACAGAGAGTTGTTCAGCCTTTACACGACAACGGACGTCTTAAACGATGCGAGACGGCGCCGCGAGCTCGTGGCGTTCGTGCGCGCACTGCTGGCCTCGACTGAAAAAGTGCGCAACGCACCTGAAGACGTGATTCCACTCGTTGCAAAAGCTATCAAACAACCGGAAGAGAAAGTCTCGAAAAGCTGGCGCTTTCATGCATTTCCAGCCGCCCTGCCTGCGGATATGCTAGATGTCCTGACCGAAGAAGAGCGTTGGGTTGCGAAAACGCAGCAGCGAACCGCTTTAACGCGCGAACAACTGGCCACCTTCATTGACACGACCGTTGTAAGAGAAGCCCAGATAGCCAATCCGAATTAAATCGTCTCCTGCCGTTAAGCGATTTCCTCGCTGATGCCCGTGTTGACCTTGTCGTGGTTAGCAGCTATTCTGTGTCGGTATGACCGGACGTAATCACTACACGACAACCCATGAGCGACTTGCTGCCGGTCGTGTCGCTCTTTTCTCCCTGCCTGACCGTTCGGCGACCTAGCGCCGGATCGGACGGTTTCCAACAAGCCATTCCAAAGCGCAAGGCCGCCTGACCCAAAAGGGTTCCATCGCCGCCGTTCATGCAAAGCGTTTAGAACTGGGAGGACGTCATGCGCACGTTAAAAGAGATGATCGTAAATAATCAAAAAGTAAGCTTTAGTTTCTATCGCGATGGCCAGCTTTGGTATGAGACGGAGTGCGGCTTCCGCTTTCCTGTTCCCATTGAGGATGCCGGCACAGCAACTTTTCTAGCTGAGGATCGTGCAATTCTTTTCACGCGTTATATCCGCAAACAGTTGGCCGTTGTTGATGAGGCGCGTCGAACCTGATTGCGGATACGCCGACAACACGCAACTTGACGGCGCAGCCTGGGAGCTCATGGACGTTCGCGCCAAGTATTTGACCTCCCCGGCCCCGCCGAATCTAAGGTAGCGTTACATTGGCTCAATCGGCACGACCGCCCTCCTCGGAGGACGGGATAAAGAAGTTTTTCAGGAGTTCCCCATGAGTTTAGAAAATCGAGTCGCAGTCGTCACGGGAGCTACAAAAGGCGTTGGCCGAGGTATTGCGCGCGAGCTGAATCGGCATGGAGCACGGGTTTTCGTCACTGGTCGTTCAGCGCCAGATCGAGGCGAGCTCGAAGATCAAATTACGGGCATGCGCTGCGACCATCGAAACGATGATCAGACACAAACTGTGTTTAGCTGGGTGTTGCGCGAAGCGGGCGCGATCGACATTTTGGTGAACAATGTGTGGGGCGGCTACGAGCGCATGGTCGAAGATGGTAATTTCACCTGGCCAAAGCCATTCTGGGAGCAGCCGCTCTGGCGTTGGGACGAAATGTTCAGCGCGGGAGTTCGCGCCTCCTACCGGGCCAGCCAACTCGCGGCGCCCGCGATGATCGTGCGGAGGCGAGGGCTTATCGTTAACATCTCGACGTGGGCGGCACAGAAGTACATCGGCAATGTCGCGTACGGGGTGGCGAAGGCCGCGACCGACAAAATGACCGCCGATATGGCAACTGAGTTGAAGCCATACGGAGTCGCGGTCGTTTCGCTCTACCCCGGCCTCGTTAGGACAGAAAAGATCATGGAGTTCGCACGAGGCCGCAACTTACCGAATTCAGAGTCCCCCGAGTTCAATGGGCGCGCGGTCGTCGCCCTCGCATCCGATCCTGACGTGCTTCGATATACTGGAAAAGTCCTCGTATCAGCTGCCCTCGCGAAGGAATACGGCTTTACGGATATCGACGGCACAATCCCCCGTCCATTGACGCTGGCGGATGTCTGAACGGAAAGAAATTTGAAAATTGGACAATTCCTGCACCTCAAATTCGAAATCCGAAATTGCAATTGGACCCGCAAGCTGCGGCGTCCAATTTCAGATTTCCAATTTCGAATTTGAGGTGCAGGAATTGTCCAATTTCAAATTTCTCATCAGGGCTTGTACGTCTTACTGAAACCGTTGCGCGTGTTGGTGACTGTGAAAGACCCGTCTTGCTGCGCGGACACTTTGATCCAATATGCTTGACCATTGTGAGCGGGCGGCGGGACTGCGCCTGGTCCTGGTGCGGGCGCTGAAATCGGCGCTACGGGGATAGCGGCAAGTGGCTCATCGATGATGTTAGCTATGAACATTCCCGGAACCGTATATTCCTGCCCGCTAAGTTGCGAAAAATGAATCTGCCAAAGGTCTTCGAGGCCGGGCGACAAATGCACCGTCTTCATAACATCGGGCTCACCACCCTTGCGAGTGCCGTTATTCATGATGGCGACACGGGGCCGGACAGCATGAACGAGCACTTCGGAGTTCGACGTTGCTTGGCCGTGGTGGAGACCGAGGAGGACATCAATCGTGCCGATACGGTTCGTCGGGCACATCAATTCGAATTCCTTGTTCTTCGTCAGGTCTCCCAAATGAAGTGTTCGGAATCTTCCATAGGTCACACGGACTCCGACGGACTGCGGATCTTCCGCATTGTTGTCTCCCGCTTTGAAATCCGCACAGTACGGATTGGACGCACCACCGCCCGGCAAAGCCGTTTTGATGGTCTCGCCGGCCGAGGTCACTACACGCACGTCAAGACCGGCAATACCGATTTTGTCGCCGGGTTTCGCGACGGTGTGTTTGCCCTTCGCATAAAGTTGCGGATATGTCTTCATTAGGAACTCGTCTGCAGCCGCACCCGGTTGGACGTTCGGACCGTGATCGATGAACTCTCGAACAGAGACTTTAGACGCCAGTTCGGCCATACCTCCAAAGTGATCGCCGTGCCAATGCGTGGTGATCAGATGATCGATTTGCTGTAGCTTCGCGTCCTTCGTCGCTTCGATGATTCGGCCCGCATCCCGTGCCGCGGCCGCGCCCGCATTACCTGTATCGATGAGTAGCGACTCGCCCGAGGACGAAACGAACAAGGTAGCGTTACCGCCTTCGACATCGATCACATAGATGTCCAGCACGTTCGCAGCGCCGAACGCCAGCAGGGCCCCAACGATCAGCAGCAGGCAAATAAAAATAATCGATGTACGCATGTCATCTCCGCCTATCTCCCGGGGTTGTTGTTTGGATTTGGGTTGGCGGGCTGCTTGAACTCGCGGCCGTCGCTAAGCTTGGCCGCCTGATATTGTCCGCCCCGAGATCCGTCCTTCATCGGATGCGCCTCAATGGTGATTTTGTCCCCCGGCTTCACCGTGTCCGCCTTCCACCCCTGCGCAGCAACTTGACCGACGGAACCCATTTCGAATGCCCAATCGAGAGTCCGTCCGGATGCCGGATCCACAACCGCAATATGGAGCCAGCAATGCGGATTGGTCCATTCGAATTCCTTTAACGTTCCTGACACCGTGATCATCTTTTCGTGATCAAACATTGCGAAAGAATGATGAGCTTGGGCGCTTAAGGTGAAAACGGCAATTACAAGCAACGCTGCAATTTTCGATTTCATGACGTTCTCCCTGGCAAATCTGGCGGTTCGATTATGTTTCCTGATTGGTTGAGAGTCTTATACCATGAGTCTCCAAACAAACACATCTGCAAGAGGTGAGCCTTGCGAATCGTTGCTTTGATTGCGGCGACACTGATTGCGTGCAGCCCCGCGGCTGCCGCCTGGAAAGAGTATCCGCAACCCCAACTCGGATTCGTGGTCGAATTTCCCGCCGATCCGGTGGCATCCACGGGCATGTATCGAACGGGACTCGTTCCGAATGCGACGGCGCACATTTATACAGTCAAGGAGGATCACGCGCTGTACGTCGCTACTGTCGTCGACCTTCTCGACCGAAAAGAGGAGGGTGCGACGCTGTTGGGTGAGGCCGAAGCTATGTTGACTCAACTTGGTGATGTCACCTCGATTTCGGTCGCACGTGTCGAGCCCGGCCGCGCGGCAATTTACGGACGTTTCATTACTATCGATTGTCGCAGCGCGCGCGTTGTGGATCAACAGGGACAGACGAGGGAATCCATCCGGGCCTGGTTCAAGAACATGACAGGGTTTGAGTGTTCGGATCATAGCCGATTGATGGTTAACATTTTTTTTAACCGTGGCCGGCTTTATCTGATACACGGAATCAACCTGCCCAACACCGACGATGCCTCGTCCAACCCGGCTGCGTTGCGCTTTGCCACTTCAATCAGCTTTTTCGCCGCGGATGGATCGCGCAACTTTGCGGACACCTTTCGATAGCGCCGCCGTGTATTAGCCGTTTACGTGGCATCCGGGAAAAGGTGCTCAAATTGGCATGACTAATAGCCAGCCTCCTTGTCCACCACATTCATAAGCGGAACGCCATTCCGGAAGCGATTCAGGTTCTCAAAGAAACAAGCGAATGCTGGCTCTAGGAATCCTTCGACACGATCCGCTGTGTGGGGCGAGAGCAAGACGTTCGGCATTCTCCAAAAGGGGTGTCCTGGAGGAAGAGGCTCGACATTGAACACATCGAGTGCGGCGCCACGGATCCTGTAGGATTCAAGGGCTCGGATTAACGCAGCCTCATCGATCACCGGGCCTCGGCCGACGTTGATGATCACGGCCGATGACTTCATCACTGCAATTTCGGCCTCCCCGATCATCCCTCGCGTCTCGGTCGTCAAAGGTGTAACCACGACGACGTAATCGCTTGTGGCCATCAACTCTTTGAGCCCCGCGGGGCCGTAGCTACGATCCAGGAGCGAATCGCCGGCGGACAACTCCGGCCGGCGGCGGATTGCACCGATATTCATCCCAAACGAACTTGCCCGAGCAGCGATGGCAGCACCGACTGCTCCGTAGCCGACGATGCCGAGACTTCGCCCGTTCAGCGTGGTACCGATAAACGGCTTCCACTCGCTTCGTCCCTGCTGGTCAATGATGCGCCGTAGGTCGAAAGCGAAAAACAACAGAGCTGCCGTCACCCAATCTGCTAGTGGCCAGCGGAAGACACCACGACCATTAGTAAGAGGTGCCGGATGGTCCTTCAGCGGGGGTCCAAGAATTCCTTCAACACCGGTCCACAGTGAATGAATCCAGTTCACGCGGCTTGCCAGCGGCAGCACGTGCAATAGCAGATCGGCGTCCGTATGTGCGTACAGGATCACGTCGGCATCGGAGACTTTTGCTCTCATCTCATATGCCTGATCACATATAAGCACACGCACGTCGTCGGGCAGCTGCGAAAGAGCCGTCAAGAAAGGCGCAGAAGGATCCGCAATCACCAGCAGGGTCAGCCGGCCAGCCATCGGCCAATATTTTGCGCTTATACCCTCGCGTCAGCAGCAGCTTTTTCGTCGGCGTAATACCGCTGCCGAACGACTCCGCGGCGAAGGAAGTACACCCGTCACAGAATGAAAACTCGCGGTTATTGGCGCGCCAGGCCGGGGACAGGACGTCCTTATCCGACCGTCTGGCGCTGAGCACCATGAACGGCTTTGCCCGGCTGGCGCAGCGTCTTTATGCGACAGATCGGAGTTTCTGTCGATTGGCCGAAAGTGTTAACACATGTGGCTTAAGCCGAGGTATATCAGCCAAATGATTTACGCTGTAATTTACGTCGATATTCAGCCGGGCTCCGTCGGTGGCGCAATCGCGTTATTGACGCAGTACCGCGAACACAACGGCACCACAACGGGCCACTTCTGGACAATTATTCTGCAGGAGCTGTCCCGAAACCGCTTCGTAGTTATTGAAGCATGGAAAGACGAAGCGTCTGTTCAGGCTCACCAGCAGTTACCGAACACTCTCGAGTACCAATCGAGACTAAACGCCATCCACAATAGCCCTTTTGACCGACGGGTTCATTCCGAGTTCGCAGTCCATCAAACCTCTTCCGCAAGCAGAGCCGATGCGTTGCACGTGGTCACGCATGTTGATGTTCCACCGCCACGTAAGGACGAGACCGAAGTCCTGCTCAAAACCCTGGCCGAACAAAGCCGCAATGATCAAGGTTGCCTCCGTTACGACGTTTTCCAGCAGCTTGCGCCTCGCACGAACCACTTTACGGTATTCGCCGTTTGGATCAACGACACCGCTTACGCTTCGCATGAAGCACAGCCGCACACACGGAAGTTCCGCGAATCGCTCGGACCGATGTTGGGAGCGCCTTACGATGAGCGGTGGTACAGGAAGCTCGACTAACCTTTCGGCCGCGGGAGCGTGGGCAAGGCCCGCACGTGTCTGCGGTGCTGGGCAATCGCCCTTTATTGTGGGCGCTTAAAGCGTTAGACTTGCCAAACGACAATGAGTGCCCCAACTGTTCCCGACTGGAAAAGATACCGGCTTCGCCTTGCAGTTGTCGTTGGAATCTGCTTTTTCTTCAGCGTCGGCTGGTCCGCCCAAGAACTCCCGATACGGTTAACCGATGAAGCATTTTGGAGCCTGGTAAACGATTTTTCGGAACCCGGCGGGAGGTTTATATCCGACAACTTCGTTTCTAATGAGCTCGGAACGCAGCGTGTCCTTTCAGAACTGACTCAGGATCGAAAAATGGCGGGAGCCTATATCGGTGTTGGGCCCGAGCAGAATTTTACTTACATCGCGGCGCTCGAGCCGAAGATCGCTTTCATCGTCGACATCCGGCGGCAGAATATGATCGAGCACCTGATGTACAAGGCGGTTATCGAACTGTCGACGGATCGTGCGGATTTTTTATCACGCTTGTTCTCGCGTCCCCGCCCGGAAGAGGCCCGCTCGAACACCGACGTCGTCGAGTTGTTTGATTTCTTTCAGGGAGTTGAACCGGACCCGCACCTTTTCGCAGACAATTTCGCCGCTATCAAGGAACAGCTAATTAAGACCCATGGCTTCGAGCTGAGCACAGACGACGTGAATACGCTGGAGTACGTATACCGCGCCTTCTACACCTCCGGCCCGAATCTGGGATACAGCGCCGTCAGGCCGGGGACAGTTCGGATTCTGCCGACTTATGAAGAACTCATGACGGACACCGATGAGGTGGGGCAACGTCGCAGCTATCTCGCGACTGAAGAGAACTTCGCAACAGTGAGACGGCTGGAAGCAAACAATTTGATCGTGCCGCTTGTTGGAGACTTCGCCGGCCCGACGACGATTCGGTCGATAGGCAGGTACCTCAAAGACCACAGCTCTACGGTTGCGGCTTTTTACACATCCAATGTGGAGCAGTACTTGTTTATGAGCGACGACGGCTGGAAGAACTTTTATTCGAATGTCTCCATGCTACCGATCTCTACAAACAGTGTGTTCATTCGCCCGCTAATCAATACCGGAACCGGCGCGTACACGTCGTCACCGCAATTCCGCGCTGGGTTTCATTGGGACACGGTTCTGTTCCCGATAGGCGATTTGACTGGGGCGTTCCAGGCAAACTTGATCCGTACCTATTACGACGTTATCGAAGTGACCAGACCGCTGCTTAGATAATCCACTCGACAATATCGCCGATCGTAATTTCTCCTTCGTCCAGCACTTGTGCGAACGCTCCCCCGCCCCAGTCTGATGCCATTGCCGCTTGCAGACCGGTGACAGTTTCTTCCATGCGCTCACAAGGCCGCGTTTCTCCCGCGATGAGAAGGCGCACTCTACCTACACGGAGCACTTTGTCGCGGGTATTTGCTAATCCTATACCGCTTACCATTAAGTTCGCTCGGCGAGCCGACGGCGGCGCAATGCCTCCTGTTTGTTGCATCAATGCATCCCAGACTTCACGCTCGATCAATGTCACTTGTCGTGTGCGGCTCGTATCGGCATTGGACGCCAAGCCGCGGCCCGGAACGACTCGCACGGAGGACCTGGGATCCATGGGACCACGGTGCGCGCGCTTGACCCAAATTGCCTCCAGCCGACCAGGTCCGGATCGTTCAGATGAATTCATACACATTCTTCCTTCTTAAGGGACCAGCAAGACTTGCAGGTCCATCACGTTCGTTTGTGTCGGGCCGGTTACAATGAGATCGCCGGTGGCCTTGAGGAGATTCAATGAATCGTTCGCATCCAGGAAGGTTAGCGGCTCAAGTCCGAGTCCCCGAGCCCGGTCGCAGGTCAAGTGATCGACAATACCGCCCGCCGCATGCGTTGGTCCGTCGCTACCATCGGTCGCGACACTTGCAAAGCAGGACGGAGAGGGCCGCGATGCCATCGAAATCGCCCAAGCCAAGGCCATTTCCTGGTTTCGCCCACCCTGACCGTCGCCCCGCACCGTGACGGTTGTTTCACCTGCCGCCAGGATGCAGGCCGGCGACCCAGTTGGGTTTCCGCTGCGGCTTATCTCCCGAGCAATCGCGGTGAAGAATTGCGCCACCTGCTTCGCTTCACCTTCAACTTCGGTACTCAGGATCAACGTGTTGAAATTCAGTGAGCGTGCACGGCCGGCAGCAGCATCGACAATCAGACGGTTGTTCGCGACGATGTGATTCTCGACCTGATGGAATATTGGATCGCCTGGCTTTGGCGTATCGGCAATCTGCCCATGGACCCCTTGCAGCAGACGCTGCTCCACCGCCTTTGGAACCCGGATTTTGTATTTTTGAATAATCGCGAAGGCGTCTGAAAACGTCGTGGTATCCGGAGCCGTCGGACCCGATGCGATGAAATCGAGTGGATCACCGATGACATCGGAAATAATGAGCGAGATCACGCGCGCCGGCGAAGCCCACCGTACAAGCTGTCCACCCTTTATGGCCGAGAGATGTTTGCGAACTGCGTTCAATTCGCGAATCGTGGCGCCGGCCCGCAACAATAGTTGGGTTACCCCCTGTTTTTGTTCGAGAGTGATTCCTTCAGCCGGCCCGGGCCATAGTGCGGAACCACCGCCGGAGAGCAAACACAGGACGGTATCAACGGGCGTGAGGCCCTCAATCAACTCTCGTGTTTTTTGGACGGCGCTGACACCTGCAGCATCAGGAATAGGATGACCTGCTTCTACCAACCGGATTCGCTTCAATGGGAGGGAGTGCCCGTATTTGGTGACTATGAGACCGGTGGTAATGGAGTTCCCGAGCAATTCCTCGACAACTTGCCCCATTTTCGCGCCTGCTTTACCCGCACCGACGATAATGAGTCGCCCTCGAACCGGAATATGTTTGCCGGCTATCGAAAGCGTGTGATCCCTGAATTGAACGAATTTGGGAATACAAACGGACGGACTCGCCGCATCGAGTGCGGTTTCCCAGATGAGCCGCGCACATTCGCGAAGGTCGGTGAGATTCATCCGAACAATTGTGCTCGCCTTCCTTTCACTTTTGGGCTCGCTGGGCCGCGATTCGCGTACGCATCTCTTCAACAGCTGCCCGGTCTGTGGCTTTGGGATTCTCCTTGAGGTAGGTATCGAGGTTATTCACAACGTCATCCCACTTCTGCTGTTTCACGTGAATATTGGCAAGCATGAGCAGAGCGACACCCATGCGTTGCGAATCGAGATCGTACGCTTTCTTGAAAGCTGTCTCGGCTTCCTCAAGAAAGTTCGACTTATAGTTGGCCTGTCCCAGCAGAAAGTAACCGGACGTAGAACGCGGGTTCAGTTTCACCGCTTCTTCGAGAGCATCCAACGCACGATCCAGCAGTTTCCCGGCAGCTTCGCGATCTCCTTTCTCAAGACCCGACTGTTCGATATACACGCTGCCCAGGTTCACCAGAGGCCGATCCACCTTCGGATTAAGCTCATGACTTCGCTTGTATTCTCTTTCCGCATCGGCGTATCGTTTCATGGACTGATACAGGATCCCGAGATTGTTATGGGCGTGGAAAAAGGTCGGTGCGACCTGAATGGCTTCCTCCAATAGCTTTACTGCGCTGTCGATTCGTCCTTTTTGCTTTTCCTCGAGTGCTTTTTCGTAATCCTGCACCGCTCTCTTCGGCAATGCATCCTTCATCTGGCTGATGTCGACCGTGTCGGGATCGTCGGCATCGAGACCTGTCGCCTGCGGGCGTGTGTCGAAAGCTGGTTTACTCAGCACTATTGTGACTAGTGGGTTTCCCAAGCTGCCAAAAACTTCCACCGTCTGGCGCACAGGCTCATAACCATCCAGGTTGATAGAAATCACGTAAGCTCCGGGAGGCACGCTCCTGAAATCGAAGTTGCCGATCGAGTCCGTGTACGTTGTTTGAATAACCTGGAGTGCGGATTTTTCAAGTCGGACTTCGACGCGGTCGGCAGCTCGTGAGTTGGGGATCACGACCTTGCCGCGGATGACGAACTCGTCAAGTCCACGACTCCTCTGCTGATTTTGACCCGCCTGGCCAAATGCCAGAAGGCTCATCAGACTAAAGACGGCCGGTAAAAACCATTTCGTTCTAGCCATTGATGTGACCTCGCTGGAAACTCACGCGTTTATACCATAAACTAGCGGCACCATGAAGGCGGCGCTAGGCACCGTGTTGATCTCTGAAACAGACATCCGGCGCCGGATTGCGGAGCTCGGTCAGCAAATCACGAAAGACTTTGCCGGCCGAACGGTAACGATGGTCGGCATACTGAAAGGCAGCTTTGTCTTTCTTGCCGATCTGATGCGCGCAATTTCGTCGGAGCTCCCGGTCGAAGTCGATTTTATGTCAGTTTCGAGCTATGGCGATGCAACAACTACATCAGGCACCGTACATATCGAAAAAGACGTCGGCATTCCTGTTGAAGGTAAGGACATCATCATTGTGGAAGACATTATCGACACCGGCCTTACTTTGCTTCATGTATATAACATTCTTTCAGGACGGGGAGCGCGGTCGCTTCGCGTCGCGGCGTTGCTCGAGAAACCGGGTAAATCCGCATACGACGGGCCGCTGGAATACATTGGCTTCAAAATCCCGAACAAATTTGTTGTCGGCTTTGGCCTCGACTATGCTCAGCGGTACCGCAACCTTCCCGAGATTCGTGTCTTAGATGAGATCTGATTTCGGCCGCTACATCGACCACACCCTTCTCCGTCCCATTGGCACCGCGAACGACATCCGGCGGCTTTGCACCGAGGCCATAGAGTATGGGATGGCGGCCGTGTGTATTTTCCCCTCATATGTCCCCATGGCGCGCGATCTTCTAAAAACGTCCCGAGTGAAAATCGCAACCGTAATTGCCTTCCCTTTTGGTGTGACCTTCACCGACATTAAGGAGGCTGAGATGCGAGCGAGCGCGGCGCAAGGAGCCGACGAGATGGATTTTGTGATCAACATCGCCGCACTCAAATCCGGAGACGACAGGTCTATAGAAGAAGAAATGCAATATCTCACGGCTAAAGCGAGGACATTGGGTGTCCAAACTAAATTCATTATCGAAACCGCTTACCTCACGGACGATGAAAAGGTCCGAGCATGCAAGATCGGCAATCGTGTTCGGCCCGACTTCATGAAGACGTCGACCGGTTATGGCCCGTCGGGGGCGACAGTTGAGGATGTGCGTCTCATGCGGTCCAACCTTCTTCCCGAAATCCAAATCAAGGCTGCGGGCGGCATACGTAGTCATGCCGAAGCGGTGCAAATGCTGCAGGCTGGCGCGGCAAGACTCGGCACGAGCTCGGGAATCAAAATAATCGAAGAGGCGAGCAGGCAATGAGGCCCGATCCCGCAACCGCAGAAGCGGGTAGCGATGCACGGCAGCTACTTTCTACGCTCATCGAGATCAATCACGAAATCACGTCGATTCTCGATCTTGACGAGTTGCTAAACAAGATTGCCGAGCTGACCAATCGCATCGTTCCCTATGAGATTTTCGCAATCTTCCTTGTTGATGATGAAAAAGAGGAGCTCTATCTTCGCTTCGCTATCGGTCACCCGCCGGAACTGGTGAAACACCTTCGCATCAAGCTGGGCGACGGCATTACGGGAACTGCGGCAATGGAAAGAACGACTGTCGTTGTCGATGACGTCCGCAAATATCCGAATTACATCGAGGCCGTGAAAAGTGCACGATCCGAACTGGCAGTCCCGTTGATAAGCCGGAACCGCGTCGTCGGTGTTCTCGATATTGAAAGCCCGGAGCCGGGATACTTTCGCGAAGATCAGATAAAGCTGCTCAATCTGCTCGCCAGCCAAATCGCTATTGCTATCGAGAATGCGCGCGTTTATGAAAGCGAGCGCCGGAACCGCGAATTGCTCGCGTTGTTGTACGACATCAGTCTCGAAATGGGGTCAACGCTGGAAGTGGACGAGTTGGTCCACAAGATCGCCGCGGCAGTAAAGCAGAAAATCAACTATCAAACATTTTCCATTTTTCTGCTGGATGAAAAGCAGGGATTACTACGGCCGAAATTCGTCATTCGTTCGAATGAACGGGAGAATCAGAAACTGGTACTGCCGCTCGGAACCGGCCTTATTGGAACCGCTGCAAAGCTGAGCGTGCCGCTTCGGATTGCAGATGTGACAAAGGACTCCAGGTATCTCAATGTCCATACGGAAACGCGCTCGGAGCTCGTGGTACCTCTGGCATCCAAAGGCCGGGTCGTTGGAGTCGTCGATCTGGAAAGCACGGAGGTCGGTTATTTTACGGAATATCACGAGCGTTTTTTGATGACGCTCGCGTCCCGCATGGCTTCGGCGCTTGTGAACGCAGAGCTGTATGCCCGCGTCGCCGAAAACGAAAGCCGTCTTGGACGTGAGATGAAGATTGCCCGGGAAATTCAACATCAATTGATGCCGGACGAAGTGCCTTCCATTCCACCGCTTGAAATGGCTGTGCTTTTCAAGCCGGTCGCGCAATTGGGAGGAGACCTGTACGACTGGATAGCGTTTGACGATGGCCGGCTTGCCATCGTCATAGGCGATGTAGCGGGCAAAGGCGCACCGGCAGCGCTTTATGGAGCCCTCTCCAGCGGTGTCATCCGGACTCGCGCCGGCAGAAAATATCCGCCGGGCCAAATGTTGGAACTCGTCAACAAAACACTCTACCAGCGGCCGATCGAGGGACAGTACGTTGCGGTAACCTACGCGATTTACGATCCCACGACTCGTTCCATATCACTTTCAAACTCAGGATTACCCTATCCTTTGCTGGTAAGAGCGGGACAACCAACGTTTCTAGATTTGGGAGGAATTCCGCTCGGCTTGTTCCCGGAGTCCCATTACGAAGAAACAGCTCTGCAGCTGCTTTCCGGCGACATTCTTGTCTTCTATTCCGACGGTGTCGTGGAAATGCGGAACGATGCCGGTGAGGAATTCGGTCTGAAACGCCTCGCAGATACTGTCGGCGCCAACCATGAGAAGAACCCGCAGGAAATCGTGAAAGCCGTCAGCGCCGCCCTCGCCGACTTCATCGGTCGGGTCCGCCCTCAAGATGACCGCACGATGGTTGTGGTGAAGATGGGGCAGTGATTAGCGGTTGGTTGGCTCCAAAGTGATTGTGAAGCCCAGTCCCCTCCTCGTGAGGAGGGGACTGTACTTATCCCAACCTCTCTCACTTATCAATCCTTCTGTTTACCCAACCTCTTCCTCATGGCTTCCTCAACCCCGGCCCGCTCACCGCAACCCGTGCAGTATCGCAAGCATCTCATCGTGAATCTTGCCGTTTGACGCGAGAATTTCTTTGCCATAAACCGAGTACGGATTTCCGGCAAAGTCTGTCACGCGGCCTCCGGCTTCTTCCAGAATCAGAACTCCGGCAGTCGTGTCCCACGGATGCAGGTCCATCTCCCAAAAACCGTCCACTCGACCAAGAGCGGCATAGCACAGATCGAGGGCCGCGGAGCCGCCGCGGCGGACGGCTTGGCTCTCCACAAGGAAGGCTTCGAACTGTGCCATCGCGAGTCTAATCTTTTCGCGGAACGCGTAAGGAAATCCCGTCATTATTAAAGCACTGCGCAAGGTCTCGGTGTCTGAAACTCGCAACGGCTGACCGTTCAAAAACGATCCGTGCCCGCGTGCAGCGCTGAACATCTCGTCTCGCCAGGGATCGTAGACGGCTCCGCACTGAATCTGGCCGGCTTGTTCAAAGCCGATCGACACACAGAAAAATGGATATTGATGCGCGAAATTGGTCGTTCCGTCTAAGGGATCGATGATCCACCTGCAGTCTCCAGGACCAGACGGGCCAGAGGCACCGGATTCTTCCGCAAGAATGGCGTGCTTTGGATACCGGTCGCGAATGCGACTAATGATGAGGGCTTCGGCTTCTTTATCCGCGACCGTGACCAAGTTCGCTCGCCCCTTGAGCTCCACTTGTTTTTCACGGCTCATGTAATGTTTCAAAACATCGCCAGCAACTCGAGCAAGCTCGATTGAAAACTCCAGATACTCCACTATTGTTGGTTCAGGCTGGCGATGCGATCCATCAGCTTGACGAAACCTTCTTCCGTGGCAAGCGCAACAAACGCGGGTTCACTCTTGATCTTTTCGAACTCCTTGAAGCCTTCATCAAGCGCGCGATTGAGATAGGAAATCGCGCGTTCCTTGTCGCCTTTCGTTGCATAAATTTTGGCGTAGTAGAAGCTGACGGTGGGATCGCTGCGACGGGATGTCTGAATGAGGGTCCCGAAACCCGAAACTTTCTCTAAAAGCCTCGGATCAATCTCGAGAGCATGTTGCGTCGCCTTCAATGCTTCGTCGTAGCGCTTCATATCGAAGAGGCATGCGCCCATATTGAGAAGAATGGTTGGTGATTCCGGGCGTATCCTTAAAGCCTTTTGATATTGTTCGAGGGCGCTGTCGTAGCGCTGCCGTGAGTACTCGACAGTCCCGATATTATTGAGAACTTCAATGAAAAATGGATTTTGCTTCAATGCCTCTCGATAATATTTGTCGGCTTCGCCAAGCTGCTGGCTCTGATGATAAACAAGGCCAAGGCGATTCAGTGTTGATGCATTGTACCGGTCCAGAGCGACCGATTTACGGTATTCGATGATCGCGTCTTCATACATTTTGCGGGCAAAGAACGAATCGCCGCGCTTCTCATGGACTGATGCTTCCTCCAAATCTTTCGTCGGCATGAGGATCTGCATCTGCAGCAGATCGCCTTCACGTTTTTCGATCAGCAGAGGATTCGAATTTGTAAGGCCGGCCGCGCTGTCTCGAGCGACCTTTCCATTCTCACGGGCATAGCGAGAGGCACGGAGGTTCAATCGCATCGTGCCGTTTTCCGGATTGTCCTCCATCGCACGGCGAATCTGGCGTTCCGCATCGCTAAACTTTCGCTGTGAGTAGTAGAGCACCGCAAGGTTGTTTTGCGCTTCCGAATTGTTGGAACGCAATCGCAAGGCGGACCGGTATGCGTTTTCGGCAGCTTTGAATTGATTGGTCGAGTGGTACGAGATCCCGAGGCGGTTGTAGATTGCGGCATCACGCTGCGCTGGTGGAATCTTCTCGTAAGCGTTAATCGCGTCCGCGTACTGTTTTTGATCAAATTTATCGTTGCCGACGGACGCCTGGCCAAAAGCATTCGCCGCAAGAAAAAGAAGAATTACGATGCGGGACATGTTGACAGCGATTTTACAGCACTTTCGCTCGCAATTCTCGCGCTTTGTCACGCAGTTCGGCAGCACGTTCAAACTCAAATTTCTTAGCCGCTTCACGCATTTCCGTTTCGAGTTTTGCGATAATTTCGGCCAGTTTTGTCGGATCTTCCGTAATGGCCTCCACGACGTCTTCTTCCGGAACCTCGACGTAGTCTGCCTCTGCTATCGCCACAAGCGTCATATCGACCGGCTTAATAATACTCTCAGGCGTGATGTTGTTGTCCTGGTTATATCGCGCCTGGATTTCACGCCTCCGATTCGTCTCGTCGATTGCACGCTTCATCGAATCGGTCATCGTATCGGCATAGAGTATGGCACGTCCGTTGATGTGGCGCGCAGCGCGTCCCATCGTTTGAATCAGTGAATCACCCGAACGCAGGAAACCCTCTTTATCGGCATCTAGAATTGCGACCAGCGATACCTCCGGGAGATCCAGCCCTTCACGGAGCAAATTGATGCCGATCAACACATCGAACTCGCCCCGCCTCAATCCACGAAGAATTTTTATTCTGTCTAAAGTTTCAACTTCGGAGTGGAGGTACCGGCATTTGACACCCACCTCGGTGTAGTATTCGGCCAGATCCTCGGCCATCCGCTTGGTTAGCGTCGTTACAAGCACGCGCTCGTTCTTCTCTGCCCGCAATCGTATTTCATGAAGCAAATCATCGATCTGCCCGCGTACAGGACGCACTTCAACTTGTGGATCCGTGAGACCAGTAGGCCGTATTACCTGCTCCACAACCACACCGCCAGATTTTGTCAATTCGTAGGGACCCGGAGTCGCCGAGACATACACGATTTGATTCGTCCGGCGCTCGAACTCTTCAAATGTCAGCGGGCGGTTGTCGAGCGCGGATGGCAATCGGAAACCGTATTCGACGAGATTCTCTTTTCTCGAACGATCGCCGTGATACATACCCCTCACCTGAGGCATCGTCTGATGACTCTCGTCGATGAACATTACCGAGTCCTGCGGAAAGTAATCGAGCAGAGTTGGCGGCGGCTGGCCCGGCAACCGGCCGGTGAAATGTCGTGAATAATTCTCGATTCCGTGGCAGTACCCGACTTCCTTGATCATCTCCACGTCAAACAACGTACGCTGGTGAACGCGTTGCGCCTCGAGCAATCGGCCTTGCTGTTCGAGCAGACCCTCCCATCCCGTAAGTTCGGCTTTGATGGTGTCGACCGCTTGCTCCAATCGTGGACGCGGCATCACGAAATGACTCTTAGGATAGACGGTTAAACGATCCAGCACTTCCCATTCGTCTCCGGTTAGAGGATCAAATGTGCTGAGTTTGTCCACCTCATCACCCCAAAGTTCGATCCTGAAACCCGCGCTTTCATAGGTCGGATGCACTTCCACGGTATCGCCGCGAACGCGAAACGTACCACGCTTGAAATCCAGGTCATTGCGTTCATAGAGAATCTCTACGAGTTTCGTCAGGATTTCACGGCGAGTGATTCGTTGGCCTTTTTCCAACATCAACAGCATGCCGTAGTAGGCTTCCGGCGATCCCAAGCCATAAATGCAGGAGACCGAAGCAACGATGACCACGTCACGACGCTCGAATAGCGAACGCGTCGCCGAAAGACGGAGCCGATCGATCTCGTCGTTAATGGTCGACTCTTTTTCGATGTAGGTATCCGTCGACGCGATGTAGGCCTCCGGCTGGTAGTAGTCGTAGTAGCTGACAAAATATTCGACTGCGTTTTCCGGAAAAAAGCCTCGAAATTCATGGTAGAGCTGCGCCGCGAGGGTCTTGTTGTGCGCGAGCACAAGAGTGGGCCGTTTCAAGCGCTCTATGATTTTCGCCATGGTGAACGTTTTTCCGGACCCAGTCACGCCGAGCAGAACCTGATGTTTCTCTCCGTCCTGCAAACCGTGCGCGAGTTGCTCAATCGCCGTCGCCTGATCGCCACGGGGAGAGTAGGACGAGACCAATTTGAAATCCATAAGCCACCAATTGTAGCAGGATCCTCACTGGCGCACTCCAATGACGCGCCTGTGTGAGGACTACAAATAGAAATGAGTTTCATCACCAACATAGACACCGTTGACGATGCCAATCGATGGCCATATATTCCCGAACTTTCTTGGGTGATTGATGCGTACTGTTCTTCTCTTAATCATGTTGATGCCAAGTTCGGCGGTGATGTTCGCGCAGAACACCACCCCGGAGCTGAAGCTGGATACGGGAAAGGAAATCTTTGAAGCAGCGTGCATCGGATGCCACGGTCCCAACGGCAAAGGCCAGCCGCAAACCACTCTTGGCTTCGAGCCGCCGAGCACCTTTCCGGACTTCACGGACTGCAACGGTAGCGCGCGCGAAAGGGACTTCGATTGGAGGGCTACGATCCACGAGGGCGGGCGCGCTCGAGGGTTCGTCGAAATCATGCCCGCTTTCGGCGACGCACTGAATCGCGAACAAATCGACAAGGTCATTCAATATTTGCGCGAGCAATGCGGCAATCCAGCATGGCCACGCGGCGAACTCAACCTGCCGCGAGCCCTCGTTACAGAAAAAGCATTTCCTGAGGACGAAGTCGTACTGACCACGGCAGTCAATGCAACCGCGCCGCACGACGTAACGAGTGAATTCGTCTATGAGAAACGATTCGGCGTGCGCAACCAACTCGAGTTCGCGGTTCCATTCAGTTTCCTTCATCCAGAGAACTCCAGTTGGGTTGGCGGCATTGGCGATTTGGTGCTGGGTTATAAACGGGCACTTGTTCATAGCGTGAACACCGGTTCGATCCTGAGCTGGCAAGGCGAAGTTGCGCTACCTACAGGAAACAAATCACGCGGTCTAGGCGAGGGCTATACGAGGTTCGAAACATTTCTTGCCTTTGGCCAGCTCCTGCCTTCCCGAACCTTCTTCCAACTTCAGGTCGGTGCAGAACTGCCGGCCGATTCCGACAAAGCGCCCCAGGCCGGTTTCTTTCGAGCATCTCTGGGCAAAACTTTCGCCCAGAACCAAGGCTTCGGACGAATCTGGACACCTCAGGTCGAGTTCCTTGCGGATCGCGATTTTGAGAGTGGGGCGAAAACAAACTGGGATGTGCTGCCGCAATTGCAGGTTTCTTTGAGCAAACGGCAGCACGTCCTCGCCAGCTTCGGTGTCCGAACGCCGGCCAACAACCGGGACGGCAGGCCTACCCAGCTGATGTTTTATGTACTGTGGGACGTGTTCGATGGCGGATTGCGGGAGGGTTGGTGATGAAAAGGCTACTTCTCTATTCAGTGCTCATTCTAGCGGCCTCCCTACTATCGATCTGTATTCCGGCTTCAGAGCACGCCGCAGCCGCAGACCGTACTGACAAAATCGAACTTTTTCAAACATCAGACCGGTGCATGGCGTGCCACAACGGGCTTTCGACATCGGCGGGTGAAGACGTTTCGATCGGCTTTGGTTGGCGGCCGACAATGATGGCAAATTCGGCGCGTAATCCATATTGGCAGGCAGGAGTGCGCCGGGAACTCACCGATCACCCGGAGGCGAAGACTGTCATAGAAGATGAATGCTCTAAATGCCACATGCCCATGGCCAGATATCAATCTAAATACGAGGGCCGCGACGGCGAGGTGTTTTCGCATCTTGGTGTGGGCGCCGACGACCGTTTGGATCAATTGGCGCGCGATGGCGTGTCATGCTCACTATGTCATCAGATTACGAAAGACAAGCTGGGAACGAGAGAGAGCCTGGCTGGCGGATTTGTCGTCGACACGACGCGGTCGAGAGGCGATCGCGCGGAATATGGTCCATTCAAGATTGATGGTGGTGAGAACCGCATCATGCGAACGTCATCCGGCGGATATCGTCCAACTGAGGGCGAGCACATTCGTCAGTCGGAGTTGTGCGCAACATGCCACACTTTGATTACGACAGCACTGGGACCAGGCGGGCAGAAGATCGGCGAATTGCCCGAACAGATGCCGTACCAGGAATGGCTCAACAGCGACTTCCGGGAAAAGCAAAGCTGCCAGAACTGCCACATGCCGGTAGTCGACGAACCCATACGTATCACCAACACACTGGGCAAATTTCGCGAGAGCCTCGCGCGACATGTCTTTGTAGGCGGAAATTTTTTCATGCAGCGTGTCCTCAACAAGTACCGTGGCGACCTCGGAGTGGCCGCGCTTCCGGAAGAGTTCGAATTTGCGGCAACTCGGACGATCGATCACCTCAAATCAAAAACCGCGGAGATCGCGATCAATCGTGTTGAAGTCGCTGCCGGCCGGCTGCAGGGTGAGATCTCTGTTTCAAATCTCAGCGGCCACAAATTTCCGACGGCGTATCCATCCCGCCGTGCCTGGTTACACATCACGGTGCGGGACAGCAACAATCGAGTTGTGTTCGAATCGGGCGCATTAAATCCGAACGGCTCGATTCAAGGAAATGACAATGACGCGGAACCGACTCGCTTTGAGCCCCACTACTCCGAAATCACGAGCCCCAATCAGGTGCAGATCTACGAAGACATCATGGTCGATATGAACAACGTTCCGACTACGGGCCTTCTGACGGCCGTGCGCTTTATCAAAGACAATCGCCTTTTGCCCAAAGGATTCGACAAACGTAAGGCGGATGCCGAAATCGCGCCGCAAGGCGAAGCCGTGAATGACAACGATTTCACGAGCGGCGGCGATGCAATCCGTTATTCGATCCCCCTCGGCAACGCACAAGGTCCATTCCGAATCGAAGCAGAGCTATGGTTCCAACCAATCTCGTTCCGTTGGGCAAACAATCTGAAACCCTACAAAGGAATGGAGCCCCAACGATTCGTCAAGTATTACGACGCGATGTCTTCCGGTTCCGCACTCATGCTCGTCAAAGCCGAGCGCGTGGGCCCATAGATTCATTCCGTTTTGTGATCGTACATAATGGCCCGCATGGACACTGATTGGTCAAATCCTTCGATTGGAAAGCGCACGACGTCTCGGGAATCCGTCGTCGCATATGTGTAGATAATCGGCAAGAAGTGGTCGGGCGTTGGATGTGCGCGGCGGGCATCATCGGAATTGGGCCACAGCTCCAGGAGAGCCTGGGTATCACGCACTTCAAGTATATCTTTAAGTTTACGATCGAAATTCGCTGCCCAATTGGGTATTGAGAGATCGCCAGTCTGCATTCGTACCATCACGTCACGCAGATTATGTGTGATGTTTCCGCTGCCGATGATGAGAACATCTTCATCGCGGA
>Ga0114129_10000267_pt1 | contig 59005 bp, 63 predicted proteins | sample RhiMetdeltSRZDD1_FD_80071 | JGI IMG/M metagenome (GOLD analysis project Ga0114129, IMG submission 80071) | Populus rhizosphere microbial communities from Tennessee, USA - Rhizosphere MetaG P. deltoides SRZDD1 (version 2) (version 2) | ecosystem: Host-associated > Plants > Roots > Rhizosphere >...
CCATGCGTAATTTCTCCGCAGGAGATATACTTCCGTTTTACTCCCACACTCAATAGAAAGTTTACTAAGAACTTTCCCTTAGACCGTAAAAAAAAGCGGTTTCATCGGCCATTCCAGGCCAAAAAACGATAATATTTTCTCCAACACGTCGTTTTACAGCGGTATTTGTTTCAACCATTAATTGATCATTGTTAGTAAGTTCATAACCTATGCATCGACCCGTAAAATCCATGTCCTTCGGTATCCTGTTGGGATTTTTGTCTGTATCGCCTGTAATTACATCGGGCTCAGATAGTGAAATGAAGGAATTAAAAGGAACAGACCCTGTTACCAGTACGTTTAAAACCGCTGCAAAAGTAATTAATGCAACGGGAGCCTTTACGAAATCGGCAGCAGAGGCAATAGCAGAAGAGGCGTATAATTTGTACAACCTCATGGACCTTAAAAAATTCGGCTTGTCGGAAAAAGCTTTTGAGTATGCGTGGAAGGGGTATAAATACCTGACCGAAAGCAAAAAAATAAGCACCGAAGTGCTTTCGATCTGTGATTTCAGCCAGTCGTCGCGCAATAAAAGATTTTATGTAATTGATGTGGCCGAAAAGAAATTGCTGATCAATACCTGGGTAGCGCATGGCCGCAATTCGGGTGGTGAATTTGCCCGGTCGTTTTCGAACAGTCCTGAGTCGCACAAAAGCAGCCTCGGATTTTATATTACCGGCAGCACGTATTATGGCAGCCACGGTCTGTCGCTGAAAATTGAAGGACTTGAAAAGAATATAAACGACAAAGCCGACCGTCGCAATATCGTTATCCATGGGTCGGAATATGTTGGAGAAGATTTCTTAGCGCGCAGTCCCATTAACGGCCGCAGCTTCGGATGCCCGGCGCTTCCGGCAGGTGAAACAGAAAACATTATTGAAACAATAAAGGATGGTTCATGCTTATTCATTTATCATCCCACAAAAAGTTACTTGCAAAAATCTAAAGTTTTGAATGGTTAGATAGGACAACTTCAGATGGTTTGAAGGTAGAAAGCTCAATATAGGATTCGTACCCTATGGTTGGGCTTTTCTTTTTCTTTCAAACACCGAGCTAAAGCACGGTGCTATTGCAACCACAGCGCTATCACCTGGCACAATGCCCCGGCAACAAAGCCAAAATAAATTTCACCCTGTGTATGGTCCGAAACGATTAAGCGGGCAGTGCATACCAGGCCGGCAATTAATATAGCAAAGGAGAAGTATACACCGGTTACATCCTGCTGGCCAAAGGCCTGCAGTAAAAAGAACATGGCCATGCCGCCCACGCCAATTGCATGCATGCTTATTTTGTTCACAATGTTCAAAAACCACGCAGCGCAAACACCCAAAAACGCCCCTAATAAAAAATTCATGCTCGATTGCGGGTTATCGTGCTGGTTATGAAACACATACCAACACCAGAAATAAAATATCATGGCTGTGGCATAGGGTATAATGCGGTCTTTTTGTGTTCGCAATAACATGGATTGAATTAATGCCAGCCTCCACATTAAAAAAACGGCAAAGCCAGGTAAAAAACCAGTTGTGAAGAAAACCGAAATAAGCCTGAATATTTTGAGCCTGGCAGGCACCCCGGCAAATGAATAGGGATCTATAAAAAGTAAAAATGCTGTTACGTAGGTTGGAATAAACAACGGATGAAATACATAGGAAATAAGATGCGCCGCTACTCGAACCGGTGCGGGCTGTTTGGGGCGCAGGGCAATAACAGGGGGTGTTGTAGTCGACATATTTTATTACAGTTCTTTACGTAACCGCGCAACCGGAATATTCAATTGTTCGCGGTATTTGGCTACGGTACGACGGGCAATATTGTATCCTTTTTCCTGCAGCAATTCGGTGAGCTTTTCATCGCTCAACGGTTTCTTTTTGCTTTCGCCTTCGATCAAATCGCTGAGAATTTTCTTTACCTCGCGGGTAGATACTTCTTCGCCGCTGTCGGTACTCAACGATTCGCTAAAGAAGAACTTCAACCTGTATGTACCAAATTCGGTTTGTACAAACTTACTATTGGCCACGCGGCTTACGGTCGAAATATCGAGCCCGGTTCTTTCGGCAATATCTTTCAGGATCATGGGCTTCAGGGTGGTTTCATCACCCGTAAGGAAAAATTCCCTTTGATAGCTCATGATGGTTTCCATTACGCTGCTTAAGGTATGCTGCCGTTGTTTAATGGCATCAATAAACCACTTGGCCGCATCGATCTTTTGCTTGATGAACAAGACGGCCTCTTTCTGCCGCTTATCTTTTTTAGTGCCTTTATCGTATTCGCGCAGCATATCGCGATAGCCTTCGCTGATGCGCAGGTCGGGCGCGTTCTTTGAGTTGAGGGTGAGCTCGAGCTTACCGCCATTGTTATAAACAAAGAAATCGGGCACTACATAACTTTCAGCTTTGTTTATATCACCATGGTTACCACCAGGCTTTGGCGTTAGCCGAATGATGTGACCGATCACATCTTTCAATGCTTCGTCATCGAGGTTCAACCCGCGTTGTATTTTATCGTAATGCTTTTTGGTAAACTCGTCAAAATAATCGGTAAGCACATCAATGGCCTTATCAACCTTTTTGCCGCCACGCGCCTGACGGGCCAGTTGAAGCAACAGGCATTCCTGCAAATCGCGGGCGGCAACGCCCGGCGGATCAAATTGCTGCACGAGGCGAATCACCGATTCAACTTCCTGTTCATTGGTATCGATATTCTGTCTGAAAGCCAGATCATCTACTATAGCAACGGTTTCGCGCCGCAGGTATCCATCATCGTCAATACTGCCTACGATCTGTTCGGCTATACGACGTTCTTTATCGCTCACTTTCAACAGGCCCAGCTGGCTGAGCAAATATTCATGAAAAGATGTTTCTATCCGGTAAGGGACTACTTTTTTGTCGTCCATTTCAGGATAATTGTCATCGCGCAGTTTATAATCTGCGATTTCTCCATCTTCATCACCTACATACTCACTGATATCAATATTGCCATACTCGTCCTCACTACCATCTACTTCATATTCCTCATCACTGCTGTCAAATTCGTCTTTGGTTTCGTTATCAAACTGATCATCGTGATTATCTTCCGACAATTCCAAAGCCGGATTTTCTTCGAGCTCCTCTTTGATCCTTTCCTCAAGATTGGCAGTAGGCACCTGCAACAGCTTCATCAACTGAATCTGTTGTGGAGAAAGTTTTTGTAATAGCTTTTGCTGTAAACTTTGACTCAATGCCATGTGCGTCAATGTGTTTTATTCAGTTAGTCACCAAAATATTTAAAAAAAGTTGCGGCTCCACAAAAATCAGGCCGTAAATTTACAAGACAAATGTAATCAACGTTGTGAAACCTTTTTATAAAATTATTGGGTTTGCGGTTTTTTGTTTGCGGGCAGGGGTTGTTCCGGCACAAAATCAAGTAAATTTAACATATGGGGATCGTTTGTTTACACCCGAAAAAGTGCCTGTAATTTCGGTGTACAATGCTTCCGGCAAATGGAAATTGCATCATAAGTTCACTGAAAATGTGCGCATTAGCAGCCATACAATGAATGCTGAACCTGTTTTGGCAAAACCGGCCATTACTACTATTATCAGCAGTAATTTTTATACGCAGCAGTTTGGATTTTTTTGTAAAAAGGAGTTTCAATTTGAAAAAAGCACCAGCATTCCGTTCAGGTTTCGCCTGGGTTCGGTGGATTATGTGAATAAATTGGAAAGATATCCTTTGACTTCGTTTCCGTGATTTTAATCCCTACATAAACTTTTCATCCTTGGAAACCAGATACTGAAATAATCCTACAAACTGTAAATGTTCTTTGCCGATGTTTATTGGTGTAAAGTTGAACAGGAAGCTGTTTATATCATCTCTTATACCTGAAAGAATAATAATTGAATTTTTATCGGAGTAATCAATACTATTTAACTTCTGCTGCAAGTCTGGTAAATAGTATTCAACAAAAGAGTGCCCTTCAATATTTTTTAATACTTCAGAAGATGTTCCGTAATATCCGCTTTCTATAAAATCATGGTCAAACCAGTTGATCCCAATGTCGCTGGCAAACATACAGGTGGGATCCTCCTGTTCGTTTTCATCTTCGGGATATATCCATTCAACATAGTCGCTCAATTCAGTACTGTTGTTAAATTTTGCGAGCCATACAGCCGAAATAAATTGTTCCATGCTTAAATATATTTCAAAAAGAAATTAAAGTGCTGCCTGATCGTTTATCTGCGCACGATTTTATTGATGACTGCACAATCGTTTTGAAATTTCGCAAGGGGGGTGAGTGCTCCCGACGGCGTTAATCCTTTAAAATATTTCTGAAGCCACAATTTAGAGCTGTCGGGCATTCGCATGGCCCTGAATTGATCCTTTTGGGCATAGGATTCTGCAAACACAGCGCCTGCTTCATACATTCTTCTCAACGTTAAATATAGTGTATCGCCTTTTGAACTGTTAATGATCAAACTATCTACCATTTCAGGCTTATTGCCGGCATAGTCGGCTTTTTCCAACGCCATTTGTGCCTGCATGATCTGCGAAGAAGCATCGAGGAAAATAATCGACAGGTCGTTATTTCTATAGTGGGTTTTTCTGAGGCTATCCAATCTGTCCTGGGCGGCTCTTGCCGAGTCGCTTGAATTACCAGCTACCCCTTTATTTTGTGATGAATTGCTATTACAGCCGGCAAGTATTAATAATACTCCCAGGCAAAGGCTAAGGCCTGTTTTTATAGCAATAGCGGTTATTTTCATATTTAAAAACGCAGGTTTTCAACGGTTAGAAGATGATCTTCCCGTGCAGGAATCATCATCTTCTAAACGCCGACGTAGTATTAAAATTATTGTTAGGCAGATATCTTTTGCGAAGCCAATACTTTCCTGATTATGCTCACCATTTTTTCGCCTTTCTCTTTCATTTGCTGTTCGGTTATCAGCAAACTGATCTGGGTCGAAATACCACGGCTCATAATGGCATCGCTGGCTGAAAAATCTTTATTGGCCTGTTGTTGTGCCGCTGCTTTTAATTCGGGAGGCAGGGCATTTAAGGTAACTGAATTTTTAAAGTGTTCCCATTTGCGTATATAATGCCAGTTGTGTTCGAACCAGTAAAAATTACCCCCCCAGCTGTTCTGCGCTTTCATTTCGGCCACTACTGCCTGGGTCAAGGCTTCGGTTGGCAAATACCAGCTTAGGAATGTGCAACTGTCGCCGGCTTCGTCGAGGATGCGGCGGAAAGTAAGTTCGGGCACCTGCGAAAGAATGGCTTTTAACTGGGCATGACGAGCGCGTTGTATGGTCAAAAATTCATCGAGGCGGCCAAATTGCGCCAGGCCAACGGCTGCATGCAATTCAGAAATACGATAATTATAACCAAGGAAGGGATGCAGATCGGCGCCGCGGTCAACTCCTTTGTGGTCGTGACCATGATCGCTGAACCCGTCGCTGTTGATGTATACATCTTCGCGATTGGTTACAATGGCGCCACCTTCGGCGCAGGTAACTATTTTTACAAAATCGAACGAATAGCAACCGGCATCGCCAATGGTACCAAGGTATTTTCCTTTATAGGTTGCGCCAAAGCTTTGGCAGGCATCTTCCAATAAAAGCAGTTTATGTTCTTTACAAATCTGCTGCAGGGCATCCATATCGGCCATAGCGCCGCACATATGAACGGGCATTACGCATTTTGTTTTGGGCGTAATGGCTTTGCGAACGGCTTCGGGGTTCAGGGTCAACGTATCGTCCACATCTACGAGCACCGGAATAGCGCCAACACCTAAAATCGATTCAAAGCTGGCTACAAACGTAAATGTGGGCATTATCACCTCATCGCCATATCCAATACCCAATGCGCTTAATACGGTGGTTAATGCCGTGGTGCCGCTCGATACGAGGTGCGTATATTTATTACCGAATTTATTGCTGATCGCCGCTTCCAGTTCTTTTGCTTTCCAGATCCCTTTACGGGCGCCATCGAAACCAAATCGCATCAGGATACCGGTTTCCAGTACATCATTCACCTGTTTGCGTTCTTCTGCGCCAAATAGTTCAAAGCCGGGCATGGTTAAAAGTTTATTGTTTGAAGTTTGTGGTTTGTGTTTCTCACTTCGCAACAAGCTAAATTTTTAGCTAAAATGCGTGGACAAAGGTAGAAAAATCCGGAAATAATGAATATTGAATATCGATGTTGAATTTAGAAGTATCAAATGAAAAATGTCGAAGTGTTTTTACTTCGACATTTAATATTCTACATTCATTATTCAATATTCTATCTGGTCATTCCTGCAGTGGCTGTTTCTTTGCTCAAAGTCCAGCCGATCCTATCCATTTTAACGGCTTCGAGTTTTAATGGCCAGTTGGGATAGGGTTTGCTTTCATTATTTTCATCATCGAGGCAGGTTACATAAAACCGAACAAATTTTCTGTCATTGCGCAGAGGCGCAAAAAATACGCAACTGTCGGCCGAATCGAAGCGGCAGCCGATCAACTGCGAGTTATAAAAATTATTGTTATTGTATTCTTCGTTATAGCAGGCGTATAACCGGTAGCATTTTATCTTTTTCTTTTCGATGGCCATTTTAGCCACTTCTATCCGGAGAACTGTATCAACCGGTTTTATCGATACCACCTCGGGGCTCGCCGGTCGAACCGAATCGATCCAGGGCATGGGTGGAATGGCTGCGGGCTCTTTATAATAATTGAACCGCAAACTATCGCTCCAGCCCAACGGATTTTTTACAAACGACTGGGTACTGAAATAAATGGCCCCCTGTATCTGTCCCGGGTATTGGCGCATAGCCCTGATTTGCCGGGGCAGCTGGGTTTTATCTTTCCAGGCGGTATTGGAACCTGCTTTAAAAATGCCTATTCCTACGTAGCAGTGTTTACCATAGCTGTGTTTAGCCCACCAGTCGAGCAATACTTCATAGGCAGCGCGCGGATGTCCGAACTCGAAATAGATCTGCGGAGCTACATAATCGATCCAGCCATTTTTTAACCACAGTAAAATATCCGCATATAACTCACTGTAATTGGTAATGGCGGCGGTTTCACTTCCTTCGGGGTCCTGGCTTTTGTTACGCCAGATGGCGAAAGGTGAAATACCAAAGCGGCAAAGCCTGTTCTCTTCTTTTATGGCGTTGCCGAGTTTCAGAATGATGGAATCGGTGTTGCTCCGGCGCCAGTCGGCCAGGCTCATTCCATTTCCATATTTCTGATACGATTCTTTATCGGGAAAATCCTTGTTTCCTTCGGGATATGGATAGAAATAATCATCGAAGTGAATGGCATCCACATCATAGCGGCTAACGATATCCCGTATTATATTTACCACATATTGCTGTGCTTCTTTATTGCCGGGGTCGAAATAGCGCGTACCGGCATAGCTTAAAAACCACTCAGGATGTGTGCGGGTGATATGGGTGGGAGCAATAGACGATTTGCCAATCGCAAACTCGGCGCGGTAGGGATTGCACCAGGCATGAAACTCCATACCCCGTTTATGGGCTTCATCGATCATAAACGCCAGCGGATCGTAATAAGGAGTTGGAGCCTTGCCTTGTTTGCCGGTGAGCCATTGGCTCCAGGGCTCGTACTGCGAGGGGTAAAAAGCGTCGGCACAGGGGCGTACCTGCACAATTACGGCATTTAAGCCGTTACGCTTATGCATTTCAAGCAGATTTATGTATTCTGCTTTCTGGCTTTCGGTATTATAATTTCCCCTGGTGGGCCAGTCGATATTATCAACGGTAGCAATCCATGCGGCACGGAATTCGTACTTCGGCTGGGCTACGGTAATAACTACACACATGCAGGCAATAACCAGCAGGCTGAGATGTTTTTTCATACTCGGATTAAAGATTAACGGATGTATTACTTTTACGTTATTCTGAACTTCTTATTTTGTCGAGCAAATGATTTAACATTTTTGCTTCTTCTTCATTAACACTGCCAAGTAAGGCATCCATTTCCTCATTATAACTATCCAGGCGCTCGAGTAGTTGTAAACCTGTATCACTAATGGTTACATCTACCAGCCGCCGGTCGGTTTTACAGATCACTTTTTGCACCAGCTCTTTTTTAACCAGCCTGTCAACAATACGGCTGGTATCGCTCATTTTGTCGAGCATTCGCTGGCGGATCTGCAGGGTCGACAGGGGTTGGCCGGCTCCGCGCAGGATACGTAAAATGTTATATTGCTGGGGTGTTATGTCGCCCCTTTCAAAAATCTCTTTGTTCTTTTCTGTTAACCAGTTGAATGTATAAATCAGATTAACCGCTGCTTTATGAAACTCGTTCCTGAACTTCGATTGTTGTATGTCTTTTTCAATACTCATGGCTCTACACTGGAATGATTTGTAAAATAATCTATCCGCTGCTTTAATTGTTCTTCTGAAAATCCGTTCAATAAATCGTGAATGGCTTCATGCTGATGTTGCAGCCGGCTACTTACAGGTGCAGACAAGGACATGTTATTCCTGGATTTTTTGCTTGTTCTGCGGTCAGGTTGGGGAAGGATTCAGGTTTCTTTATTCCGGGTCCTATACTTTCCGGCGCTGTGTTTTTGGGTTATTTTTCAATCAATCCAGGATGCAGGCATTTTTCGGTTCCTGCTTTATTCCCGAGCTTTTCAGCTATTATTTTTCGAAATTACAGATTTTTGGTTTCCTTTCTTATTTTTCATCTTCATTCTTCCCGTTCAATCGCCCCAAACTCTTGTTCCCTCGCTGCAGTTAGCGCAAATATCAATATTTTTTCGCCCCATCAGCACCTGTTCGCGAAATCGTTTATACTTATCATTATGCCATACTTCTTTAAAAGGCTTTCCTTTTAAATCGCCCAGCGTGTGTTGCGCATCTTTGTCGAAACAACAGGGCACTACTAATCCGTCCCAGCTAATTACAGTAGCATGCCATAAACGCCAGCAATGATTGTTCAGGGAGTTTTTAAACTCCATTTCACCCTGCTGGTTTTTGCGGTACCTGCTGAATTTATCGATAGTAGGGATCAGGTTATTGGGATCATTTTCATAATCATATACCTGGGCTGTTTTGAACCGCACTTCATCAACACCGATTTCTTTTGCCAGCCGTTTTACATCTTCTATCTGATGTTCATTGGGTTTTACCACCAGGAACTGGAAAAATACAAACGGTTTTTTGCTTTTCAGTTCTTTTTTCCATTTTACAATATTGCGCGCGCCTTCTAACACTTTATGCAGTTTTCCGCCTACACGGTATTGCTGGTATACATCCTGTGTGGTGCCGTCGATCGAGATGATCAGCCTGTCTAACCCGCTTTCTACTGTTTTGCGTGCATTATCTTCGGTAAGATAATGGGCATTCGTAGAAGTTGCCGTATAAATACCTTTCGATGATGCGTATTTCACCATATCAAGGAACTGCGGGTTGAGGTAAGGTTCACCCTGAAAATAAAATACCAGGTACAACAGGTCCTTTGATAACTGATCGATCGTATCGCGAAAAAAATCTTTTTGCAACATGCCGGTTGGCCGGGTAAACGCCCTTAATCCGCTGGGGCATTCAGGACAACGAAGATTACAGGAAGTAGTTGGCTCAAATGAAATAGAAATCGGATACCCCCACTGCACAGGCTTGCCTGTAAATTTACTTATATAATAACTGCTTAATACCTTACCCGCATTCCAAACCCGGCGCGGTGTTAACCTCGATAATAAATTGAAACTATCGTGCCAGTTAATTGCGGGCATAGATTGTAAAATTAGGGTTCAACTGCTTAAAGACAATGTTTTATATGGTCAAACGTTTAAAAGAGTTAAAATTTTCAACTTAAAACCATATAAATATCGCTTTGTATAGCCGCTCTAATATATTTGTAAACCGCTTATGGTAAGTAAAAAGAAAGTAGCCTTAGTTTGGAAGATTATGACCGGCCTGTTTGTAACAGCTATTTTAGTAATGCTGTTATTCAGGGTTTATGAATGGTGGATCGAACGAAAGGCTCATTTTATACGATATGAAGCTTTTGGCATTGACGTTCCCACCCGCTATACAATTCATGGTGTAGATGTATCGCGCTACCAGGAAATAATCGACTGGTCGAGCGTGCAATCGATGGATGTGGAAGGCATAAAACCGGGCTTTTGTTTTATTAAAGCCACTGAAGGACTTGAAAGCCAGGATCCCCGCTTTAAACGGAACTGGGCAAAGTCAAAACAGGCGGGTATGGTGCGCGGCGCTTATCATTTTTTTATTCCCAGCCGCAGCGGCAAAGCGCAGGCAGAACATTTTATAAAAACGGTAGAACTGCAACCGGGCGATTTGCCTCCGGTGCTTGATGTGGAGCAAACGAACGGACTGGCATCGAAAAAAGTTCGCGAACGTGCCAAAGAATGGCTGGTAACTGTAGAAAATTACTACGGTGTTAAACCCATTATTTATGCGAACGTTGATTTTTACCAGCAAATATTGAAAGACGAATTCGACGAATATCCATTATGGGTAGCGCATTACCTGCAAAAAGAAAAACCCCGCATTTACCGTCCCTGGCATTTTTGGCAATATAGCGAGCAAGGCCATGTGAATGGCATTTTCTGCAAAGTTGATTTCAATGCTTTTTACGGGGATTCGGCTGATTTTAAGAATTTGCTTATTCATTAGGGAACAGGCGGTGGGCAGTAGCAAACTGCTGATTTCAGACTTCCGACCCCGACTTCCTGCAGCTTTTATCCTAACTTGGCACTATTAATTTCTACTGAATGAGCCAGATGGAAGATGATGTAAAAGATTTTCTAAAGCGGATCGTATGGTCGGTTTCGCTGGGATTGTTGTGGCTGTTTACCACATTGGGTATTGGCACCTACAATCACCTGCTGGTTCCTGAGCCTGAAATCGGCATTGGTAATATTATTTTTTACATATGGATGGCCGGCAGCCTCATTGCCCTTATTTATATCAATTACCGTATTTGGAAGAAGAAATTTCCTCACGGATAGGGGGCCGCTTAGAAATGTGTTGCCGGGCAACCCACTTTTTTATCTCTTCTGTAGGTAGGCAATCCTGCAATGCGCCTGTAAGTATCGAAAATTACTGATCGAACTGTTAGGGTAAGCGCCATGTAATAATATCCGTCTTTATCTTTCGAATTACCACGCGCGGTTTTGGCTGCTGGATAAGTACCAGCGCCCACTTCATCGCCCCGGTAAGCAAGGTCAACGGCGGTTTGACCGCGGGCAGCAAGCAAAGTTCCCTGGTCAACATATTCTTTGCTTACATCATCGAGGTAATCGGTAAATAATTTACGATAGCCCAATTCAAGGCCAACACGCATATCTTCATTAACGACATACATGGCGCCAATTCCAATGGGTATGTTTAATTGGGTAAGTTTATATGAGCTAATGCCCGACACAATGCCCTGGCCTTCGGTGCTAAGAGGTTGCAGGAAGGTTTTGGTGCCATCTTCATTATGTGTATATGGCTTATAATGAAACAAACCAATGCCGGCAAATACATAGGGTGTGAACCAGCTTTCGTTCAAACTTAAAATATTGTATTGAACGCCCAGTTCCCAATCGAATACTTTGGTTGAAAAATTCAGGTTGCGCCTTTGCATACTGGCCGTACCTTTTTTGTCATCGGCCCGCAGAGAGGTTAACGTGAAATAGGTGCGGGCAGTAAAATGCTCCGATAAATCGTATTGAGCGCCCAATGAGCCCAATAAACGACTTTGTTTAAAAGTTATTCGTTTTGCCTGCAGATCGCCCTGGTAATTGGCAATACCTAAACGGGCAGAAAAATGAAAATCCTGTGCGGCAACTGTAAGGGGCAAAAAACATAACAGGGTGATAATCTTTCTCATCGATATTCTATTAGGATATAATACGTCACTCCCCACAAATCTACGGTTTGGTTGAATTTCTATTAAACGTATTGATAGAGAAAATATTACAAGGCACAAGCAGGAGAAAAAAGGCACAAGGCACAAGACGTTCAAATTCAAGCAATCGGCCTGAACCGGAAACCTTGTGCCTTGTACCCTGAACTTGTGCCCTGACATTATTGCTTTGCATCGAGGATCACGGGGGTATTGCCTTTACCCATGATCACCATTTTGGCATTTGCTGAGGCGGCCAGGTCTTTCATGGCCTTGATTTGTTCGTACTGCAACTGGCGGTCGGTTAAACTTTCGTTGATGATGCGTTGGTAATCTGAAATACCTTGCGCTTCAACGCGCTTACGCTCGGCTTCCTGCTTTTCTTTTTGCAAAACAAACTGCATTTTTTGTGCATCCTGTTCGGCTGTGATCTTTTGCTCAATAGCATTTTTGACCATTTGCGGTAGAACAATATTGCGCACCAGTAATTGCTCCAGCACCAGACCACGTTTTTTAAAATCGGTTTCGATACTTTTAAAAATGCGCGCCTGAAATTCATCGCGTTTTGAAGAGTACAGAGCCACAGCCTCGTAGTAAACTGCATTATCGCGAATTTTGGTGCGGGTAAGCGGACGAACAATTTTATTAGTATAGTCCAAACCGGTTTCACGAACAATGCTCGGGGCATCGACCGGCAATACCCGATACAACACCGTTAAATCGATAATAACTTCCAAACCATCCGAAGTTAATGCACGAATGGCATCATCGCCTTGTTTAGAGCCTTCATCATGCACGGCGCTCATGGTGTAATTCTGTGTTTTTACATCCATTTTTTCAACGTCGAGCAGGGGGTTAATGAAATGCAGGCCGCTACCTAATACATCGTTCTGCACTCTACCGAATAATTTTTTTACGCCAACTTCACCGGCCTCTATTTGTATAATGCTGGACATAAGTATACCAATTAAAATAAAAACCAGGCCGGCGATGCGTATGGGTGTCGCATAACGTCTGAAATTAAATTCATTGCTGCGGGCAACAGCCAGGCCTATAATAAAAATGATAAACCCGATAATGATAAGAGCCATTTTATAAAAGTTTGTTTTTTGCGGTTTAGGGGCAATTTCTAACTGCTATGGTCAGCTACAATAACCCACTGACCGTTGATTTTACGGAACAGCAGGTTATAATGGCCGCCCACATCGCCGACCTTTCTTTTTAAGTGCCATTTGCCTACAATAAAATAATATTCAGGCGATAAGCGCTGTACTTTAACCAAATCGAACGACAGGTTGCCCATTGCATCGGCATTGCTGTAATTTTTCTTATAATTCATTAGTGTATTCTGATAGCCATATGTTACACCACTTTTACCAATAAACATTAAAGAGTCGTTATTCCAGTACCCTTTCATAAATTCATCGATGTTGCCATTGTTCCACGCAGTGATTTGATCGTTTAGTATTTTACGAATGCTTTGTTCATCTTTTGACTGGGCTATTGCAAACTGTAACACGAACAAGGTAGCCAATAAACAAATCGATTTTCTCATAATATGTTGTTTTATTTAAAGGTAGGAAAAGGAGTCCGAAAGTCCGGAAGACGAAAAAGTCCGAAAGACAGCTACACTAACGTGAAGCATCTTTCGGACTTCCGGACTTTCCGACTTATATCTACATTTTAAATTTCTTCATATACGCCGCATCAACGGCTGCGCTTTTTAATGGCGTGCTGTTGTCGTAACGCTCCTGCTCAACTATATAATATTGCATTCCTTTGCCGGAAGCTGTTTTTAAAATCTTTTTGAAGTCGATGCCACCGGTTCCCACGTCGGTCGAAGCATCGGTATCTTTTGCATCGGCGCCTTTTTTACGGTCTTTGATATGACACAATTTAAACCGTGAAGGATATTTGTTAATCCATGCAATCGGATCAGCGCCTGCTGTTACAACCCAGTAAATATCCATTTGAAAATCTACCAGCGCGGCATCGGTATTTTCCATCATCACATCCTGCGGCAATACGCCGTCTATGGCATTAAAACTATATCCGTGGTTGTGATAGGCAAACCGAAGCCCGTTCTTTTTGCATATGTCGCCGCAGGCGTTAAATTTTTCTGCTGCTTTTTTATAATCATCTATCGATTTTTGCGGACCGAGGTAAGGACAGATCAAATACTTCATTCCAATTTCACCTGCCTGCGCTGCCTTGGTTTCAAAATCAGTATTCATGTTGCAATGGCTCGAAACAATGGTCATGCCCAGCTCATCCATATACGTTTTAAATTCCTTATTGGTCATGCCCCAGAACATGCCTTGCTTACCTTCAAAACTTTCTACCTGTTTATAACCAAATGATGCCACCTGTTTCAAAACACCCTTCGGGTCTTTTGGCAAATCTTCGCGCAAAGAGTAAAGTTGAAGACCAAAATTTTTAATGACTGCATTAGATGAAAAAGGTTCATCCATTGAAAAAGCCGACCGTGCAATGAGTAAGCCAGAAGCGAGCGTACCGGTTGTTTTTAGGAAATCTCTTCTATTATACATGAAAATTGTTTTTAAATATCGAATAATGAATGTCAAATGATGAATTTCGAAGTAAATACAATTTCAACATTCATTATTTATTATTCAATATTCATTATTTTAAAATTTCGAAGTGAAAGCAACTTCAACATTCATTATTCATAATTCGACATTCAATATTATTTACAGCGCCCAGGCCTTATCGCCTTTTTTATAAGGAATACAGGCGTCGTATTTGCCAGGCACCGGCACATAACGCAATGCCTCGGTGGCGCCGGGTTTGGAAGTAAAGTAACCCAGTAAGGTTAACTGCTTCATTTGAGTAAAGTAATGGGCGTCGTCGTCTTTCTTTTTATTTTTCACATATTCCTTTTGTTCCTTATCAAGGTCGTTCAGCAGTTCTTTACGCTGTTCGGGCGTTATTTTCATGAACCCATTACCGTTGAATTTCTTTTTGCTGGCTTCGTTCAGCTTTGTCATTCCCTCAAGAAATATCTTCTGATTTTTTTCGTCGTAGCAATCCTTGACCATAACGGTCATGAACGCACCTACATTGGCAGCTTTGGCGCCCGGTGTATCGGTAGCAGGAATTATAGTTTCTGCCACTTCATCGAGCCAGGCAATATCATCTGGTGTAAAGTCGATCGACTGACCAATTTTTTTATCGGCTGTGGTACAACCATTCAAAAAAAACTCTGCCCCTATCACAGTTCCACCCAGCAATAACGCAACCCGGGATAATGCGTCTCTTCTATTCATAAAAACTAATTTGATAATTTGATAATATGCTAATTTGATAATGTGCTAATTAAAAGAGCCATGCATTAGCAAATCAGCACATTAGCTCAATTAGCACATTGAATTTAAATATTTCCTTTCTTCAACTCACTCACTGCATGGTCGGCGGCCCTTGCCGTAAGCGCCATGTATGTTAGTGAGGGGTTCTGACAGGCTGATGAGCTCATGCAGGCGCCATCGCTGATAAACACATTTTTTACATCGTGCATCTGGTTAAAGCCATTTAAAACCGATGTTTTAGGGTCTTTTCCCATGCGGGCCGTTCCCATTTCGTGAATACAAAAACCGGGCGCCAGGTTTTCATCATACGTTTCGATATTCTTTAATCCTGCTTTTTCGAGTATCTCAGCCGCACTTGCCATCATATCTTTACGCATGGTTTTTTCATTTTCCTTAAACTCGCAATCGATATCCAGCGTTGGCAGGCCCCATTTATCTTTCTTGTCTTTGTTTAATGTTACTTTATTTTCATAATACGGTAAATGCTCGCCCCAGGCGCCGATACCAAACTTCCAGCTGCCGGCTTCTGTTAATTGTTGCTTCAGTTCAACGCCAATTCCATCTGCTGAACCGGGTCTTCCACGCCTTGCGCCTCCCTGGTAACCAAAGCCGCGCACATAATCGCTTCGCTTTGTTTTATCACTGATGTTCCTGAACCGCGGTATATAAATGCCGTTGGGCCTTCTGCCATAATAATACTCTTCGGCAAACCCTTCGAATTCGCCATCAGCACCTACGCCATAGTGATGGTCCATCAGGTTATGCCCTACCTGGCCGCTGCTGTTGCCAAACCCATTCGGAAAAGCATCCGAAACGGAATGCAACAATATATGCGCTGTACCCAGGGTTGAAGCATTCAGAAAGATCACCTTTGCATAATACTCCTCGGTTTTATTGGTAACGGCATCGAGTATTCGTACTCCTGTTGCTCTTTTTTTATCTTTATCGTACAATACGTCCAACACTATTGAATCGGGCCGTAAGGTATAATTGCCTGTAGCTTTTGCAGCGGGCAGGGTAGCCGAGTTACTGCTAAAATACCCGCCAAACGGACAACCCTGATGGCATTTGTTGCGGTACTGACAGGGTCCCCGGTCAACGCCTACTCTTTGTGTATGGTTGGCCGAACGCCCGATGATCATTACCCGGTCAGCAAAACTTGCTTTGATGCGGGCCGCAACATGCTTTTCGAGGCAATTCATTTCCATGGGAGGTAAAAATTCTCCGTCGGGCAATTGCGGCAAGCCATCTTTTGAACCGTTGATGCCTGCAAACTTTTCAACGTAACTATACCAGGGCGCCAGGTCTTTATACCGAATGGGCCAGTCAACACCATGGCCGTCTTTTGCATTCGCTTCAAAATCTATATCGCTCCACCGGTAACTTTGCCGGCCCCACATCAGCGAACGGCCGCCTACGTGATAGCCACGGATCCAGTCGAACGGTTTTACCTGGTTGTATGGATTTTCAACGTCGTTTACAAAGAACTTTTTCGATACTTCATCAAAAGCATAGCACTTACTTTGAATAGGGCTATTCTTTTTATCTTCCTCTGTTGTTTTATTCCGATGGGTAAGTTCCCAAATATCTTTCTCGGTTCCTTTATAATCTTTTATGTGTTCAACATTTCTTCCTCTTTCAAGCACCAGTGTTTTCAATCCTTTTTCACACAGCTCTTTGGCTGCCCAGCCTCCACTAATGCCCGATCCTACTACAATGGCATCATAGGTATTTTGTACGGTTGCTTTGTTATTAAGGTGTACGTTTAGAGAATCTCCCATTGAATCAATTTGAGAACATTTGTATTTACAGGTTTCCTTTTTTCAGTTCATTTACGGCATAGTCGGCAGCCCGGGCTGTTAAAGCCATATAGGTAAGCGACGGATTTACGCACGCTGCCGATGTCATACAGGCGCCATCTGTTACAAATACATTCGGCGCATCCCATACCTGGTTATGCGCATTAAGCACCGACGTTTTGCGGTCTTTACCCATACGCGCTGTTCCCATTTCATGAATGCCCATACCCATATAATAATCGGTTTCGGTGCCTTTCACATCTTTTAATCCGGCAGCCTGCAACATTTCAATGGCATCATTCTTCATATCAGTGCGCATCTTTTTTTCATTATCCTTTAACTCACAATCCATGGCCAGCACGGGTAAGCCCCATTTATCTTTTTTATTTTTATCGAGCGATATTCTGTTTTCGTGGTAAGGCAATATTTCACCAAAGGCAGTCATGCCCATTGTCCAGGGGCCCGGTTCGCTTAAAGCGTTTTTCAATTCAGCGCCAATACCCAGCTCGGCAATCTGGCGGTTCCAGCCCTGGCGGCTGGCTGCTCCCTGGTATCCGAAACTGCGTACGTAATCTCTTTTATCATTCCCTGTATTCCGAAAACGAGGGATGTAAAAACCGGTTGGTCTGCGTCCGAAGTAGTATTTATTATCATAACCTTCTGCTACGCCTTCGGCGCCTACTCTGAAATGATGGTCCATTACATTATGACCAAGCTCCCCACTGCTGCTGCCCAAACCTTCGGGCCAAACATCGGTGGCTGAGTTGAGCAATACCCATGTGCTGTTAAATGCCGAAGCGCATAGAAAAACCAGCTTCGATTTAAATTCATAGGTTTTATTTTCCTGCGCATCCATTACTTCAACACCTGTTGCCTTCTTCTTGTCTTTATCGTATAATACTTTGGTAACGATCGAAAATGGACGAAGCGTAAGATTTCCGGTTGCATATGCAGCCGGTAATGTAGATGATTGTGTGCTGAAGTAACCTCCAAACGGACAACCGAGCCAGCATTTATTTCGATACTGGCAGTTGGTGCGGCCTGGTAGCGGCTGGGTAATATTGGCAACACGGCCTATGAAGAGGTGCCGTTGTCCTTTGTAATAATCTTTTAAACGGGCGGCCACATCTTTTTCAACACAGTTTAGTTCCATGCCCGGTTGAAACTGCCCATCGGGCAGGAAAGGCAATCCTTCTTTGGAACCGCTGATGCCTGCGAATTTTTCAACATAATCATACCAGGCTGCAATCTCTTTATATCGAATCGGCCAGTCAATGCCATGCCCGTCTTTGGCATTGGCTTCAAAATCCAAATCACTCCACCGGTAGCTTTGCCGGCCCCACATCAGCGAACGGCCGCCTACATGATAGCCACGGTACCAGTCGAACCGTTTTGTTTCGGTATATGGACAATCTTTTTCATTCGTCCAATAGTTGAGGTTCACTTCGTTCAGCGGGTAATCCCTGTTCAACACGGGATACTCTTTTATCATTTGCTGGGTTTTGCCGCCACGATGCGGAAACTCCCACGGATCTTTATTGGCACTGGTGTATCCCGATACATGTTTTATATCTTCACCCCGCTCGAGCAACAGCACTTTTAATCCTTTTTCGGCTAATTCTTTTGCAGCCCATCCTCCGCTAATACCCGAACCAACTACTATAGCATCATAAACATTTTCTGCCATGATTCATTGTTTTAAAAATTGAATGGTCAATGGTGAATGGTCAATGGTGACCTACACCATGTTAGTCGTTTGACTATTTTCAAACCCTTAAATAAAAAACAAAAAACTTTGGACTGACTTAGACCAGGAACAACAACCCGTTTACACATCACAGATTTTCACCGCTTTTTCAAGCGAAACCAGGCGCTCTTCATTGGTTTTGCGGGCCGGAATGAACTCCTGGGCAACGTAGCCTTTAAATCCTGTATCTACTATCGCCTTCATAATCGCCGGGTAATACAATTCCTGCGTATCATCAATTTCATTTCGGCCGGGAACACCGCCGGTATGGTAATGTGTTATGTATTGATGATTATCTTTAATAGTTCTTATTACATCGCCTTCATCTATCTGCATATGATAAATGTCGTACAGCAATTTAAAATTATCTGAACCAACCCGTTTTACCAGTTCAACACCCCAGGGAGTTTTATCGCACTGGTAATCTTTATGGTTCACCTTGCTGTTCAACAGTTCCATAACGATCGTCACCTTGTTTTTTTCGGCTAATGCCATGATCTGTTTTAAACCTTCGGCACAATTACTCCATCCTGTTTCATCGTCTATACCACGCCGGTTACCGCTGAAACAAATAAGGTTTTTGTATCCTGCTTTGGCTACCAGCGGAATCATTTCGGTATAATTTTTTATCAGCCGCTCATGGAATTTTTTATCATTCCATCCATCAACCAGGTTTATTTCGGCGCCATTACACATAGAAGAATAGATACCGTACTTCTGTAATACAGGCCAGTCTTTAGGGCCCACAAGATCAATAGCGCCAATGCCGATCTTTTTTACAGCAGCACAAAATTCTTCGAGTGGTATTGAATCATAACACCAGCGACAAACAGAGTGGTTGATATTTCCTTTCAAGGTATTCGTTTTAATTTCCTCAGTGGTTGTAAAAGACGAAAGCATGTTGGCGGTACCAATAGCTGCAGTGCCGGCAACCAGATTTTTAATGGCAACTCTTCGGGATTGATTAGCCATGTTGTTAAGTTGGGATTGAAATTTACTAAATGTTCAAACAATATCAATTAAATGTAAAACCGATAATGTTAAAATATCACAAAACGTTAAGAATCGCTTATGCACTTACAGGTGTTAGCTGACCGGCTTTCTTTCTTCCCCTCATATAAATCACCAGGCCGGTAAATGCAACTATCAATGCAATAGGTATCATTAACGTGGTATTTAAAATTTCAGGGCCTGCGGCTTTTTTGGCTTCGCCCAGCGCATTGGCCATTTCGCTACCGGCAGCCGCATCGCTGTACGATTTCAAATCGGCCCCCGACGGTAATTTTTCGGCCAGTAATTTATCGTAATGGCCACCCATAAACATCATATAAACCGAAACGGCGAACATGCCGGCGCCCCCCATAAGGTTCAATCCTACAGCGCCTGTTTTAGGCAGGTTTTCCGAAACAAATCCCAGCATGGTAGGCCAGAAATAACAAACGCCCATTCCAAATACCAGCGCTCCCACAAAAACCATATCACCTGTTGTATGACCTAATAAATAAATACCCAATGCCGATAATATAGCTGAAATAAGCAGTACACCCTGTGGCGATAACCGGTGTACAACAGGCTCAGCCAAACCTCTTCCCACAACCATTACACCCGTTTCCAAAGTAAGGATCAATATGGCATTATCTGTTACATTCTTTAACAACACATCTATCCATTGCCCGGTAAACAATTCGGTTATAGCAGTACCGAACATGCAAATGATCATAAAAATAAACAGCGGGTTTAACAACGAGCGGTACATTTCGACGGTTGAAATGCCTGCTGCCACCCGTTCGGTAACCGGGAATGTTTGCTTAGAGATTATATAGCCGTAAAGAAGTGTTGGAATAAGCATTACAGCTACCTGTACCTGCCATGGATCAAGGCCGGCTATTGAACCAATGCCTGCTTTATTATAGCCAAATACAATTAATGTACCCAGCACAATACCTCCGGGGAACCACAAATGAAAATGGTTCAGTTTGGTGGTTTTATTATTGGGGTAAATGGCTGCCACCAACGGATTACAGGCAGCCTCAACGGTACCATTGGCAATACCAACTAAAAGGGTGGATAAAAATAACGTCCAGTAACCGCTGGCAAAAACAGTCAATAAAATGCCGCTCATGTGAAATAAAAAGGCGAGCAGCAACAATTTTTTCATGCCGATAATATCAACGATCATTCCGCCGATAATAACAGCCAGCGGAAAACCCCAAAAGGCTGTTGCAGCAATGGTTCCCAGTTGCGAAGCATTGAGGTGAAATTTTTCACCCAACTCATTTAATATACCGGCACGGATGCCAAAGGATAAAGATGTAACTAACAGGGCTAAACAGCTGGCCCAAAAAAGTTGCCCACGGTGAATGGTTGGTTGTTGCATGGCAAGAAATCTTTTGGTTAAAATAAATGGTCCTTAATTGATAATTTTTAAAGTTTTTATCGAACCACCGTAACTTTATCAAACACTAATGTAAATTCGTTAGATTCAAATAAGCATGTAAATGTAATTTTTTATTTTAAAACAAATCCTTTTTCACTTTTTTCTAATATCTTTTTCATGAACAGAAAATTACGAATGGGAATGGTAGGTGGAGGCAAAGATGCCTTTATCGGCGCTATTCATCGCATTGCTGCCAACATGGATGGTCTTATTGAATTAAGCTGCGGTGCACTAAGTCAATATCCCGATATAGCGAAGGAATCAGGCAAAATGTTATTCCTTCCCGACGAGCGCACATATACGAATTACGAAGATATGATTAAGGCTGAAAGTAGTTTAGCAGCCGATAAACGTATGGATTTTGTAACGATCGTTACACCCAACTTTGCGCACTTTGCTCCGGCTATGATGGCGCTTGATCATGGCTTTCATGTGGTGATAGAAAAGCCTATGACCTTTACACTCGATGAAGCTAAACAGTTGCAAAAAAAAGTTGAAGAAACCGGTTTGCAGTTATGCCTTACACATACCTATTCGGGTTACCCGATGGTAAAGCAGGCACGTTACATGGTACAGAACGGCGTATTGGGAAAGATCAGAAAAATATATGTTGAATATCCGCAGGGATGGCTGAGCAAACTCAGTGAACGCGAAGGCAACGCGCAAGCCGCCTGGAGAACCGATCCCAAACGTTCGGGCAAAAGCGGTTGCATGGGCGATATCGGAACACACGCTGCACATCTGAGCGAATATATCACCGGGTTAAAGATCACGCATCTTTGCGCCGACCTGAACATTATGGTAGAAGGACGCGCACTCGACGACGATGGCAATGTTTTATTAAAGTTCGATAACGGTGCCGCAGGAGTGCTGATGGCTTCGCAGGTAGCAGCCGGAGAAGAAAATGCACTGAAAATACGTGTATACGGCGAAAGAGGCGGTATTGAATGGGCGCAAATGGAACCTAATACACTTCTTGTAAAATGGCTCGATCAGCCCACACAAATATTGCGCGCCGGCGGCAATTACACCAACCTGTTATCGAGCTTCGCAACGCATAACTGCCGCACACCCGGCGGACATCCCGAAGGCTATCTCGAAGCCTTTGGTAATATTTACCGCAACTTTGCCCTTACATTATCGGCACGTATCAGTGGAGAAGAGCCTTCCAAAGAAATGCTCGATTTTCCACGGGTTGAAGAAGGCGTTCGCGGTATGGCATTTATCGATAACGTTGTTAAGAGCAGCGCCAGTAAAGAAAAGTGGACATTGTTTGAAGTGTAATAAAAAGCACCAAATTTCAAATACCAAATTCCAAATCTCACATGCGAACAATAAAAGGACCCGGAATTTTTTTAGCCCAGTTTATGGGCGATCAGGCGCCATTCAATTCGCTGAAATCAATTTGCCAGTGGGCAAAAGGGCTTGGCTTTGTGGGTGTGCAAATACCCTCGTGGGACAGCCGTTGTATTGATTTGCAAAAGGCAGCCGAAAGCAAAACCTATGCAGATGAAATTAAAGGCATCGTAAATGAATGCGGACTTGAAATAACAGAACTCTCTTCGCATTTGCAGGGACAACTGGTAGCAGTTCATCCTGCCTATGATGCTTTGTTCGATGGCTTTGCACCCGAAGCATATCGCAACAATCCAAAAGCCCGAACCGAATGGGCTATTCAACAATTAAAGTATGCCGCCAAAGCCTCACAAAACCTGGGACTGAACGCCCATGCCACCTTTAGCGGCGCCTTGTTGTGGCCTACTGTTTATCCCTGGCCGCAACGACCGGCAGGATTAGTAGAAACAGGTTTTAAAGAACTGGCCAACCGCTGGCTTCCTATTTTGAATTACTTCGATGAATGCGGTGTTGATGTTTGTTACGAAGTGCATCCGGGTGAAGATATACACGACGGCATTTCGTACGAACTGTTTTTACAACACACCAATAACCATGCACGGGCCTGCCTGTTGTACGACCCTTCGCACTTTGTGTTACAATGCCTCAATTACCTTGAATATATCGACAACTACCACGAACGCATTCGCATGTTTCATGTAAAAGATGCTGAGTTTAACCCCACTGGTAAACAGGGTGTGTACGGCGGCTATCAAAGCTGGATCGACAGGGCCGGACGTTTCAGGTCGCTGGGCGATGGACAGGTAGATTTTAAATCGATCTTTAGTAAACTTACCGCATACGATTATGCAGGGTGGGCGGTGCTTGAATGGGAATGTTGTATAAAACACCCCGAAGACGGCGCAGCCGAAGGCGCGATATTTATTAAAGACCACATTATTCGGGTAACAGAAAAAGCCTTTGATGACTTTGCAGGTACAGGCAGTGATGAAAAATTTAACCGGTCGGTATTAGGTTTGCAATAATTAAATCAGCTAAACAAGTATCTTGCACAAATCCTGAACTAAAATTTTGTTTCGATGAAGAAAATATTCGTCTTTGCTGCTTTTTGCACCTCAATGGTAGCTTGTAACTCTTCTGATAACAAAGGCGCCGAAAAAACGGCCGATAGCAGTAACAATGCAGCTGCAGGTGGGCCTGTTGCAAGCGCCGATGAAAAGGGTCTGGAAATGATCGGTGCGCTCGATTGCACTACCTGTCACAAGATCAGTGAAACAAGTAACGGACCAGCATATACTGATGTAGCAAAAAAATATGAACCAACGGAAGCCAATATCGAAACGCTTGCCAATAAAGTAATTACCGGTGGCTCGGGCAATTGGGGCGCAACGCAAATGACCGCGCATCCAGCGCTTAGCCTCGATAGTGCTAAAGTAATGGTTCGCTACATTCTTTCGTTAAGAAATAAATAAGTTGTTACTACCCTGCCGCCACCGGCAGGGTATTTTTTTTGTACTCATGCAAAAAGTAATCATCACCTTATTCCTTGTTGTAATGCTGGGCTGTCATACGCCACGCAAAACAACTAAAGCTGTTTCTTCTACTGAAGTGAACGCAAATCAACAACCCGCGGGCAACAACACAAACGCTGATGCCGGCGCATTGCCTGTTGATTATGAAAATGGGCAGGCGATGATCAGTGCACTTGATTGTACAGTCTGCCATACACTGAATGAAAGACAAACCGGCCCTGCGTATATCAGTGTTGCTCAAAAGTATAAGGCCACTGAGGCAAATATTAATAAGCTGGCGCAAAAAATAATAACGGGAGGTAGCGGCAATTGGGGTAAAGTACCTATGACGCAGCATCCTGACCTGAATATTGATAGCGCTAAAATAATAGTGCGTTTTATTTTATCGTTGGGTAGCAAATAAGCACTGCCGCTTTGATCTCAACAACACTTATCTAAATAGAAATGCAAAAAATATTCATCGCCTTATTCCCCGTTGTAATGCTGGCCTGTTCCACAGCCACCAAAACAACCGGTTCATTAAATACATTAAGCGACAAAGAAAAGAAAGAAGGCTGGCAGGTATTATTCGACGGCACTACCAAAAACGGCTGGCATATTTATAATGGTAAATCAGATGGCGCTGCCTGGACAACGAAGGATGGCATCCTGTATCTTGACCCTGCCGCCAAACAAAATGGTGGCGGCGGAGGTGACCTGGTTACCAATGAAGAGTATGAAAATTACGACCTGATACTGGAATGGAAAATTGATTCGGCCGGTAACAGCGGTATCATCTTTTTAACACAGGAAGATCCCAAATACGGTACTTCGTATTTAACTGGTCCCGAAATGCAGATCATCGATAACAATGGCCACCGCGATGCAAAGATCAATAAACATCGCGCCGGTGATTTGTACGACCTGATAGCTGCCGATCCTCAAAACGCCAATGGCTGGGGACAATGGAACCAGGTAGAGATGATCATAAAAAATGGCGCGCTTGAATTATATCAAAACGGGAAAAAAGTTGTTGCAACAACTATGTGGAACGATAACTGGAATAATTTAGTTGCCAACAGCAAGTTTAAACAATGGTCCGATTTTGGAAAGTTCCATAAAGGCAAAATCGCTTTGCAGGACCATGGTAATGGGGTGGCGTTCAGGAATATTAAGATCAGAAAATTATAATGCATATGCCCGCAAGGCTTACGGCAAAGGGTGAGTTATCAATAATAAGATGGCTCACCCTTTGTGCTTTACAGGCCAGCTTATGTGGAATAACACTTGCATAACAAAATCGTACTGGTCGTAAAACAATAAATAACCATAACAGTCACAATAATTTTTACCTTTAGTTACTTCATTTTAAAATCAACTAAAATCGTATGCGCCTAACTTTTGCTGTATTAGTACTGGCTGCTGCTATAGGCGGTTGCCAGTCGAACACCAACACAAAACCTGCTGAAACCGACACTACAAAAAAAGATACCATGGCCGCAACACCTGTTGATACTAACAATAGTTTAACCGATGCGGAAAAAAATGCCGGATGGCAATTGTTATTCGATGGTGCTTCTAAAGGCAATTTCCATGTATTTAATAACAAATCCGACGGCTCGGCCTGGCAGGTGACCGATGCACAGTTGCACCTTGATACTACTACCAAAAAAGATGGCAAAATTACCGGCGGCGGTGATCTTGTTACCAATGATGAGTATGAAAATTTTGATCTGAAGCTGGAGTGGAAAATAGATCCGGGCGGCAACAGCGGTATCATGTTTTATGTGCAGGAAGGACCCAAATTCACGGAAACCTATCACACCGGGCCCGAAATGCAGGTGTTAGACAATGAACGACATCCTGATGCAAAAATTATTAAACATCGCGCCGGTGATCTGTATGATCTTATTACCAGCTCACCCGAAACCGTTAAGCCGGCAGGGCAATGGAATCAGGTAGAAGTAATATCAAACAACGGCTCGCTTGAATTTCATCTCAACGGCACTAAAGTGCTCAGCACTACTATGTGGGATGATAACTGGAAAAAAATGTTAGCTGCCAGCAAATTCAAACAATGGAGCGGCTTCGGCACTTATAAAAAAGGAAGAATTGCCCTGCAGGACCATGGCAATTCGGTATGGTACAGGAATATTAAGATTAAAAAATTGTAGATGGTTTGATGGCTGGATGGTTTGACAAATTCTATAAGTGTGCCACGGTTTGCCCTTCGACCAGCCGGCAGGCTTCGCTCAGGATCGTGGCACACTTATTTTACGGCAACCATCTATACTTTCGGCAACACATACCCATTTTGATACTGCTTCATCAGATACTGCTCATTCACTTTATCATCGGTAAACTTACCGGCTGCTTTATCCCACACCAGGCGCTGGCCGCTTCTGAATGAAATGTTTCCCATTTGCGCCACCGTTGCCACATGCGCACCAGCCTGAATGGAACAACGCAGCTCATCGGTTTTTCGCGACTTCACCACGTCGATAAAATTCTGCATATGCTTTTGCAAACCGTTATCGACCGGTTTTGCAAAGGCCTTGCTTGCTTTATTCTTACTTTGCGGTTCTTCCAATACTTCCCATCCGCCACGATATAGCACCAGCGTTCCATTGTTTCCGATAAATGCAATGCCGTGATTTTTGCCATACGATCCGTTGTCGATGCCCATGGCCGAATCCCATACCAGGTTGAATTTATCGAACTCATACAGGGTGGTTAATGTATCGGGTGTTTCCTGGGCCAGATCGGGGTAGGCGAATTTACCACCGAGGGCGACAATTGATTTAGGCACATCGGCCTTCATACCCAACAGGGCATAATCGAGCAGGTGCACGCCCCAGTCGGTCATTAAGCCGCCGGCATAATCCCAAAACCACCGGAAATTAAAATGAAAGCGGCTGGCATTAAATGGCCGTTTGGGAGCAGGTCCCAGCCACATCGCATAGTCAACACCGGCAGGCGGATTGCCGTCGGGCACCACCGGTTCGGGGCGCATCCATCCCTGGTAGCACCAAACCTTTACGGTCCTGATCATACCCAGCTGGCCGCTTTGAACGTAATCAACCGCATCTTTAAAATGCTGCTGGCTCCGCTGCCACTGACCGGCCTGCACCACTTTGTTATATCGCTGTTGTGCGGCCACCATGGTGCGGCATTCAACAATTGAATTGCCAACCGGCTTTTCAACATAAACATCTTTACCCGCTTCGCAGGCGTGTACCATTTGCAAAGCATGCCAGTGATCGGGTGTGCCGATGATAACAGCATCAATATCTTTTTGCTCCAGCAGCTTACGGTAATCATTGTACGTTTTTACCTTCGAAGTATCAATATTCAGCTTCGTCAGTTCATTCATTCTTTTATCGAGTACATTCTTATCTACATCGCATAGGGCAGTTACATTTACGCCCGGAATTTTTAAGGCGGCTGTTAAATTGGCCCAGCCCATACCATTAATGCCTATGGCAGCCACGTTTAACTGATCTGATGGGGACAAGCGGTTTTTAAATATGGCAAAGGCTTTATTGTCGAGCGACGATAAAACAGTTCCTCCGGCAAGCAATACTCCGGCGTTTTGAAGAAATTTTCTTCGATGGATCATGTTTAATAGTTATAAGGTTATAAAATAAGTGGGGACTACTTAATAATATTCTTCTTCAGGTATGCAATACTTTTAGCCGTGCTTTCAAGTGGCGGGCCGGGGCATACATCCTGTTCAACAAAAAAGTATTTCATACCGCTTTGTTTGGCATAATTGAATATTTTTTTATAGTTGATAACGCCGCTGCCCACTTCGGTAAAGAATTTTTTGGGTGTGTTGTCCATATCCTTCACATGCCACATGGCAAAGCGGCCGGGATATTTAGTAAACAGGGTAACAGGATCTTTTCCGGCTTTGGAAGCCCAGTAAATATCCAATTCAAAAAACACCAGTTTGGGATCTGTTTCTTTTAAAAAAATATCAAAGCCTGTTTTGCCTTCTACATTGGCAAACTCAAAATCGTGGTTATGATAAGCCAGCTTTATACCGGCTTTTTTACAAATTTCACCGGCCTTGTTCAGTCCGGCAGCTACTTTTTTATAATTATCGGCTTTGTTACGGTATTGCTCTTCGAACCAGGGAATAACAATAAACTGCTGCCCTATTGTTTTGGCATCTTCCACGGCTGTTTTCCATTTATCTTCCCAGCCGGTTTGTAAAAAAATACTCCCGGGAAATGTATGTCCGCTGGGGGTTGTTAAACCGTTTGTTTTCAGCGTGGCAAGTAGTTCGGCCGCATTCAATCCAAACCATTTACCATCGGCATAGCCAAAGGTTTCAACGGTTTTATAGCCCTGTGCAGCCACTTTTGCCAAAGTGCCTTTGGCATCTTTGCCCATTTCGTTGCGCAGGGTATATAACTGCAGCCCAATTTTTTGTTGTTCTTTAAACCATTCTTCCTTGTTGATGAATAAACCGGCGGTAAGCACAGAAGTTTGCCGTATAAAATCGCGACGGGTTGGCATAACGAATCGTTTTAGTGAAATTACTTAAAATTTCACTTGCAAAGATTGTGTTACAACAGATGGGAAGTACCTGTAAAAAGTATCAGGCCAAAGCGGCAATGCCGGCGGTAACGGCTGTTACATCATTCTCTGCAACAGGAACCTGAAACCAGGCAATTAATATTAACAAAAATGATTCTTTGTTTGCTAATCAACGTCCTCCATCTGATACAGCAGCTCCTTCAGCTTTTGAATATGCTGACCGTACATCTTATTAATCAGCCATCGGTTTAAAAAATAAGTGCTGATGGTAAGCCCTACTCCAATGGTAATAAACAAAAAGAAAAAGCGGCTATTGGTAATATGATTTACGATAGGAATTTGTGAAACAGCAACGGTACTTCCATCGGACGGCAGATCATTGAGTGATGCAGTTACCGGACTATCCATTAAAATAATAATACCGGCAGCAAAATAAGCAAGGGGGGTAAGTATGGTTCCGGCAATAAAATAAAAGCGAACGTATTTTTCGAGCGTAACCAGTTGCCGTTTCAGATTTGATTTCACTTCGCAGGCCACGCACTGCATTTGTTTCAGCAGTTTGTTTTTGTGATAGTAGTAAAATAAAAAAGCAAGGCCTACAAAAAACAGTAATAAAGCAAGTTCCCAGTATAAACGCTGATAGGTTATAATGTACCAGATGGTAAGCGTATAAATTATCAGTAAGGCGGCAAGCTCCCTGTTCAGGTTGCGTTTTAACCTGGTAATAGTACTCTGCGACCGTTTTTGCAACATGGACAAAATAGGTACTTCTTCTTTGCCTGGGCGCAGATCCTGTTCATCGAGGTTTTTCCATAAATCTTTCAGGCTATCCAACTCCATGTTCAACAGATTTAGTGAGTTTACGTAATTTTTCTTTGATCCGGTTCATTTTCACTCTCAGGTTATTTTGATTAATGCCTAAAATATCTTCCATTTCTTCGTAACTCTTGTCTTCAAGGTACAGCATCACAATAGCCTTTTCTATTTCAGTAAGATGGTTAATAGCTTTGTATAGTTGCTGCAATCGTTCTTCCCGTTCATTATTATATTGTATATCCTGAATTTCGGTTGGCAGTGACTCGGGCTCTACGGTTTTGATGTGCTTTTTTTGTTTGCGCAGGTCACTTATGGCCGTATTCAATGCAATACGGTATAGCCAGGTGCTAAATTTTGAATCGCCCCTGAATCGTGGATAAGCGCCCCAAAGTTGTATTACGATTTCCTGGAACAGGTCCTGTTTATCGTAATCGGACGAGCAATACAAGTTGCACACCTTGTACAACATAGCCCGGTGTTGATGCACTAATGCCACAAACTCATTTTGATTAAGTTTTGCCTGCAAAAGTTTTTGGTTTTAGCGGAAAAGATACCAAATTGGTCGGCGAAATACACAAAAAATTACAGTTGAAACACTTTTTTTCCTGAAAAACCGAGGTCAGATGTCTGAAGTCGGATGCTGTTCCGGTGTATTCTCTTCCGAACTTTCGGACTTCCCGTCATCCGGTCTTTTCAGACTTCTGACTTCCGACTTCGGGCTTCAGTTTTCAGTTTTCCGTATTTTGCAGCCACTTATGAAAAAAATTTACCATTTGGGAAATTGCACCACCTGCCAGGCCATCATAAAAGAAACAGGCATTAATAATAAAGGCTTTGAAATGCAGGATATTAAAACAGAATCCATTACACCGGCCCAGCTCGATGCTATGAAAAACATGACCGGCAGCTACGAATCGCTGTTTAGCCGGCGGGCAATGAAATACAAGGAAATGGGCCTGAAGGATAAAACCCTTACCGAAGCCGACTACCGGCAATTGATTTTGGATGAGTACACTTTTTTAAAGCGCCCCGTTACCATCATCAACGATAAAATATTTGTTGGCAGTGAAAAGAAAACCGTAGAGGGGCTGAAGAGTTTTAAGTTCTAAGTTCTATGTTTTAAATTGACTATTTTAAGAAGCCCCATTCTTCAGCAACGACATTCGAAGGGCTTCAAAATTTATAACGTTCACTTTCACCAGTCCGGGTTTACCGGCATAATCACCGGCAGAGCTGTACAAATAATGTTCGGGCTCGGCCACGATTCCATCACGCACCGGATTTTCATGAATATATAAAACCCGCTCCTGTAATTTATATACCTGCTTAAAATCGATAAATGCCGGGTTGGTACAACTTTGCCACAATTGAAACTTTTCAATTTTTTTAAGGCTTAAACTGAAGTTCTCAAACCGTTGCAACATCCAGGCACGCCGCAGATCGGGTTCAATATCTATGGCCTCGAGTATTTTTGTGGTGGTATATTTTTTAAACTCTTTTTCAATCATGGCCAGTCCCGAACCGTTGTGCGCCCTTGCCAGTATATGCAGATGATTGGTCATTAAACACCAGGCATACACGGTAAATTTTTTTGTTTCGATGCAAAAATTCAATGCATCTACAATTGCTTGCTTGTAAGTAGGTCTTATAAACACATCAATCCAATCTACTACATTAAAAGTAAGATAGGAGCAATCCTGTTGGTTCAGACCCTGGTTTTTATTTTTATTGATCATACCAGCATTGCTTTTATCAACAATACATTAATAAAATAAATACATCGGGTGATAAATAATAATTCCGTTCTGTTGATTTGGATCCGGGTGCGGAAAACACTAATAATCAGGCTCAGAAATAAATAGAAGAATCAAGGGAGTGTAATATACTAAATGTTACTTAGAAAAAATGCTCATGTTAATGCAGGTTTTGTAATAAATACATGGATGGCAATGAAGTTTTACCATTAAAATTTGCTTAAACGTTTAAATTGGTCAAAAGGCCCATCAGTCAGGCAATTCACACCATTCTCATCAAATTGTTAAATAAATTTTGTTTCCAAATCTGGCGGTCGGCCATATGGGTCAGTGATGATGACTCTCTACTTCCAGTTGTCGAGTTTAACCCGTTGCCGTGGATGGGCACTGCTGTACACATAATGCTGCGGATCATCTACCAGTTTCGACATAACCGGCAGATTCACTACATCGGTTACATGCCGGGCAAACAACTCTGAGCTGTCGAGAACTACAGGATGGTTACCAAACTGCCAGAAGTGATGTTGAGCATCGTTCTGATACCGGTTACTGTAAAAATGAAATAAGCGCATCATCCATTCTTTGCGCTTTTCTTCGGGGTTTTCAGAAATCGACTTGAGAATTTGCTTGGCGCTGCCGTTTTTAAATTCCCTTAAAATAGTAGAAATGTGTTTTTTCTTCGAAGAGCCAATTATAGATATGTAACTGGGCATTAGCACATATTCATAAACATGCAGACTTTTGTTATCGATGCAATAATTTAAATGATCGATAAGAATATCACAGTAAGCATGGCAGGTGAATACATCGATCCAGCCAGAAACACTTAAAGTTACTACGTAAGAGCCGAAGGGTGGGGGTTTTTCGTACATTCATATAAGGTAGTAAAGTTTTGGGATTATACCAATCCCGTATCAGTTCTTTGTAATGGTTCATACGGTTTTTGACATTAATCAACAATTAAGTTATACAAATTCAATTACTTACCCGAATCAGGTCACGTCGCGCATACAGAACCCCGGTAATTGGGTAGCTGATGCTAACATTTTGTAACAGCTTTTGCATTTATGGCATGGTTATCGGGGAATATTCTGCTTCAAATATCCATGTCCAATGAAGAATCTGTTACTGCTTTGTTTTGTGGTATTGAGTATTACTGCTGTTAAAGCGCAGCGTATTCAGGTTGAACTGTTAGGCGGTATTTCCAATTACCAGGGCGATCTGCTTCCCATCGTTTTTACTTTCCGCCAGGCGCAACCAGCCTTTAATGCCAATGTAAAATACCAGCTATCCAATCATTTTTATGTCCGTGGCGGCATTGCGGCCGGGGCGATAAGGGCCGATGATAAAAAGAGTAGCCGCGATGACCTGAAAGTGCGCAACCTTAACTTTCAGTCGCACATTTCTGAAATTAATGCAGGTCTGGAGTATGATCTGATCAGTCTTGAAAACTTTCCGGTTACTCCATATTTCTTCACGGGCATTGGCCTGTTCCATTTTAATCCTTATACATTCGATCAAAGCGGTCAAAAAATTTACCTGCAACCATTAAGCACCGAAGGACAGGGATTACCCGAATATCCCGATCGAAAACCTTATTTCCTAACCCAGGTTTGCTGGCCGTTGGCAGGTGGTATTAAATACGAGCCCTGTATCAATCTGCAAATTTCCTGTGAATTTGGTTTTCGTAAGTTGTTTACCGATTACCTCGATGATGTTAGCGATACCTATGCTGATGAAGCTGTACTGTTAGCCGAACGGGGCGCCAAATCGGTTGAACTGTCTTATCGTGGCGACGAGCTCCCCGGCGGCAATCCCAATTACCCGAAAGGAATGGTAAGAGGCAATAAAAATGAAATGGACTGGTATTACTTTACCGGTCTGAAGCTTACTTTCAGATTAGGGAATGGAGGCATTTGCAATATCGGCCGGGGTTCTTCAAAAAATAAACTGGGCTGTCCCAAAGCCTGGTAACCGGTCAATTTAAATTTATACTTATCAAGCCATTGCATACTTCGTCGACCAACACATTTTATCGGTCTTCAGGCTGTTTATCTACCTTCAATCTGCGTCTGTCGTAACCGGTAGTGCAACCGGCTACTTTATATTTCATAGCTTTAAATATCATATAGCTTTATCCTGTTAATTCATCCTGTTCAAGTAAAGCTATAGTCATGAAAAAGTTTCTCTTAGTGCTAATCACCTGCACTATTATGCAGGCGCCTGCTTTTGCCCAGCGAATACAACGCATGCCTCCATCCTGGGTATCAGATAAAGGATGGTGGGTTGTTGAAAGCAATATTCATACACCCAAACAACACATCGTTTATTTTTACAACAACGAAGGCGTGTTGGTTTATAAAGAAAAGCTCGAAGGCATTCGCCTTAAACCCGAAAAAGAAGCCACCAAAATGCAGTTAAAAGAAGTACTTGAAGCATCAGTACTGGCCTGGGAAATTCACCACCTGTTAATAGAAAACGAATCGCTGGTTGTAAACCGGTTGCGAAAGAAATAATGTTTGCTCCTGGCGTATTTCCTTTCTTCCCGCTCATCTGCTCTAAAACTCTTTTGTCGACGAAAAACCGATATACAGCGATATTAACAGCCCGGCCCATCTTTACAACAAAAAGGGAATGTAATTTTAATATATGCAACCCATATTGCAATACCCTTTTATATTTTCCGACGAGCCAAAACACCGCATTCGCCGGCATCTGGCTTTTTGGGCATTCTGGTGGTTAGCGCAGGCGGTTCTGTACTCTACTATTCCCATTTCGGAAAAGCATAGCTATTTAATCCGACTGGTGGACGCCACTTTTGAATCGCTGGCATATTTAACAGCACATATCTTTCTTGCTTACATGCTCATGTATTTTGTGATTCCAAAATACCTGCTCAAACAAAAATATATTCTTACTGCAATGTGGGTGGTTATTTGTTTTGTGACAACAGCCGCAATATCCGCTGTGTTATCTGCTACTATCATTCCCGAAATCCAGAGAATGTTTTTTCATGAGGCTTACAGCTATTTCCGCCACCGGGCATTTACGAGGATTCACCTGTCGCTTATGGCCGGATTACGCGGCGGCATTACCATCGGTGGTATTGCCGCTTCGATTAAATTAATGAAACACTGGTATGTAAAAGAACAACGCAACCTGCAATTGCAAAAAGAAAATGCCGAGGCAAAACTTCAGCTGCTAAAGGCTCAGGTTCACCCACATTTTTTATTCAACACATTAAACAACATTTACGCACATACGCAAAATACGGCGCCCGTTGCTTCGCAACTGGTAATGGGCCTGTCGGATATGTTGCGGTTTATGTTGTACGAATGCAATCAGCCGCTTGTTCCATTATCAAAAGAATTAAAAATGGTTCAGGACTATATTACGCTTGAGCAAATACGCTATGATGATCACCTGGATGTACATATTGACCTGCCAGCCGAAACAAACAACTTTGGCATTGCTCCCCTGCTGCTATTGCCCCTTGTTGAAAATTGCTTTAAACATGGTACCAGCCATATGCTTGAGCAACCCTGGTTAAATTTGCAGGTAACGCTTGAACAAAACAAACTGTATGTAAAGCTGATGAATGGTAAAACAAATGAGATCAGGAATAATCATCATGATGGCATTGGCATCAGCAATGTGCGCAAACGGCTTACATTATTATATCCCGGCAAACACGAATTGACCATTACAGATGAAGAAGATGTTTTTATTGTAAATCTTTGGCTGCAGCTGGAAGTTATGCCGCCGGTTAAAAAACAAAGCGGCACATTTAAGCTTACCTATCATGAATGACCTCAGAACCATACGCTGTTTGATTATAGATGATGAACCGCCAGCACGCGAAATCATTCGTCGTTATGTTCAGGACGTCCCCATTCTGCAGCTTGCCGGTGAATGCGCCAATGCGATTCAGGCATTTACGATTTTACAACAGCAACCGGTTGACCTGTTATTTCTGGATATACGCATGCCGCAGTTGAACGGCACCGATTTTATAAAAACACTCAAAAATCCACCGAAGGTTATTTTTACCACCGCTTATTCAGAATATGCTTTGGAAGGTTATGAACTGGATGTGGTTGACTATCTGATGAAGCCGATCCGGTTCGACCGTTTTTTAAAAGCAGTGAATAAAGCTTTTCCAACAAATGCTGTTGCAGCCGAAATAAAACCGGCTAATGCGGGTGTAACAGAAGAAAAGAAGAACGAAAGCTTTGTTTATTTCAGGGCCGACCGTAAAATGGTAAAAGTGATGCTGGATGATATTTTATATATCGAAAGCATGAAAGACTACATAAAAGTGTTTACACTTCACGGGCCTATTATTACCAAACAATCTATCAGTTCGGTTGAAGCCATGCTGCCCGATAAATTATTTATTCGCACACACCGGTCGTTTATTGTGGCCATTAACAGGATCAAATCGTTCACCAACGAATTAATTGAAATTGACAAAACCGACATTCCTATTGGTAAATTATACCGGAATGGTGTGATGAAGATGCTGGCGTAAAAACAAAAAGGGTGAACCACCAATTAGAAGATGACTCACCCTTTCTGCCTATTAACTACGGCCTATTGCCTAACTAATAATCCTCAGCTTGGCATAATTAAGCATAATCTTTTTTTCGCCATTCAGTTCAAACTTCACAGTTGCAATGGGATTGTGCGCGCTTCCTTCCATTTTCACCACTTCGCCAAATCCGAATTTCTGGTGCTCAACCCGCTGACCTACCTGTAAATTAGAAACATCACTGGCAACAAAATCGGCCGAGGGCACATGATCCACTGCTTTTTGCTGAGCTTTAGGCGCTATGTAAGAAGGCGTTGTGTTCGATTTCTTCGACGGAGGAGAGCCATATCTTTTTTCCGCCTGATTGGCCTGGCTACCCCATCCGCCACCATTCATTCTGTCGTGAGCGCTGGCGCCGCCCCAGTTGCCCTGGTTGCGCATACCGCCTCCGGCATAACTTCTGTCTAGATATTTTTCGGGCAATTCGTTAATAAAACGGCTTGGTTCATTTTGCACCAGGCTGCCAAACCGGTAGCGGGTGTTGGCATAGGTGATCCATAATTTTTCTTTTGCCCTTGTTATTACCACATAAAACAAACGGCGTTCCTCTTCCAGCTCTTCGCGGGTATTAATCGCAAGCGCGTTGGGGAAAAGCATTTCTTCAAGACCGGCAGCAAACACACAACCAAACTCCAACCCTTTGGCTGCGTGAATGGTCATTAGTTTTACCGTATCGGCATTGGGATCTTTTTCATCAGCATCGGTAAGCAGGGTAATTTGTTGCAGGTAACCACCCAATCCTTTGTCAACTACTTCGCCCTCCTCTGTATCAGGACTTTCCGTCCACTCCTTAATACTGTTCAGCAACTCCTGCACGTTCTCGTACCGCTGAACCCCTTCGGTGCTTTTATCGTTAAATAACTCCTTTACAAAATTTGTTTGTTTGCCTACATGCACCGCAACTTCGTATGCGTTTTTGGTTTGCAGCATGCTGGCAAAGCTTTTGATCATCGTTACAAAGTTGTCGATCGCTTCGAGCGTACCCGATTTAAACCCAAATTCGCGGGCGCGTTCAATCACCTCCCACATCGAAATATTATGCTCATTCGCCATCAACACGGTCTTGTCGATGGTTGTTTTACCAATGCCCCGTACGGGATAATTGATAATACGCTTTAAAGCCTCTTCATCGCGCGTGTTTACAATAATGCGCAAATAGGCAACGTAGTCTTTTATTTCTTTGCGCGCGTAAAAGCTTACACCGCCGTACATGGTGTAGGCAATGCCCATGCGGCGAAGGCTTTCTTCAAAAGCACGGCTTTGGGCATTGGTGCGGTATAAAATAGCAAAATCGCGGTTGTTATAGTGATTACGCAGCTTTTGTTCCTGAATGGTATCTGCCACAAAACGGCCTTCGTCGTTATCGGTCATCATGCGCACCAGCCGTATTTTTTCGCCTTCGTTTTTGTCGGTCCACAAAGCTTTTGGTATCTGCCCTTTATTATTACTGATCACTTCGTTGGCTACTTCGAGAATGCTTTTTGTACTGCGGTAGTTTTGCTCCAGCATTACCACTTTGGTATCGTCATAATCTTTTTGAAACTGCAGAATGTTTTGAATGGTAGCGCCGCGAAAACTATAAATACTCTGTGCGTCGTCGCCCACCACGCATACATTTTCGTGCATGGCGCCCAACAGTTTAATAATTTCGTATTGGGCGGGGTTGGTATCCTGGTACTCGTCGATCAATATATATTTAAACTTGCGCTGGTACTTGCTGAGTGCTTCGGGCACATTCTTCAGCAGTTCGTAAAACTTCAACAACAGATCGTCGAAATCCATGGCGCCGTTCTTAAAACAGCGTTTTACATAAGCATCAAAAATTTGTGCAATAGCCGGGCGGTTATTGCGCATATCTTCCTGCTGAAGGGCATAATCATTTGCATATTCCGCCGGACCCACCAGGGCGTTCTTGGCGCTTGAAATACGATTGTATACAGTAGCCGGTTTATAATGCTTATCGTCTAAGTTCAGTTCGTTCACCACTGTTTTTACCACACTTTTGGCATCGTCGGTATCGTAAATGGTAAAATTATTCGGGTAGCCTATTCTATGGGCTTCGCCGCGTAAAATGCGGGCGAATACGCTGTGAAAGGTGCCGATGTATAAATTTCTTGCTTCGTTGTTACCAAGTATTTTTTCAATACGCTCCTTCATTTCTTTGGCAGCCTTGTTGGTAAAGGTGAGCGCAAGAATGTGAAATGAATCTACGCCGGTTGCCATTAAGTGAGCAATACGTGTAGTAAGAACTTTGGTTTTACCACTTCCGGCGCCTGCCACTATCATTATCGGCCCGTCTTTATGTAGTACAGCTTCGCGCTGTTGTTCGTTTAACCCCTGTAAATAGTCCTGCATAAAAAATAAATTATTACCGGCCAACCCGCTTTATTATTAGCCGGTAGTATGGCTGCAATTTACGTGGTTCCCCGCATTAATGGCGTTCGATTTAACTACTGTGGGTATTATGCAAATAAAAACGCCCCGCATTGCTACGGGGCGTAAAATTTTACAATATTTCTCCAAAACAGGAAAAAGTAATATTAAGATGCGGAATTTTATTTCGCTATCAAAAGCTTCAGCTACATTGTACCTGTTACGCAGTTGTTTCTTCCAGCACCAGCACTTCGGGCTGGGGAGTGCAATTTTTAATACTCAACTGAAACTTGGTGTTCAAACTAACCTGGTAGTTGTTTGAAACGAACAGGTTTTTGATAGTGGCGTCTTCGAGCATCACAGTAGCCAGGTCAAGCGCCAGTTGCGATGTGCTGATTACATTTGCCACTTTTCCATTGGTGTACTCAATGGTGAATTTGTATCCGGCTTTACGCGCAACACCGGCTTTTTCAAAGTCAGGGCGATTTAGGTTCAGGGTTTGATCATCAGCTGCCGATTTCTTCATTAAAATTCTGATAATGGGCAGGTACTTAAGCCAAATGTGGGTATACATTATAAAAAAAACGGTTTTACAATGGAAATAAATAACGATTCTTAATGGCAGCAAGCTTTTGCAAAGATGAGAATAATATTGCCGAAAAACGAAGGAAAATTAAAAAAAATGTAACATCGAAAATGACATTAACATTTGTTCATGGATATTGCATTATTTAAATCATTGTTTTCAACAAATTACTGCCAAAACCCTGTGTAAAACCATTTTTGCCAGTTGTTGAGCTGAATTTCCTGCCGTTTTGCCCTTTCTGATAAATCCCTCTGCCTCTTATTCCGTTTTCCATTTCCGGTTTTCCTGCCACCTCAGTTTGCCCACACGTTATCTTTTTTGTTAACATCAGGCGTATACGTACTTCCCAGCGAAATTGTTTTAACGGCCTTTTTTACCGGAACCGAAAGAGTTACAGTTTTCGATTTTTCCCAAACCGCAACTGAGCGGTGAACACTTGTTTTTGATCCGTCGGCAAACGTAATGGTTACATCTACCGGCACCGGTTTATCGCCTTTATTTTCAATTAAGATAATATATGCAGCGGGTTGTTTACTTACTTTCTTTATGGCCAGATCAGGTACTCCATTATCGAAAAACCACCGCTTCCAGAACCAGTTTAAATTTTTGCCGCTGCCCGTATTCATGCAATTAAAAAAATCGAATGGTATTGGATGTTTGCCGTTCCATTGCTGAATATAATAATGAAGGGCAGCTGTAAAAAGCGAATCGCCCAGCATATCTTTTACATACAAATATCCCAGCCCTGGTTTGGGATAGGAATTAATAAAATACGTTGAGCCGGTTATTTGCCAGGAGAGTGTAGCAATAGGTGCGTCCAAATCAGATCCGGCCTGAAATTCATACGGATTAACCCCATAATTATCTGTAATGCTGCTGTCGATTATAGACGTGATCACCCATTCGCCAAGTGTTGCCCAGCCTTCATCCATCCACGCATAGCTGGTTTCATTTATACCCATATAAAACGGAAACATGGTATGAAATATCTCATGGTCAACCAGTTCAATGGTTTCGGCCCTGCTTTCGAGCGGATTGTCATTTACCATCATAGGATATTCCATTTGGTCTAACCCGTCGAACACGGTTTCATGTGCATATGGAAAAGGCCATTTGGGAAATACATAACTCATCGCCCACACGGTTTTGCGCGCAAAATCAATTACTTCGTAATAATCCTTGTGCTTGGGATTGAATACGGCATCTACCCGCGTTCTTCTTTTCGAAGCCGAATCAACCATTACACTGGTTGATTTCCATATATAATGATCGCTTACCGCAAAGGCAAAATCGGTAACATTATTTGCAGTAAACTTCCAGGTATTGGTTGCGTTTTGGCGGGTGATATTCTTTTGTTGCAGGTCGGCCGTGTCAATAATATTCACAATACCATCCTGCTGTTCTGCCTGCTGCAGGCGCCGGCAATAGGTATCACTTAATACATCACTACAATTGGTCAAATCGCCTGTTGCCCATACCAGGTAATTAACAGGCACCGAAATGGCTACGTTAAAATTTCCAAAATCATTGTTAAACTCCTGCGTACCAATATAGGGTTCCATATTCCAGCCTTCTATATCATCATACACAGCAATGCGCGGAAAAAAATATGCTATAAAATCAGCGCCCGGTTCAATTTCACCGGTTCTTATATGAGATGTTTTATTAAGCGTATACGAATAATTTATACTGAAGCGAATGGCGCCACCCGGTAAAACCGGCGCTACAGGCACCATCATATGGGTGCCGTCAATCCGCCATTTTGTGCTATCCAACGCACTATTATTGATTTGTAATGACGCAATGTGAACGCCGTCGGTTATATCCTGCGGTTTCACCGGCATCATTCTTACATTTCCTTTTTTATATAAATTGGGATACAGCTTAAAAACTATTTGCTGCAATGTGTTTGGACTTTTATTAAAGTATTCAATTTCTACTGTGCCATTTATTAACCGGGTATCGGGATTAAAATTTACATTGATGGCATAATTGCCTGTATTTTGCCAGTATTTACTACCCGGCTGTCCGCTGCTGCTTCGCGTACCTTTTTCATAGGCTGGAAGTATATTGCGGGGAACCGGCAATGCCACCTGCCCCTGCGAAATTGTGCTTAGCAAAAGAGCAAATAATACAAGCGACCTGGTTAAAAGCATAATGGATCTTTAATTATAGATAAATATACAAACAACAACCCATTATTAGGATAAACCCAAACTGCCTGGCAACCGTTGGTACAATCGAAAGCTATCAATATATAATATTTTTAAATTCTCCTTTACGTGCAGGGATATACTAAATCGAAGCGTATGTATGACGATTGGGAAGAAGAATAATTGAAAAGAGGTATAAAAAAGAACAGGTTACAGGTTCACTGATGAAACCTGTAACCTGCAATATATTTCTGAACAACCTGGTTAGGAAGCTGTCTGTTTTTGCGGTTCCCTCACTTTACGATGCCTGCTTTTCAGGTACTTTTCATAAACCACTTCGCGCATCGGTTTATCAAACACTTTACTTTCTGTCCATGAAATAATATCCAGGTAAGCAAAAGCTCTTGTTTCGTACCTGTTCTTTTCGAGGTGTTTGATCTTATTCAGAAATTTTTCCAGTTCGGGTTTCATTTCACGCGGACTAACATGAAATGATGTTCGTAAAAACCGGAACATCTCTTCTTCTACCACTGTTAAATTTTTCATGCGAGCCATAAACCGGTATACCGATTTGGTCAGGGACTCCATCAGCTCATAGTTACCCATTTCAAAATGGGCCATCATGTGCAGCAGGCGCGCATAACATTGCAAATCGATGCGCAGGTCTAGCGGACCATTGATGATCCTTTGCAGGTAATCGATGCACTTTTCATAATTGCCGTTGCCAAAATGCAGGGTGGCAATTTTATAATTGAACACCAGAATGCGGTGCTGGTCAACAAACAACAGCCCGTATTCCATCAGCTTGTCTTCAATTTCAGGCACCAGCGCCAATCCTTCGCGAAAAGTGCCCTGCATCAGGTGCTGATTAATTTTAGCGCTGTTTATATAAATAAAGGTGTGGGTCCTGAAATTATCGTGGTGGTTGGCTACCGGTGTTTTGGAAAACTCTTCAAATTGCTGCAGGGTAATTTCAAATTGTTTGAAGTTACGCAGGTCGAAATGCGCATTCAGCAAATTGTGCATGCCTTTAACATAGTGGCCTGTTTCAACTTCCTTCATCATAGGTTGCTCATTATACAGGTCGATCCATTTTTGGCTGTACCGGTAATACATTAAAAAGTCCTGCTGAATGAATGCGTACCAGCAATAGCTTTGGTACAGGTATAACTTTTCGTAAAAACCGTTAACCACGTCAACATCAACCGGCAGGTAATTTTTGAAAAAGGTTTTCAGGTCCTGTTCATCGGATGCGTTGCGGGCATGGCCGTTGAGCACAAACCAGCGATAAAGCAGCAGTGCCAGGTTCGAAAACCTGGTAACGCGGTCGATATGGCCGCTGATTTCGAGCGCCTCTTCGGTTAGTTCACGGGTTTTATCGGTTGAACTGCGGGTAATGTGAAGTGTTTCAATCTTTTTTTCAAGGGAAATAACCTGGGCCAGAAAATTAAATTTCTGGTTGGAGCGTGCGATATCCTTAGCCTTTTCAAGAATTTTGAGGCTTTGCAGTTTTAATCCCTTATTGTAAAGCACGCGTGCATGATCGAGGTGCTCACTGAGTTGAAGATCAATATTTTCGGTAGCTTTTAACAGCCTAAGGCTTGCGAGTAACTGCTTATATAAATGTGTTTTTATATTGGCCAGCTGCGGTTTTTGAATATCCGGAAGCTTTTTAAGCAACAACTTTTCGTCATACTCGGGCAACTTATCCAGCGCATCAAATAACCGTATGATTTTCAAGTCTTCCTTAGCCGAACTTCTTTTTATATAAAGTTTAAAATGCCTTTTTTCCGACTTCTCCAGTGAATGAACCAATTGAAACAACGCATCTGTAAATCGGTTGGACATAATTATGAAATTTGCCTGAAACTCAATACCGGCAAGGGTTTTAGGATTTCTTTCACGCTTTTGGCGTAATCAAACCGGTAGTAAGATGTTTTGAAAGGTACGGATTTACATCCTACTTTTGATTCAGCAAATGAGCAAAATGATAATGGGAAGCAATCGTTAGTGAAAAAGCAATCATTAGAGGCTCAAAAAGAATACGGCAAGTTAGTGTTCTGTATTCAAAAACGCAAGCAGATTTAACTCTTTTTTCATATGGCAAGCAATCGTTAGAGGCCAGCCGTTTCTACGGGTGGCTTTTTTTATTTGCCTCCGCTAATATAGAAGTTATTTTTATTATTCCAGCATTTTTATGATCTAAATCATAAAAAAAGGCAAAAATTTCTTCTTTTTGGTCTTAAAACCTGACATAAGCTCTTCTCTTTTCAAAAATCCCAGCTGATAATATTTATAAAGCACTACAAATAGCCATATTTATTCATATTATATATATTGTAATATATTTTTTTACTGGCCGATTGGTGAAGATAGATTCATGCAATAATTATCATGATATTTCTAAGATCACAAATTGTGACCTTAGATGGGAGAAGTCATTTTACATCAATCAGCTTCAAAGATTACAAAATTGTGATCTTTGAAGTTGCCAAACTTGAGATCACAAATTGTGATCTCAAGTTTAACTAATTGATTTTGAATCCAATTCTTTCCCGGTTGGCAAAATCCTCCAACAGCTTTTTATCTTCCTGCATAGCCAGCAGCACATCGTAGATATCGGAAAACTGCTTATCGTACCTGATTTCCAACTCTTTAATTTTTGAAGCCAGCTCTTCGTAGTGCATCCCGATTTTACGCAAAGCAATAAATGCCCTCACAATGGCAATATTCATTTTTACGGCCCTTTCGCTACGTAAAATGCTTGCCAGCATTGTAACCCCATGTTCAGTAAAGGCAAAGGGCAGGTATTTAGAATATTTACCCCTTCCTTTTTTCTAAGATCACAAATTGTGATCTTAGAGATTCCCATTGTTCTTTAGTCAACTGAAAACTAAAATCGGGCGGAAACCGGTCGGGGTTACGCCTCATAGCCTGGTTTAATGCTCTTGTTGGCACTCCGTATAGCTCAGCAAGGTCAAAATCAAGCATCACTTTATACCCGCCAACTTCATAGATTACCTGGTGAATAACACTTGCATCCATAAAAACAATTGGTTTTAGTTACCATTTAATTGCTTTCAGAGCAGATACCAAATCACGCTTACAGGCAGGCCATTAAATATGATCTCATTAATAACGCTCCCAAAAATCTGGAATAATTTAAGGTGCGCAGTTATACCATACACAATATAATTTGTTTAATGCATCTAACAGTATTAATCAACCTAAAACTGAAAAAATCTTGCTTTATATCACAAAACCATTGATGTATTAATCTCATTACTTATCTTGCCTCAAAGCGAGGCGTCATGGCATTTTCTACCGATACATCCAACCATCTTTTTCAGCTGGCTGTTCGGTTTGTGAATCAAACAAACCGTCATATTTTTCTTACCGGTAAGGCGGGTACTGGCAAAACCACTTTTCTTAAATACATTAAAGAAAATACCTTCAAAAAAATGGCGGTGGTAGCGCCTACCGGCGTAGCGGCTATTAATGCAGGCGGTGTTACCATGCACTCCTTTTTTCAATTGCCTTTTGGCTCGTTTATACCCGGTCAGCATAGTGGCTGGAACAGCAACAACAATTTTAACACGGCCCATACCCTGCTAAAAAATCTGCGACTCAATAACGATAAACGGCAATTGCTGCAGCAGCTTGAATTGCTGATCATTGATGAGGTAAGTATGCTGCGGGCCGATATTCTGGATGAAATTGATATCATTTTGCGTCATTTCAGAAGACGCTTATTTGAACCATTTGGCGGTGTGCAGCTATTGTACATCGGCGATCTGTTTCAGTTGCCGCCTGTAGTAAACAATGAAGAGTGGGAAGTTCTGAAACATCATTACAGAAGTCCGTTCTTTTTCGATGCGCAGGTAATACAACAAAAACCACCATTGTACCTTGAATTAAAAAAGATCTATCGTCAGCACGAACTGGATTTCATCAATGTGCTTAATAATATCCGCAACAACCAAACAACCGATGCCGACCTCGAACGTCTGCACCGGCATTACCTGCCCGGATACGAATCGCCCGATAATGAGCCCTATATTACCCTTACTACTCATAATGCCAAGGCAGATACCATCAACCAGAACCAACTGAATAAGCTGCCGGGGAAATTATATGAATTCAAATCAGAACTAAAGGGTGATTTTAATGAAAGGGCTTTACCGGCCGAGGCTGTGCTTCAGTTGAAAGAAGGCGCCCAGGTAATGTTCATCAAAAATGATAAGGGCGAAAGCAGAAGATACTATAACGGCAAAATTGGCACTATAACAAAAATTACAAAAGATGATATTTTCGTTCGCTTTGCCGATGCAGAGCACGACATGTTGCTTGAAAAAGAAACATGGAAAAACATCCGGTACCAGTACAATAATGAAAAAGATAAGATAGATGAAGAAGAAGTAGGTACATTTAAACAATACCCCATTCGACTGGCCTGGGCCATTACCATTCATAAAAGCCAGGGACTTACTTTTGAAAAAGCCATTATTGATGCCGGCGCTTCTTTCGCTCCCGGTCAGGTGTATGTTGCATTAAGCCGGTTAACTTCGCTGCAGGGATTGGTTTTATACTCCCGTATTCAGCCGCATTGTATTAATACCGATAACCGGGTGATTGAATTTACCCGTTTGGAAAAAGAAGAAGATCAACTGGAGCAGGAGCTGCAGGAAGAACAAAAAACTTTTATTGCCCGCTCATTACTGCTAACGTTCGACTGGATTAAATTAACAGATGCCCTGCAAATGCATTATGATGAGTATGAAAGCCGGCAGCTGCCCGACAAAAACCAATGCATACAATGGGCAAAAGGGGTTTTAGACAGCGTTTTGAAGCAGCAGGAAATGGCCGAAAAATTTACCAGGCAGCTCGATCAGTTATTATCGGCCGCTCCGCAGGATGGTTACCAATATTTGCACCAGCGGGTTACAGCAGCCAGCACCTGGTTTATAAATGCCATGGATGAAACAGCGGCAGCTATACAAAGCCATATCAACGAAATAAAAGTAAAGACGAAAGTCAGAAAATATGTTACCGCCCTGCAACAATTATATTTATTGCCCGAACGTAAAAAACATCAGTTAAAACAGGCGGTGCAAATTACCGAGGGATTATTTAAAGGAATAAATGCAACCGCTTTGCTTGAACTGGTTGAAGAACAAAAAAAGTCGGAAGAAATTAAAGTAGTTGAGCAAACAGAAAAAATTACTGCAAAACCCAAAAAGGGCGATTCGCACCGCACCAGTCTTGAAATGTTCAGGGAAGGAAAAAGCATTGCCGAAATAGCTCAACTACGCAATTTGGCTCAATCTACCATTGAAAGCCATCTGGCATCCTTTATTACCAACGGTGAAATTGATATAAAAGAAATAGTGCCTGAAGATAAGATTGCTATTATTCTCCAGGCACTTGAAGAAATAAACCCAACAACTTCGGCAGTTACTCCTGTAAAAGAAAAGCTTGGTGAGGCATTTTCCTATTCCGAAATCAGGGCAGTATTCGTTTACAAAGACTGGTTGCAGATGAGTAAAGCAGCCGAATCGTAAATGATACGCTTCCTGCTAACCCCGCAACCCATTCACCACTTGTCCGCCGAATCCGCCAGTTGGCTGAGTAGGCGGATTCATCATTTACGCAAATGCTCCCAGCAAATGCCCCGATATAGCATCTTCGAGATTAACCGGTATCATATCGGTACCATCGCCAATGGCTGTAAGGCGTTTTAATTCAGAATCCCATACAAAAATATAAATAGGGCTACCGTTAAAACTTACCCGAAACCTTGTTTCGTCGTTAAACAGAAACGGCGTAGCCTTTACTTCATAGGGCATTCCATCTAACAGAAATTCCATTTTTTGTGTTTGAGCCTTCATAAAATATGTTGTTTTACTAATTAATCAATTTAGCGTGCACGTTGTACCCTCACTCAATTATGGCTTCTGCGTAGTGTCACGTTGCATAGTGCCTGTTGTATCAGTTTTATTATTGTTCGTTGTACTGTCGGTTGAACTGCCTGTAGTTGGCTGAGGCGTATCGCAGGCAGCAAAGTCTGCAAACATAATTACCAATGCAAAAAAGATGTTTTTCATAAAAATTGATTTTTGAATTGTTAGTTTAAATAAAATGATTTGGGTAACGCATCAATAATTTTGCCATAGCCCTATTTAGGATTATTTGTCTTTACATCTCAAAGTGAACGGCGCAAATTGTTGCAATTATTTCTACACTCATTGTAGAACTGTAAGGTCATTTCTACACTTTTCATTCTGTTACAGAAATAATTTTATCAAGTAAATTTTAAGATTTGTTAAACGCCTAAATGTTTATATATTAACAGCTGATTGAAAATAACACACTGCGTATGTCACAAACACATCTGTCGCCCGAAGAAAGAAAGGTAGCCGACAAAGTGATTTTATTGTCAAAAGAACTGATCATTATACTGATCGTATTTGCTATCAGTCTTTTTGCATTTCTTATCATTGCCTTTCGTGTTTTTTATCTCGATAAAACAGGAGCTGATGAAAAAGCATTTGCCTTTGCGCATTCGCTGGTTAGCGATAATACGACCAAAGTGATGGAGTTCTTTACTTTTTTCGGGTCGCATTATTTTCTGATCCCGGCTAATGTAATACTGTGTGCTTATTTCCTGTTACGAAAAAAATCGAGGTATTCAATAAAGATCAGTGCTATTGCGCTTAGCAGTTTGCTGATCATGCTTGGATTGAAATTATTATTCAACCGCCATCGTCCGCTTATTCCTTTACTGGAGCCTGCGCGCGGACTTAGTTTTCCCAGCGGCCACGCATTTATGAGCACGTGCTTTTACGGATTGTTAATGTTAATTATCTGGAAAGAAGAAAAACCTCATCCTGTTTTAAAATGGGTGTTGCTATTATTGGTTTTAATGTTGCTGTTGTTTATCGGGTTCAGCCGTATATATTTAAGGGTGCATTATTTTACCGATGTGCTGGCTGGTTTTTGTATTGGCGGCAGCTGGCTGTTCATGAGCTCATTTTTAATTGACCAGATAAAACCCATTGGATTGCGTAAAGCCATCTGAAGAAATTACAGCTTAGGTTTTATTCGAAACCGGTTTAGGCACAACCTTACGTGTCCAATGTGATAATTCGGTTCGATCGAACATTAATATCAACATGCCGTTCTGTAGCCTGTAGCTATTGGTGCGCAACAGGTTTTCTATAAATGCTCTTTCGTTATACCCTACACAATTCATTTTTGTGGTAATGATGCGCTGGTTAAATTCAAGCGTGCTATCGGTAAAATCAAATGTTCCACTCATATTATTACAACCCGTATTTCCGGTAAATCGTTTTGTCGATAAATTCAATTCAAGCCGGGGTATTTTACCTGTAGCTGTATCCGAAATAAGTATGGGCTGCAAAAACCATAACCCGCCTAATTTGGTAGTATCCTTAACAATTTTTTCAGTTATCGCCGGCTGGGTATCTTTTAATACGGTTTTTGTGCTGTCGTAAACCGGCAGGTTATTATTAGATGAATTGTTGCAGGCCAGCACGTTAAGCAATGTTATAATTACATAGGCTTTCATACCCATGTGAGTTAAAAAAATATGCCACGCCGGACTGAGATTGATGGGATTAAGGGATTTTTGGGATTTGGGGATTTTGCCAAACTGTTGGTGTGATACTAAATCAAAAATCCCAAAATCCAGGATATCCCAATTATCCCAGTCCAAAATCAATTTAATGAGGGGTCTTTAAAGGTGTTGCCTTTGCTAACGTCGCCGGTTTCGAAGCCTTTTTTAAACCAGTATACGCGTTGTTGTGAAGAGCCATGGGTAAATGATTCGGGCACAACATATCCGCGGGCTTCTTTTTGCAGCCGGTCGTCGCCAATTGCATTGGCAGCATTCAGCGCTTCTTCAATATCGTTTTCTTCAAGTATGTTTTTCATGCGTTGTGCATGATGGGCCCATACGCCTGCCAGAAAATCGGCCTGTAATTCAAGCATGACGCTATATTTATTGTATTCTTCTTCACTTAACGTTTGCCGCAAACGGTTCATCTTTTCACTGGTGCCATTTAAATTCTGAATATGATGACCCACTTCATGCGCCACTACATAGGCCATGGCAAAATCGCCGGGCGCATTCAATTTGTTTTGCATCTCTTCAAAAAAAGATAAATCGATGTATAGCTTTGCGTCTCCCGGACAATAAAAAGGTCCGGTAGCAGAGCCGGCCATACCACAGGCCGATTGAACGGCCTCTCTGAACAGTACAAGCGTTGGGTCCTGGTATGTTTTTCCCTGGTCGGCAAATAGTTTACCCCATACATCTTCAGTATCTGCCAGCACCACTTTTACAAAACCGGCCCTTTCATCATCCAGTTTCTTTTCCTCGGCACTCATTTCCTGTGCCGGGGCCGAAGGCGCTACTTCAGGAATAGAAGATACATCGCCCCCTAAAAAAAGCTTTATTAATATGGCAATTACTCCAATAATACCGCCGCCAACGGCCAAACCGCCGCCCGAAATACCCCTACGATCTTCAACATTGGTGCTTTCGCGCCGTCCTGCCCATTTCATGTTGTATGTTTTGATTAATGATACAAAAATAAAGTGATCCCTTATTACAAAAAATCTTGTGCCTGGTTCCCCCTGCTGCTTTCTGCACACATGATTTTTTCTACCTGCCTAAATGATAAGCTTCATACGCCTGTTTGACAGAAGTCAGGTGAAGCCTTCTCACCCGAATATAGTTTTGTTGTATCAAACGAACACACAATATCTGCAAATAATTATAAAAGAACATCATGAAACGCTTAACTAAAAGTACACTGCTTGCGATAAGGATAATAGTTGCTGTCCTTATTATATATGCCTTCAGTGTATTTAATTCAGCCAACGCGCAGATCACTTATCAAACCGCAGGCCCTGTAAAAATTTCAATCGAAGGTACCTCCAACATTCACGATTGGGAAATGAAAGCCGAAAAGGGAAGCGGCACTGCCGTATTTGTTACAGATGGCAACGGATCATTAAACGGTTTATCGTCGCTAACGTTTACCATGCCTGTCGAGAGCCTTAAAAGCGAGCACTCAGGTATGGATAAAAATGCCTACAAGGCCATGCGCACCGATAAGTATAACTCCATCACATTCACCGCGCTGACTGCTGCCATTAAACCGGTTGGCAACGGCTACCAGGTTAATTCAAGAGGCAGGCTCACTATAAGCGGTGTAAGCAAAGATGTTGATGTAACGGCTATCTGTACCGTAAATACCGACAAAAGCATATCAGTAAACGGTTCTTATAAACTTAAAATGACAACTTATAATGTAACACCACCCACCATCATGTTTGGTGCAATCAAAACCGGTGACGACATCATTGTAAAATTCAATCTCCTTTTTAAAGGCCGATAGCCTTTAGGCCGATAACCAAAATTTATTTAAACTAAAAAAATTAAAACTATGAGATATTCTACCTGGCTTTTCAAAACATTCATCGCGGCAGTTTGTATTCTGCCTTCAGCCACACAGGCACAGTTCAGCGATAGCATACCGTATATGCGTTACAACGACAAAAGAGGTGTTAATGTATTCGAAACAACAAAAGAAACACCCATTGCATTTACCGGCGTAAAAGTTCGTTTTGGTGGAGGATTTACCCAGACATTTCAGGGTCTGAAACACGAAAACAGTTACGGTAAAAATACAACCGTTAAATTATATGGAATTACTCCCGGCTTTAATACAGCTGAAGCTAATTTAACCATGGACGTTGCCCTTGCAGAAGGCATCCGGTTGAACCTTACTTCTTATCTGTCTTCTCGTCACCATAACGAAACATGGGTAAAAGGCGGTTATATTCAAATCGACAAACTTCCTTTTAAAGGCGAAATATGGGACCGCATCATGAGTGTAACTACCATTAAAGTGGGTCATATGGAAATTAACTATGGCGATCAGCACTTCCGCAGATCAGATGGTGGTCATACATTTTACAACCCATTCATTGAAAACTATATTATGGATGCATTCACTACCGAGATTGGAGGTGAAGTATATGTTCAGAAAAATGGCTTCCTGGGTATGATTGGTATTACCAATGGTTTGGTAAAAGGTAATGTCGATTCAGTAACAGTTAATTCTACAGTCGTGGATGGCAATGTTCATAAAAGCCCTTCAATTTATCTGAAAGGTGGATTCGACAGACAATTAACCGATAAAATACGGGTACGTTTTTCAGCATCATACTATCACAACAACAGCGCCGGTAAAGATGGCAATACATTGTATGCCGGAGATCGCACAGGTAGCAACTATTTTATGGTTGTTGAACCCGCGCTGGTAAATGGAACAGCCCCTACTTATGCTACCAACTTTACTTCAGGCCGGTTAAACCCGGGATTTACCAAAAAGATCGATGCCCTTCAATTCAATGGATTTGCAAAAGTAGCAGGGATAGAACTTTTCGGAACATTCGAAAAAGCCCGTGGCAGAAGCAGAACCGAATCCTATTCAAGAAAAATGAACCAGTTTGCGATCGATGCTATTTATCGTTTCGGTTACAACGAAAACCTGTTTGTTGGTGCACGTTATAACAATGTAAACGGATTACTTGCCGGTTTTGATAATAACATTACAGTAGAACGAATCGTAGGTAGCGCCGGTTGGTTTATTACAAGAAATATTCTGTTGAAAGGAGAATATGTTCAACAAAAATATTTCGACTTCCCCAACGCCGATATTCGCAACGGTGGTAAATTCAATGGCTATGTAATTGCCGCAAGTGTTGGATTCTAACTTCAATTTATAAATCAGGCCGGGGTGCTTGCCCCGGCCTCTTTATTTGCACCAGGTAACAAACAACGTATGAGGCATGCTATTAAGTAGGCTAAATTTTTGAGGTTATGAAAACCGTATTATTTTTTCACCTGCTTCTTCTGCTTACTTCAACCAACACCATTAACAACAATAAGGCTGTTAACCGGTGGGTGGTAGATAGCAGCAGCTCGTTAAATATAGAGGGCAGGTCGAATGTAACTTCGTTCCGTTGTGAAGTAACCAAATACCTGAAAGCCGACACCCTGGCTTATTATAAAAATGAAGCCGCCAAACAATTTATATTCACCAACAGTTGCCTCACAGTAGATATTAACGGCTTCGATTGCCATCAGCGGTTCATCACCAGCGACTTCAGAAAAACATTAAAAGCCGATCAAAACCGCTGGTTAAAAATTCACTTCATAAGCATGGATGTATTTGATGCATACAGCCGGCAACTGGTGAAAGGAAAAGTTGAAATAATTCTTGCGGGCGTATCAAGAATAACTACCATCGACTTTATTGCAAACCCAACCAATACCGGACTTATCCAAATGAACGGGACCAAAACATTAACCTTTTCTGACTTTAATTTAACGCCTCCCCGCAAGCTGGCAGGATTTATCAGGATAGAAGAAGCAATCAAAGTAAATTTTCAGTTGTTCTTTAAAACCGTTGAATAAACTATTATGAAAAAAGCACTGATCGCCGGTTTTACAGCCGGTATAGTTTTATTGCTGTTAAGCCTGGGAATGATCTATGGCTCCATTCAATTCTTTCCCGGCATTACCCAGGAGTACCTGAGCCCGGTATTCAGACCGGCCGGTCAGGCCGACTGGATGTTTTTTGCGCATCCCTTCGTATTGAGCTTTGGCCTAAAGTGGTTTTGGGAACGGTACAAAGGCATCTTTACCGGTCACCTGGTATTGCGGGCGCTTGAAGTGGCGCTGGTGTATGGCATAGTAGCCATGTTACCCGTGCTTTGGCTAACGTTCAGTGCTATTGATGTTTCATTGGCCATGATACTTACCTGGTTAGTATATGGTTTGATACAGGCTTTTGCAGCCGGAATTGTTTTTGCCTGGCTAAATCCCTGATACAACCATCTAACCATTTATAATTTCACATACTTCAAAATAACCCTGAACAACTCCTCGGGGTTGAACGGTTTCACTACTATATCGGTAAGGCCGGCGCTGTGTACGTCTTTTTCAACTTCGGCGGGCAGGCTGGCCGTTAATGCAATTATAGGCAGCGTTTCGCCAAGCTCGCGTAGTTTACGGGTGGCAACGTATCCATCCATAACGGGCATGTTCAGGTCCATCAGCACGATGTTATATTTATCCGGTTTTATCTTGCTTAAAGCTTCCTCTCCATTCGAGGCGACTTCTACTACTGCGCCGCTTCGCTCAAGCAACGACTGGGCTACCATAACATTAAACGGATTGTCTTCAACCACCAATATCGAAATGCCCTGCAATTGTTTTTCTGAAATGGTTTTCCTGCCGGCGTCTCCATTTGGTGTTATAGGTTCGTTACTTAAACCAAAAGTTTGTGTAAAGTAAAAAACCGATCCTTTGCCCGGTTCACTCTTCAACTGCAATTCAACGCCCTGCAATTCGAGTATGCGTTTTGTAATGGCCAGACCAAGGCCGGTACCACCGTAATTACGCGAGGTAGATGAATCGGCCTGGGTAAAGCGATCAAAGATCAATTTCTGTTTTTCGGGATCAATACCAATGCCCGTATCCGCTACGCTTACCGTGATAGTAGCAGTAGTGTCGGTTATCTTTTCGATTCTTATCGTAAGCAATACCGAACCCTGTTCGGTGAATTTAATGGCATTTTGTACCAGGTTATAAATAAGCTGGCTGGTACGGGTAGGGTCACCTATTATTTTCCGGGTAAGGCGGGCATCGGTTTCGGCACTTAAGGTTACATTTTTTCCTTCGGCCTTACTGTATAGTCCGTTTACAATATTATCGGCAATGGACCCAATGTCCATTGGTATCAATTCAAAATTTATTTTACCGGCTTCAATTTTATTGTAATCGAGAATATCGTTTACAATAGCCAGCAGGTTATTGGCCGAAAACAACAATACGTTCAGGTTTTTTTCCTGGTCGTTACGGGGGTTATTTCGCAACAACAGGTGAGCCATGCCGATCACCACATTCAATGGGGTACGTATTTCGTGCGACATGGTTGAAAGAAATTCTGTTTTCGCCTTTAAACCCTGTTTCGCTTCTTCGGCGGCTTTTTTCAATGTAAAGGCAAAGCGGTGCGATAAAACCAGCGATTGTAAAAAGAAAAACGATACATAGCCTGTAAAAACAATCCATTTTGAGGTAACAACAAGAGCAAAATAATGCAGGTTGATAATTAAAAATACCACCAGCATAACGCCGCAGCTTAACAAAGCAAACAGGGCGCCCACCCGTTTGTACTTAACGGCCCTGATGCATATGTAAAAGGCAAAACCTATATACAGGAACATGATGCCCAAAAAAGGCACAATGCCTTTGGTGAAAATAAGCGGGGGTGTTACTGCAATAATTACAGAATACAGCAAACAAAGCCACACAACGGCACTTACTATTGTACGGTTGGCATCTTTGGGATATACGCATTCAAAGTAGCGGGCAAATAAGGCAACGGCAAAGGTGAGGCACAGGTATTCGATGCGAATGGTTACAAACCAGCTTATATCGGGAAACACCGAATGCAGCACATACAAACTTGTGCCGATCATGCGGTAGCTGTATACAATGCAAAACAGCGAAAAATACAAAATGGCCTTGTCGCGGCTTCCGAAAGTAAAGAAGCCAAAAAAGAACAGGCCGCCCATAAACAAACAACCTGCAAGCAACAAGTCATACGATTTATCGAGCTGCAGTTGCAAATACAGTTTATCCCGTTCGCCTATGATCATTTCTTTATACGATCCGCCTTTAGAATGCCAGTAATTGGCAATCTGTAAAAGCAGGTGCAGCGTATCGGTGTTCGAAGGAAGTGCAATGGTTTGGGTAGTCCAAAAAGGCACTGCATTATCGGCCGAAGTATCGGGCCGGCCATTTTGCAGCCATAAAGAATCGTTTATAAACAACCGGTATGTACAATATACATCGGGAACATAAAGGGAAAGATATGGACGGTTCCGTGGTAGTAATACAGTGAGCTTATAGGAGGCATAACCCTGCGAGGGCAACGATTGCCCGTTGAGTTTAATATTTTTCCATAACGAAGGGTATTGAATAAAAACCGGCGCCGTGGTTGAGTCGCACGGTTGTATAAGGCGGTGCCAGAAAAAGCCCCATTCACCGTTTAAAACAGGCGACCGTTCTCTTAAGTTTACATTCCGCAGGTCAAGAACACCCTGCCGGGCAGTTACAGAAAAAGGATCATCGTTCGCCACGCATTCGGGCAAAACAAACGCCATACAAAGTACAGCAATAGCGATCCATCTGACACGTCTCATAGCTATCGGCCTGCAGTTTTACCGGGATTCATCACTCAAACGAATCATGCCCCAATATATGTTGCCGCCAAACAAAATATTACATTCAATCTGAATGAAAAAAAATAATACCCTTTGTTGATTAAAATTAAACAGGATTATGCAACTACTAAGTAAAATCACCTATAAAAGACCGAAAGACAGAAGAGTCCGGAAGATCGCAAGTCGGAAAGTCCGGAAAAAGCACGCTGTAAATATATCCTGCTTTCGAACTTTATTGACTTTCGGGCTAAAAAAAAGCCACCTACCGGTACCGGCAGATGGCAATATAATTTTAAGTCGGGACTATTTTTTCGTTTCGAGCAATTTGAAGAGCTGATCGAGCTGCGGTAAAATCACAATACGTGTTCTGCGGTTGGCAGCGCGACTGGCAGGCGTATCGTTCGGTGCTACCGGTAAGTATTCACCACGGCCGGCAGCTGCGATATGGGCAGGATTTAAGCCATATTGGTTTTGAAGAATACGAACAACTGCTGTAGCGCGATGTACGCTCAGGTCCCAGTTGTCGAGCAGCACGCCTTTGGCAAATTTTACGTTATCGGTATGGCCTTCTATCATAAATTCAATATCAGGCTGGTTCTTTAATACCTTGGCTACTTTGCCCAGCACTTCTTTTGCCCGGCTGGTAATATCATAACTTCCGCTGTTGAACAGCAGTTTATCAGAGATGTCGATATACACAACGCCTTTATCAACTTTAATATTGATATCCTCATCGGCCAGGTTGCCAATGGCGCCTTTCAGGTTCATTACAAGAGCCATATTCAATGAATCCTTGCGGGCCATAGAAGCCTGCAGATCCTGGATATATAAGTCTTTGGCGCCGATATTGTCAAGTGATTTTTTAATGCTTTCGGCCTGTGATGAAGAAATTACCGACAGGTCCTGCAGTTGTTTTAAAGCCTGCGAATTGTTCTCTTTTAAAAAGTCGTTTTGCTTTTTCAGGTTGGCTATTTCATTTTCAAGGGTAGCTTTATTACGTGCATATTCAGCTTTTGCATCTTCACAGCTTTTCAAATCGCCCTGTAATTTGGTATAATTTGAGTTCAGCTGTTCGTACCTTACTAATTCGCCTTTATATTTTTTCGAGCTAACGCATGAAAAAAGTAACAGGGAAGAAAGCCCTGTAACTAACACCTGTTTACTGTTCATATTAAGTTGTTTTAATTTTATTATCTAATCCCACCCTTCAAATTCCAAACACCCGCTATAAGCAAGTATTATGCCCGGTCGGCGCAAAGGTATCGATGAAACCAATTAGGGCTCAATCAATTTTTGATAAAACAGGAATTTAAGATGGTTTTAATAAAAAATTTCTCACAACTGTTACAAAAGGCTTAAAATAACCCGGGTGAACAATAAACTTTTTCACTTATGCAACCAGGCAGGAAGGTATATTTTGGGATTTTGTGATTTATTGATTTTTGGATTGCTTTTGATGCAACCCTCTTCATAAATCTCTAAATCCATAAATCAGAAATTGCTTTACAGTTATTTTCTAATTAAAATCTAATCTGATTGCGATTATTCAACACAGTTATATTCAGAGATTTTGCGATTGCTTTTTGGTGCTACTTTCTTAACAAATCAAAAATCCCGAAATCAGAAATTGCTTACAGCACCAGCACGCCTTTGGCAACAAACATTAATTCTTTTTTGGGCTCTTTTATTTTTTTGATCTCTTCTTCTGATTTGCCTGCGTCTTTGGCATAGTGTTGCAGCTGTTTAACCGGAATTTCTTTTACAGAGGCATCGCCATCAACCACAACCTCTTTGCCGACAATATTTTTGGGCATAAAAAAGGCGTAATCTTTAAACTTTACCATCATTGTTTCGCCGTTAGATTTTTCAATTTTCATCCAGCAGCCTTTTTCCTGGCAAACGTCTACAACTTTACCGGATACTTTTCCTTCAAATTTGTTTTCTTTCAGATTCTTATCGAGCTCTTTTGCCGGAATAGCGCCTGTTGCAGTGGTGCCGGCGCCATAGGTAACACCCGTTGAAGCTGGTTTTGGGTCCTGCGCAACAGATATTGAAACAATTACAATTGAACAAAGAATTGATATGAACTTTTTCATTGGAGTATGATTTAATAGTTACAGTAAAATTACTCTCAAAATCTCTAAATCCCGAAATCAGAAATTTGTGCGGATTGCAGGGTTTGGCAAGCGGTTTAAAAATACCACTAAGTGGTATTGATTGGTATTATTATTTATCGTCACTTTGTTTTCCCATGTGGGTTTCAGCCATTGCCTTTTCCTGAAGTAGTTTTTTCAGAAATTTCATGTGGGAACCCTGCTACGTCGCGCTGGCAGGGTTTATTTTTTAGAGAATGCCGAAGATATTAATTCTCCTTAACGGTTAGTCCCGGACCCTGAGCTTTTCGTCCAAATCACACGAACTCCTTTTTCATTAAATCAGCATTGTATAACCAGGCAAATGGGTTATAGCCCCATGCCCCTTCGCCAAAAAAATTAGTGCCTGTTTTACTAAAATAATTAGTGTTGATAATATAATTTTCTCTACATTTGGCAATCGGTAAATTTGAAACAATATAAAACTCCCCATATGTCACAACAAAACGAAAAACAAAAAGCGCTAAAACTAACAATAGATAAAATTGAGAAAGATTTTGGTAAGGGCAGTGTGATGATGATGAACGAAAAGTCAATGGACCCAATGGAAGTAATATCTTCCGGCTCCATCGGCCTCGATTCAGCACTGGGTGTAGGCGGTTTACCAAAAGGTCGTATCGTAGAAATCTACGGCCCTGAATCTTCAGGTAAAACAACCATTGCCATTCACGTTATTGCCGAAGCGCAGAAAAAAGGCGGCATGTGCGCCATTATAGATGCCGAGCACGCTTTCGACAGCCTGTATGCTAAAAAACTGGGCGTTGATGTTGATAACCTCCTCATTTCGCAGCCCGACTACGGTGAGCAGGCCCTCGAAATCGCCGACCGTCTTATTTTATCAGGCGCGCTGGATGTAGTTGTGATCGACTCTGTGGCAGCCCTGGTGCCAAAAGGTGAACTGGAAGGTGAAATGGGCGACAGCAAAATGGGTTTACAGGCCCGCTTGATGTCACAGGCACTGCGTAAGCTCACCGCCACTATCAATAAAACAAATACTATTTGCATATTCATTAATCAGCTGCGCGAAAAGATCGGTGTAATGTTCGGCAACCCCGAAACAACCACCGGTGGTAACGCCCTGAAGTTCTATGCATCGGTTAGGCTCGATATACGCCGTACCGCACAAATTAAGGATGGCGACGAAGCAATTGGTAACCGCGTAAAAGTAAAAGTGGTAAAAAATAAAGTAGCTCCTCCTTTCCGCGCAGCCGAATTCGATATTGTATTCGGAGAAGGCATTTCCAAAACCGGTGAAATCCTGGATATGGGCGTTGAACTGGGTATTGTGAATAAGAGCGGAAGCTGGTTCAGCTATAACAGCGATAAACTGGGTCAGGGACGCGATGCTGTTAAAAAATTACTGATGGATAACCCTGAATTGTCGAACGAAATCGAAATCAAGATCAGGGAAAAGATCAAAGAAATGCAAACGGCATCGTAATTAATTTAGAAAATCAGCACATTTTCTAATTTGCACATTGATACATTGAGAATTATATGGGTTAGTAAGACCCCGACCCAGGTCGGGGTTTTTTATTTCTTCGATTTATCAGCAACATAATATTCATACTGTAACTTTATTAAAGTGCTTTGCCTGTATTGGTAAAGCACTTCCATTTTAAATCATTTTATATGACAAATA
>Ga0114129_10000268_pt1 | contig 59001 bp, 60 predicted proteins | sample RhiMetdeltSRZDD1_FD_80071 | JGI IMG/M metagenome (GOLD analysis project Ga0114129, IMG submission 80071) | Populus rhizosphere microbial communities from Tennessee, USA - Rhizosphere MetaG P. deltoides SRZDD1 (version 2) (version 2) | ecosystem: Host-associated > Plants > Roots > Rhizosphere >...
GACCGCGGCCACTTCGCGCCGCTGCTCGCACCCGAGCTCTTCGCACAGGAGCTGATCTCCTTCATCGAGTCGGTCCACCAACCGGCCTGACCGGGCTTCACGCTAGACCGGGTGCACCCCCCCGCCCAGGCCGAGCCCCAGAACACCCCACGAGCCCGAACCCGCCGTCGTGGGCAGCCATCGCGCCTGTCCGGCGTACGCGGCGCACGATCATGCCGCAGTCCGCGCGCCGTCGTGCTGATGAGCGGTACCCGGCCGGGCAGGGGCTGCGCACCGTCGCTGAGCAGCGCGTCCACGAACCCGGCCAGCTGGCGCCGACTGAGCACGGCGGGCCGGTCGTTCGCGTCGCACAAGCGCAGGTACGCGGGGACCCCGTCGCCGTAGGTCTTCCCGGTTTGGGGCGACTTCCGCTCGGCCCGTAGCGCGAGCTCCCAGGACGGCAGGAGCGCTGCGAGGTCCGGATCAGGGACGGTCACGGATCGCACGATATCTGGACTAGAAGCGCTGTGCATTCGTAGCATGGCGCCTCAAGAGACCCGGAATCGGCTTTTGACCTGCGGAAACGCGCTGGACCGGTCGGAATGCTCAGTCGAGGTAGTCGCGCAGCACCTGGGAGCGGGACGGGTGCCGCAGCTTCGACATGGTCTTGGACTCGATCTGGCGGATCCGCTCGCGAGTCACGCCGTACACCTTGCCGATCTCGTCCAGCGTCTTCGGCTGGCCGTCGGTGAGGCCGAACCGCATCGAGACCACGCCCGCCTCACGCTCGGACAGCGTGTCCAGCACCGCGTGCAGCTGCTCCTGCAGGAGCGTGAACGAGACCGCCTCGGCCGGCACGATCGCCTCGGAGTCCTCGATCAGGTCGCCGAACTCGGAGTCGCCGTCCTCGCCCAGCGGAGTGTGCAGCGAGATCGGCTCGCGGCCGTACTTCTGCACCTCGATGACCTTCTCCGGGGTCATGTCGAGCTCCTTGGCGAGCTCCTCCGGCGTGGGCTCGCGGCCCAGGTCCTGCAGCATCTGGCGCTGCACCCGGGCCAGCTTGTTGATCACCTCGACCATGTGCACTGGGATCCGGATGGTGCGGGCCTGGTCGGCCATCGCGCGGGTGATCGCCTGCCGGATCCACCAGGTCGCGTACGTCGAGAACTTGAAGCCCTTGGTGTAGTCGAACCTCTCGACGGCGCGGATCAGGCCCAGGTTGCCCTCCTGGATCAGGTCCAGGAACAGCATGCCCCGGCCGGTGTAGCGCTTGGCCAGCGAGACCACCAGTCGCAGGTTCGCCTCGAGCAGGTGGTACTTCGCCCGGCGGCCGTCCTCGGCGATCCACTCGTACTCGTCGCGGACCTTGTCCTTGAGCTTGATCTCCTCGTCGCCCATCTGCTCCTCGGCGAACAGGCCGGCCTCGATCCGCTTCGCGAGCTCGACCTCCTGCTCGGCGTTCAGCAGCGGGACCTTGCCGATCTGCTTGAGGTAGTCCTTCACCGGGTCCGCGGTGGCGCCGGCAACCAGCACCTGCTGCTCCGGCTCGTCCGCGTCGTCGGCGTCGGAGACGACGAAGCCCTCGTCCTCGGTGAGCTCCTTCTCGATGGCCTTCTCCGCCTCGGGCTGGAACTCCGACTCGTCGACGTCGTCGAGCTTGCCCTTCGCCTTGGCGTCGACCAACGAGCCGTCGGGCGCGACCGCGACCTCGACGACCCCGTCCACGGAGTCGGCAGACTTCTTCGCCGCGGTCTTCTTCGCCGGGGCGGCCTTCTTCGCGGCGGCCTTCTTCGCCGCGGCGGGCTCAGGCTTGGCCGTGGGTACCTTCTTCGCCGCCTTCTTGGCGGGGGCGGCCTTCTTCGCCACCGGATCGGTCACCCGAGCACTCGTCCGGGCAGCGGACCGCGCGGCGGCGGGAACGGCTCGAGTGGACTCTTCGGGAAGGTTGTCGGACGAGCTGGACGACACGAATTACCTCTCGTCTCACGGGTCGATGTGCTGGGTGTTGGCGCAGCATCCGTACGGGCTTATCACTGGGGGCGTCCCGCTGGTCGGCGGCGGCAACACTACATTGTAAAACGCGCTCCAAGCGGATCGCCGCTCGGACCGGGTCCTGACTAGCTGTTCCTGATCTGCCTGACCGGTCGTGGGACCGTCACCGCCTTCGCCAGAGCCTTCTGCTCCTGCTTGTACTGGCGCACCTTCGCCAGCGAGCCGGCGTCCGTCACGTCGGCCACCGAGCGAAACGCGCCGTCCTCGCCGTACGGCTCCGACGCCTCCCGCCAGCCGCGCGGACGGACCTTCAGCTGCTTGCCGAGCAGCGCCACGAAGATCTTCGCCTTCTGCGCTCCGAACCCCGGCAGCGCCGACAGCCTGGCCAGCAGGTCGTCACCCGATTTCACGTCACCCCAGACCGCGGCGGCGTTCCCGCCGTACTCCTCGTCGAGGTGCTTCGCCAGCGTCTGGATCCGTGCCGCCATCGCGCTCGGAAAGCGGTGTACGGCGGGCGGGCCGGCCACCACCTCGACGAACCCGTCCGGGTCGTACGCCGCGACCGTCGGCGGGTCGAACGCGCCGGCCATCCGTTCCGAGATCGTCGCCGGACCCGCGAACGCCTTCTCCATCGGGATCTGCTGGTCCAGCAGCATGCCGACGAGCAGCGCGAACGGGTCCCGGCTGAGCAGTGCGTCCGCCTCGGCCTGTTGAGCCAGGCAAAGTCGCCTGCCGCGCACCGACGTCACCTCACTCCTCCTCTTCCTCGGCCTTGACCGCGAGCACCGGGCAGGGTGCGTCGAGAAGGATGCGTTGCGCATTGCTGCCGAGGATCAGCTTGCCGACCGGCGAGCGACGCCGCAGGCCGATCACGATGAACTCGGCCTTGACCTGCTCGGCGACGGCGACCAGGTCCTCGGCGGGGTCCAGGCCGCGGACCAGCTGCCGCAGCTCGTACGGCACCCCGGTGGCCTCGAGCTGCTCACGCACCTCGGCCAGTGCGGACTCGCTCGCGGCCGCCTCGTCGCTGTCGAACCCGCGACCGCCGCGATGTGAGTTGACGACGACCAGCTTGGCGTCCCGAAGCTGGGCTTCCTCGGCAGCCCTGCGCAGCGCCGCTCGGCCCTCCGGTTTCGGCACGTACCCCACCACGATGGTTGCCATCGAACTGCCTCACCTCCCGGGCAGGTGCCCAGACCGATTGCACTGAACGCTACTACCCAACCGGCGCCCCGGCATCTGTGGACAAGTCACGGCGGTGTCGCCCGGCGCCGTACCACCGTGGTAGGCATGGATCCGTTCCCGATCCCCGCCGACTGGCTGCACGCCCGGGTCTGCGAGCTGCGCCGCCGGACCCGGCGCAGGGCGTTCGACCCGGTGCTGGACATGGTCTCGGCCGGCCGCACCGGGGTCCGTCCGCTGGTCACCCGCTGGCTGCCGGCCGCCGAACCCCTCGACCATGCGCTCCGGGTCGACCTGCTGGTGGGCCTGCGGGAGGCCGTACCGGGCGATGATGCGCTGCTCCACCTGGTCGTCACCCGGGCCGGTCCCGGCTCGCTGGAGAGCACCGACCTCGCCTGGCAGGCCGCCTGGTGCATAGCCTGCGCGGTGGACGGCTCAGGTGCGGGTACGACGGCCGTGGTGACCCGGTACGGCTTCGTCGACGTGGCCGCGGACCGGGCCGTCCGGACCGAGCCGCGCCGGCACCGGCGCTAGCGGGATGTCGCGCTAGTCCCACTCGTGCACGGGGACGTTGTCGTGCATCCGCTCGCGGTACTGGCCGAGCATCTCGCGCAGTGCCTGCCGGCGGCCGAGCGAGCCCTTCGTGTACCGAGCGTGGAACGCGTCGGACTGCCACTGGGCGCCGTTGGAGTGGGTCAGGCACCGCTGCTCGATGATGCCGAGCAGCCGGTCCCTGGTCGCCGGTGCCACACCCCAGGCGTCCAGCCCACGGGACGCGACCGGGAGCAGCCGGCGCAGCACCAGCTCGGTGGCCTGTACGGTGCCGATCCCGGGCCAGAACACCTCGGCGTCGATCCCGTGCCGGGCGCCGGCGTGGAAGTTCTCCTCCGCCGCGCTGAACGACATCTGCGACCAGATCGGCCGCTCGTCCTCGGCCAGCGCCCGGACCAGGCCGAAGTAGAACGCCGCGTTCGCGCAGGTGTCCAGCACCGTCGGCCCGGCGGGCAGCACCCGGTTCTCGACCCGCAGGTGCGGCCGCTCCCGCACCACGTCGTACACCGGTCTGTTCCAGCGGTAGATGGTGCCGTTGTGCAGCCGCAGCTCGGACAGCTGCGGGATGTCGCCGCGGTCCAGTACCGCGATCGCGTCTTCGTCGGAGACCACCGGGAGCAGCGCCGGGTAGTAGCGCGCGTTCTCCTCGAACAGGTCGAAGATCGAGGTCACCCAGCGTTCGCCGAACCAGACCCGGGGCCGCACACCCTGCGCCTTGAGCTCGTGCGTGCGGGTGTCGGTGGTCTGCTCGAACAGCGGGATCCGGGTCTCGCGCATCAGCTCTTTGCCGAACAGGAACGGCGAGTTGGCTCCGATCGCGAGCTGGATCCCGGCGATCGCCTGGGCGGCGTTCCAGTACTGCGAGAACGACTCGGGGCTGACCTGGATGTGCAGCTGGGTCGACGTACACGCGGCCTCGGGCGCGATCGTGTCCGCGGTCACCGCGAGCCGCTCGACGCCGTCGATCGCGATCTGGATGTCCTCGCCACGGGCCGCGAAGATCTGGTCGTTCAGCAGCGCGTACCGCGGGTTCCCGCTGAGTGCCTCCATCGACATGTGCTCGGTGAACAGCGTCGGCAGGATCCCGACGATCACCATGTGCGAGCCGGTCTTGGCCGCCTTCTCCTCCGCCGCGTTGAGGCTGTTGCGGATGTCCGTTTCCATCCGCTCCAGCCCGTCACCGCTGATCTGGGTCGGTGGCAGGTTGATCTCGACGTTGAACTGGCCCAGCTCGGTCTGGAACGCGTCGTCGGAGATGGCGTGCAGCACCTCGGCGTTCTTCATCGCCGGGTCGTGCTGCTCGTCGACCAGGTTCAGCTCGATCTCCAGCCCGGTGAGCGGCCGGTCGACATCGAACCGAGACTCGCGCAACATCCGCGCGAACGCGTCGAGGTTTCGGTGGACCTGGTCGCGGAACCTGGTGCGGTCCGCACGGGTGAACTCGACCCGCTCGACCTCTTCACCCATGGCACGCCCTCCCTGAAGAGTCTGCTAGGAGGTGTCGGATCCATCAGACACCTCCTCTAGCCACAGTCTGCAGGAGTCGGCCGCCGGAATCGTCGGTTCAGCGCGCCAGAATGTGACAGTGCGCAGCGAACCGTCGATCCTGCACGTCGACCTGGACGCGTTCTTCGCGGCGGTCGAGCAGCGGGACAAGCCGTCGCTGCGCGGCAAGCCGGTCGTGGTCGGCGGCATCGGTATGCGTGGTGTGGTGTCGACCGCGTCGTACGAGGCCCGGCAGTACGGCGTCCGCTCGGCGATGTCGACCGCTGAGGCCAGGGCGCGCTGCCCGCACGCCGCGTTCCTGGGCGGCCGGTTCGAGGCTTACCGGTCGACGAGCCGTGCGGTCATGGCGGAGCTTCGGGCGGTGTCGCCGCTGATCGAGCCGCTGTCGCTCGACGAGGCGTTCGTGGACCTGACCGCGGCCGGGCTCACCGGTCTCACCGTCGACGACGTGCACGCGGTCGCCGCCGGGCTGAAAGCGTCGATCCACCAGGCAAGCGGCGGCCTCACCGCCTCGGTCGGTGCCGGCACGTCCAAGCTGATCGCGAAGATCGCCAGCGACCTGGACAAGCCGAACGGCACCGTCGTGGTCCCACCGGGGACCGAGGCCGAGTTCCTGGCGCCGATGCAGGTGACAGTCATCCCCGGTGTCGGGCCTGCGACCGCGCAGCGGCTCGGCATGAACGGGATCCGCACCGTCGGTGACCTGCAGCAGCTCGGCGCCGACGAGCTGGTGCGGCTGCTCGGTACGGCGCACGGCAGCAGCCTGCACCGGCTCGCGGTCGCTGACGACGACCGGCCGGTGGACAACGACCGGGAGACCAAGTCGGTCAGCGTCGAGGACACCTTCGACACCGACATCGCCGACCGCGCGCTGCTGGCGGCGATCGCCGAGCGGATGGCGCACCGGGTCTCGGAGCGGTTGCGCAAGGCGCAACTGTCCGGCCGCACGGTCACGGTGAAGACCCGGATGCACGACTTCACCACGCACACCCGGTCGCTCACCGTGGCCGGCCCGACCGACGACCCGCGGGTGATCGCGCGGATCGCGCGCGGCCTGCTGGACGACAGCGACGTCTCCGGCGGTATCCGGCTGCTCGGCGTGGGGGTCTCGTCGCTGGCGGACTGGATCCAGGACGACCTGTTCATGGACCTCGAACTGGCCTCATTGGCAGACCTGGACCCCAGCGAGGCTGCCGAGCCGGCGATCGAGCAGCCGCTGGCCACCGGCCGGGCCGGCTACTACCCCGGCCAGGACGTGTCGCACACCGGGCACGGCCGAGGCTGGGTCTGGGGCTCCGGGCGTGGCCGGGTCACGGTCCGGTTCGAGACCGCGGACACGCCGCCGGGACCCGTCCGCACCTTCGCGGTCGACGACCCTGAGCTGTCAGTGTGGCGCCCGGAGCCGGACTGAGCGGCACATCACGCAGCCCTCGAGCTTCTCGAACTCGCCGATATCCACGGGCATCGGCCGGTACCCACGAGCGGCGAACCGCTCCGCACGGCCGGTGCTGCGGCCCGCGACTCCGCGTCCGGTCAGTACGCCTCGTCGGACAGCACTCGGAACCCGATGCCGGCAGCAACCAACCGGTCGCGCAGCTTGTTGCCCATCGCAACCGCTGTGGTGGTCTGACCAGCAACCTGTGGCAGATCGTCGAGGGCCAGGCAGAGGGCGGACTCGCCGAGCATCTTCGCGGTCTCGCCGTATCCAGGGTCGCCGCCGGACACCTCGGTCACTACGCGGCGGCCGCCGCCGGTCCCGACGAACCGGACCGTGAACCACGACGTCTCGCGCCGCGACGGGCTCGGTCCGTCGCCGGGCTCCAGCCGGCGAAGGAGCGCGTTGCGCAACGGCGGGACCTGGGCCGCGGCCACCAGCGCCCCCACGCCGGCGACACCGCCGATCGCCACCGGGAGCCGCTTCACCGCCATGTAGTGGGTGTACACGAAGTCCGGGCCGTACGACGGCAGCGCACGGGCCGACCGGGCGACGATCTGCGGGTCGATCGTGGGCAGCGGGACGGCCCAGAACCCCTCGAGGCGGCGGATCCGGTCCGTCCCCGCCCGCGCCGAGCGGTCCCGCGGCCGCGGCTCGGCACGACGGCGGTCCCGGGCCGCCTGCAGGTTCTGCCGGCCGCGGGAGAACGCGGTCAGCGCAGAGTGGATTGTGCCGCCGGACAGCGTCCCGCCGGCGCGGACCAGCCCAGCGATCCGGAGCGGCACGTCGTCCGGCAGCTGCTCCACGGTGTACTGGACGCCCAGGTCGTACGGGATCGATTCGAACCCGCACGCGTGCACCAGACGGGCACCGGAAGCGACCGCGCGGTCGTGGTACCGCACGTACGTGGTGTTCACGAACTCGGGTTCACCGGTCAGGTCGGCGTAGTCGGTGCCGGCCTCGGCGCAGGCCCGGACCAGCGGGTCGCCGTACGTCACGTACGGCCCGACCGTCGAGACGACGAGCCGGGTGGACGACGCGATGTCGGCCAGCGCGGCGGGCTCCGAGGCGTCCGCGTGCAGCAGGTCGACCTCCCGGCCGAGCCGCGCGCGCAGTGCCTCCAGCTTCGCTTTGTTGCGTCCGGCAACCGCCCAGCGCAGCGACGGTGGCGCGTGCTCGGCCAGGTACGCCGCGGTCAGCGCGCCGGTGAACCCGGTCGCGCCGAACAGCACCACGTCGTACGTCATCGGGCCCCGCGTGCCCGATCGTCGGCCCGGCCGCCGGCACCGGGTGCCGCGGACGCCTCGGCCCGTCCGCGGACGGCGATGTCGGCCAGCGCGGCGGCATCAGCGCTCGCCACCCGGCGCGCGGACGTGGCCTCGACCAGGCGCGGGAGCCCCGCGCGGACCACCTTGACCGCGCCGACCCAGCCGGGTACGTGGATCGCCCGCGCGCGACGGTCGATACCGCGGGCGAACCTGTCCACCAGCAGCTGCAGCGGATAGACCCGGCTGAACAACGGCACACCGGACCTGACTCCGCCGAACACAGGGTGCTCGTCGACGCCGCGCACCATGTCGGTGTCGATGAAACCCGGGTGCGCGACGCCGACCCCGACGCCGAGATGCCGCAGCTCGACCCGCAGGCTGTTCGCGAGCGCCTCCACCCCTGCCTTCGCGACGTTGTACGGCGCCAGGCCGGGCGCGTGGATGATCGCGGCCAGCGACGACACCAGCAGCAGGTAGCCGCGAGACTCGACCAGGTGCGGCAGCGTCGCGTGCACGGTCCGCCAGACGCCCAGCAGGTCGACCTCGATCACCCGCTCGAACGCGGCGGGGTCCATGCTGCGGGTGAAGCCGGGCGCGGCGATGCCCGCGTTCGCGACCACGACGTCGATCCGCCCGTACCGCTCGACGATCGCGTCCACCGCCGCCTGGACACTGGCGCCGTCGGTGACGTCGGCCTCCCACCAGCCCGCCTCCGGACCGCACTCGGTGGCGACCTTCGCAAGCTCGTCCGGCTCGAGGCCGACCAGCGCGAGCGTGTCGCCCTGCGCCGCCAGCCGGCGGGCGACCGCCGCACCGATCCCGCGGGAGCCCCCGGTGATGAGTACGACCCTGCCCATGCGCGCGCCTCCAGCTGTTGAGTCGAAGCTCAACAGTAGGCCGACCCGCACCGCGAGCCGTCGGTCGAGCTGGTCGCCGCCGAGGCGGGGGTCTCCCCCGCGCTGCTGTTCCACTACTTCGGCTCCAAGCGCAACTTCCAGTACGCCGTGTTGGAGGCCGCGGCCGCGGAGCTGATGCTGCGGACCGCGGGAGCGGCTGGCGTCGATAGGGTGACGGCGTGCTGACGGTCGCCACGGTCAACGTGAACGGGATCCGCGCCGCGTTCCGCCGCGGGATGGGTCCGTGGCTCGAGGGTCGCGACCCCGACCTGCTGCTGATGCAGGAGGTCCGCGCGACCGACGAGGTGCTCCGCGAGCTGCTCGGCCCGGACTGGTACGTCGCGCACGCGGAGCCCTGCGTGGATGGGCACAAAGGCCGGGCCGGTGTCGCGGTCGCGTCCCGCCGGCCGGTCAAGCGCGAGCATGCGGCTGTCGGTCCGGGCCGGTTCGACGGCTGCGGGCGCTGGGTCGAGGCCGACGTGGTGCTGGACGACGACTCGGTCCTGACCGCGGTGAGCGTGTACGTGTTCACCGGTGAGTTCGAGACTCCGCCGCGGCAGCAGGAGAAGTACGAGTTCCTGGACGCGATGGCCGCCCGCCTCACCGCGCTGCGCGCCGACGGGCGGCACGTGCTGGTCTGCGGCGACCTGAACATCGCGCACCGCGAGGTCGACCTGAAGGCCTGGAAGGCGAACCGGAAGAAGTCCGGCTTCCTCCCCGACGAGCGGGCCTGGCTGGACCGGCTGTTCGCGGCCGGCTGGGTCGACGTGGGCCGGGCCCACGGCGGCGTAGGCCCCGGGCCGTACTCGTGGTGGTCGTGGCGCGGCAAGGCCTTCGACAACGACGCCGGCTGGCGGATCGACTACCAGATCGCCTCGCCGGAGCTCGCGGCCTCGGCCGAGTCCTGCGTGGTGGACCGCGCCCCGCAGTACGCCGAGCGGTGGAGTGACCACGCGCCGGTCGTGGCGGTGTACGACGTCTGACCGGTCCACAGATCGCGCATGAAATCGGCCCTTACCCGGCCCGGGTGCGTGCTGACAGGGTCGAGGTGACGGACAACCTCGGCCGGAAGGACACAGACCATGACGAGCACGGCACCGGGCCTACGCCGCTTCGACGGGCCGTTGCTCACGCCGGACGATCCCCGGTACGACGCCGCCCGGCGGGTCTGGAACGGCATGGTCGACCGGCGGCCGACCCTGGTCGCACGCAGCACTAGTACCGCGGACGTGGCGACGGCAGTCCGCTACGCCGTCGCCGAGGGCCTGGAGCTCGGGGTTCGGTGCGGCGGCCACAGCATCCTCGGCCACGGTGTGCCCGACGGCGGCATGATGCTCGACCTGACCCCGATGGGCGCGGTCCGCGTCGATCCGGAACGGCGTCGCGCCTGGGTGCAAGGCGGCGCGATGCTCGGCGCCTTGGACGCCGCCAGCCTGCCGCACGGGCTGGCGACCACCGCGGGCAACGTCTCGCACACCGGCGTCGGCGGTCTGACCCTCGGTGGAGGCATGGGCTGGCTGGCCCGGCAGTACGGGCTGTCCTGCGACAACGTGCTGTCCTTCGAGCTCGTCACCGCGGACGGGAGCACGGTCCGCGCCAGCGGGTCGGAGAACCCGGAGCTGTACTGGGGGCTGCGTGGCGGCGGCGGGAACTTCGGCGTCGTCACCGAGTTCGAGTTCGCGCTGCACCCGATCCGTACGACGACGCTGACGGCCGAGTTCTCCTTCACCCTCGACGACGCGCCGTCGACGATGCGGAGCTGGCGCGACCTGAACGCCGAAGCGCCGCGCGAGGCGACGTTCACCGCCTGGGTCGGCGACACCGAGACCGGTCCCGCGGTCGTGCTCGGGTTCGTCTGGATCGGCGACCCGGACGAGGGCGAGCGCTGGGCCGCGCGGGTCCGTGGTCTTGGCCGGCCGCGGTCCGAGCAGGTAGGGCGACCGTCGTACCTGGATCTGCAGCGCCGCGACGACACCGTCCAGGACCACGCGTACCGCCGGTACTGGAAGGGGCACTACTTCCTGGAGCTGACCGACGACGTCATCGAGCTGTTCTTGTGCCGCGGGACCGCGGACGGTCGCGGCGAGCGGCTGCCCGCCGCCAGCCTGCAGGCGTACGGCGGCGCGATCGCCGACGTCGCCGAGGACGCGACCGCATTCAGCCACCGCGACACGCAGTTCGAGTTCGTCACCGCCGCACGCTGGACCGACTCGGCCGAGGACGACGAGCGGATCGGCGCCGCCCGCCGGTACGGCGCGGGCCTGACCCCGTACGCCGTTGGCCAGTACGTGAACACGCTCACCGACGACGACAGCGTCGGCCGCGCTTACTCCGCCGGCAAGCTGGAGCGGCTGACAGCGCTCAAGGACACTTACGACCCGGGCAACGTGTTCCACCTCAACCACAACATCCGGCCCAGCACAGCCACCGGGTAGCCTCACCGCATGCCTGACCTCACCCCGCCTGTCGCTCCCCGCAAGCCCGTCGAACGCAAGCACCACGGCGACGTGTTCGTCGACGACTACGAGTGGCTGCGGGACAAGGCCGACGCCGAGGTGCTCGCACACCTGCGGGCCGAGAACGACTACACCGCGGCCCGCACCGAGCACCTGCAGTCGTTGCGCGAGGCAATCTTCGGCGAGATCTCCGAGCGCACCCAGCAGACCGACCTGACGGTGCCGAGCCGGGACGGCGGGTACTGGTACTACACCCGCACGGTCGAGGGGAAGCAGTACGGCATCCACTGCCGGGTGGCTGCGACGGGCGACGAGCCGCCGGAGACCGAGGGCGCGATCGACGGCGAGCAGGTGCTGCTGGACGGCAACGAGGTGGCCGGCGACTCGGAGTTCTTCGCGCTCGGCACCTTCGACGTCTGCCCCGACGGCCGGCTGCTCGCGTACTCGACCGACCTGACCGGCGACGAGCGGTTCACGCTGCGGATCAAGGACTTGGAGACCGGCGAGCTGCTGCCGGACGAGATCACCGAGGTGCACTACGGCTCGGCCTGGTCCGCGGACAACCGGACTGTGTTCTACACCACCGTCGACGCGGCGTGGCGGCCGTACAAGGTGACCCGGCACCGGCTCGGCACCCCGGCCGCCGACGACGTGGTCGTGTTCGAGGAGCCGGACGAGCGCTACTGGGTCGGCGTGGACCTTACCCGCAACGAGCAGGCGGTGATGATCCACGTCGGCAGCAAGCTCACCAGCGAGGTGTGGCTCCTCGACGCCGCCGCGCCGGAGTCCGAGCCGGCCGTGGTCGCGCCGCGCCGCGAGGGCATCGAGTACGACGTCGAGCACGCCGGCGACCGGCTGCTCATCGTGCACAACGCGAACGCGGTGAACTTCGAGCTCGCTTCAGCTCCGCTGGACACGCCGGGTCACGAGCACTGGACCACGCTGATCCCTGGTGCCGACGACTCCCGCCTGCTCGGCGTGAACGCGTTCGCCGGGCACGTGGTGGTGTTCCGCCGGCGCGACGCGCTCACCGAGCTGGCCGTGATGCGCCGTATCGAGGACGGCTTCGACACTCCGCAGGTGATCGGCTTCGACGAGCCGATCTACACCGTCTCGCCGGGCTCGAACCCGGAGTGGCAGGCCTCGTCGTACCGGCTGGGCTACACCTCGCTGGTGACGCCGAGCACCGTGTACGACTACCAGCTGGACAGCCGCGAGCTGGTGCTGCGCAAGCAGCAGCCGGTGCTCGGCGGGGTCGACCTGGGCGCGTACACCCAGTACCGCGAGTGGGCGCAGGCCCCGGACGGTGAGCGGGTGCCGATCTCGCTGGTGGCCCGGAGGGATGTGCCGCGGGACGGCAACGCGCCGGTGGTGCTGTACGGGTACGGCTCGTATGAGGCGTCGATGGATCCGCGGTTCTCGATCGCCCGGCTGTCGCTGCTGGACCGCGGCGTGGTGTTCGCGATCGCGCACGTCCGTGGCGGCGGCGAGCTCGGCCGGCGCTGGTACGACGACGGCAAGATGCTCACCAAGAAGAACACCTTCACCGACTTCGTCACCGCCGCCGAGCACCTGGTCGCGGCGGGCTGGACCCGGCCGGAGCGGATCGTCGCGCAGGGCGGCAGCGCAGGCGGGCTGCTGATGGGAGCGGCCGTCAACCTGGCGCCGGGGGCGTTCGGCGGCGTGGTCGCGCAGGTGCCGTTCGTGGACCCGCTGACCACGATCCTGGACCCGTCGCTGCCGCTGACAGTGACCGAGTGGGAGGAGTGGGGCAACCCGCTCGAGGACCCGGACGTGTACGCGTACATGAAGTCCTACGCGCCGTACGAGAATGTGACCGGCCAGGAGTACCCGCCGATCCTGGCGATCACCAGCCTGCACGACACCCGGGTCCTGTTCGTCGAGCCGGCCAAGTGGATCGCGAAGCTGCGCGAGACCGGCGCCCGGGACGCGCTGCTGAAGATCGAGATGGACGCCGGCCACGGCGGTCGCAGTGGCCGGTACGACGCCTGGCGCGAGGTCGCCTTCGAGCTCGCCTGGATCCTCGACATCCTGCAGCGCCCCTGACCCCAGCCGTTCATCGGGCCCTTGTGACCCGGCGTGTCGGCACTCGTCGGGCCCTTGTGACCACCGGCGCGTGATCGACATCACGCGCGCGCCGGGCCGTTGGCAGGACTGCGCTCCGACACCTGCGTGTTGTGCTGGAAGGCCGGCGTGGTCACAAGGGACCGACGAACGACGACACGCCTGGTCACAAGGGCCCGATCAACGGATCTGAGGTGTGGAAATCTCAGGGAATCTTCAGGGTGGTCGGGCACTCCCGCCGGAATCTTGAACCCCGCTCGAGCGTTGCTCACGGTGTAACGACGAAGGGAGTTTCGGTGGCTCGGACGGTTCGTGTCCGTTCTGCGGACGACGGCATCGACGGCAAGGACAGCGTCGGTCTCTACCTCGAGGAGATCGCGCGTACTCCCCTGCTCACCGCCGAGGAAGAGGTCGACCTGGCGGAGACGGTGGAGGCCGGCCTGCTGGCGGAGCACCTCCTCGCCGAGGGGCGGGTGGGACGCCGCAAGGGTGGTGCCCCCAAATATGCGACAGAGGAAGAGCTGCGGTGGCTGGCCGAGGAGGGCCAGCGGGCGCAGCAGCGGTTCGTCACGGCGAACCTGCGACTGGTGGTCTCGATCGCCCGGCGCTACGGGCGGTCGCAGATGCCGCTGCTGGACCTGGTCCAGGAGGGCAACACCGGTCTGATCCGCGCGGTGGAGAAGTTCGACTACCGCAAGGGGTTCAAGTTCTCGACCTACGCGACCTGGTGGGTCCGGCAGGCCATCACCCGCGGGATCGCGCAGCAGGCCCGAGTGGTCCGGCTGCCGGTGCACGTGGTGGAGCAGCTCAACCAGGTCGGCGCGGCCCGGCGCACGCTGGAGCGCAAGCTCGGCCGCGAGCCGGAGATCGAAGAGATCGCGTTCGAGCTCGGCCTCGACGAGGACCGGGTCACCGAGCTGATCCGGATCGGCCGCGACCACGTCAGCCTGGACAACCCGATCGACGACGAGGGCGAGACCTCGCTCGGTGACCTGATCGCGGCGGAGACCGCGCCGGGCCCGGACGAGCTGGTCGCCGACGCGTCGGACCGCAGCGGCCTGTTCAGCCTGGTCGACCGGCTCGACCCGAGGTCGGCGGACGTGATCCGGCGCCGGTACGGCCTGCACGACGGCCGGCAGGCCAAGCTGGCCGACATCGGCGCGGTGCACGGCATCTCCGCCGAGCGGGTTCGCCAGATCGAGCGGGAGGCGCTCGCCCGGCTCCGCCAGTTCGCGGACCCGACACTGGCCGCCTGACCGCACTCTCCCGAGTCCACCTGTCCGGACCCCCGAGCCAACCCCCCTCCGGCTCGGGGGTCCGGCTTGTCCCCGGCCTTATCCCCAGCCTTGTTCCCCGACTAGCCGCGGTGCCAGCCGTCGAGCAGCGGCAGCAGTTCGGAAAGGCTCTGCACGGTGGCGTCCGGGACGCCCTCGGTGTGACCGATCTGATTCGCCGGGATCGCGCTGTGCGGCACGTGCACCGCGCGCATCCCGGCGGCCTGGGCGCCGTACACGTCGTCGAACAGCCGGTCGCCGACGAAGACGCAGCGTGCCGGGTCGTCCGCCCCGACCGCGGTCATCGCCGCCAGGAACGCCTCCCGGTGTGGCTTGGTCCACGGGATCTCGCTGGAGTAGACCGCGCCGTCGAACAGGTCGAGCACGCCGTCCCGGGCGAAGATCTCCTCATGGTGCTCGCGGGACCAGATCGTGTTCGACAGCACGCCGACCTTGATCCCGCGCACGCGTAGTCCGGTGAGCACCTCGGGTGCCTCCGGGTCGAGCCGGCTGTGCGGCTCCCACTGCGCCCGGTACTCAGCCAGCGCGGCCTCGGTGAGGATCACCTTGGCGAGCTCGCAGACCTCCTCGAGGGTGCCGCTGCGGTGCTCGTCGCGGGCCCGGTCCCAGACCGCGATCTCGGCGGCCAGCAGCGCCGCCGCCATCTCCTCGGCACGGTCGGGGTCGACCAGCGATGCGACCGTGAGCCAGCAGGCCTCGAGGTCGACGGTGTGCCAGGGCGTGAGTGTGCCGCCCCAGTCGAAGATCACGGCATCCACGGTCGGGGTCGGCGAGCCAGCTGCAGTCACCCGCCAGAGGATGCCAGCCGTCGCCGACAGCCCGGACCTCAGGTCGGCAGCACCGATTTGTTGCCACATCCCGCCGTACACGGTCTGGCATGCTTCCGGCATGCCAGCGCCAGCGCTCCCCCGCCGGGTGCGGATCGGCTACTCACTCGGGTCGGTGGCGACCGGGTCGTTCGGCACCGTGCTGGGCCTGCTGCTGCTCCCCTACCTGACCGACACCCTCGGTATCGCCGCCGCCGTCGCCGGCCGGATCAGCGACCGGCACGGATCCCGGAGTTCACCAGAAAGGTCCGCTTCTGCTGTCGGTCGCGTGGGCGAGACTGTGCACATGCTGCTTACCGACCTCGTCGACACGTCGGCCGCCGTCGCCGCGACCCGCTCCCGGCGGGCCAAGGCCGATCTGATCGCCGGCCTGCTGACCCGGACCGCGACCCCGGACGAGACCCAGATCGTGGTCAGCTACCTGTCCGGCGAGCTGCGCCAGCGGCGTACCGGGGTGGGCTGGCGCAGCCTGATGGAGGTTCCGGACCCGGCGGCCGAGCCGAGCCTCGACGTCACCGACGTGGACACGGCGTTCGCGACCGTGGCGGAGATCTCCGGGACCGGGTCGCAGGCCAAGCGGCGCGCGCTGATGGACGACTTGTTCGGGCGTGCCACCGCGGACGAGCAGCGGTTCCTCCGGCTGCTGGTCGGCGGCGAGCTGCGACAGGGCGCGCTGGACGGCGTGATGGCCGACGCGGTCGCCACCGCGACCGGGATCAGCCTGGCCAAGATCCGCACCGCGACCATGCTGCGCGGTGCCGCGGCACCGGTCGCGGTGGCGGCGCTGGTCGACGGCGAGGCGGGTCTGGAGCAGTTCGGGCTGCAGGTCGGCCAGGGCGTGCAGCCGATGCTGGCGCAGTCCGCGACCACAGTGGAGGAGGCGCTGACCAAGACCGGCACACCGGCGGCGATCGAGTGGAAGCTGGACGGCATCCGGATCCAGGCGCACCGCGACGGCGACAGCGTGATCGTGTACACCCGGACGCTGGACGACATCACCGCCCGCTCCCCCGAGGTGGTCACCGCGCTGCGTGCACTCCCGTGCGAGCGGGTCGTGCTGGACGGCGAGCTGATCGCGCTGCGCGACGACGGCCGGCCGCACCCGTTCCAGGTGACCGGGTCGCGGACCATGACAAAGAACGCTGTGACCGGCCCCGAGGCTGTGGACGCCGTGCCGCTGACGCCGTACTTCTTCGACATCCTGCACCTGGACGGCGACGACCTGCTCGGCCTGGACGGCGCCGCCCGGCACGAGCGGCTCAGCGCAGTGATCCCAGAGCCGCAGCGGATCCCGCGGCTGGTCACCGACGACGCGGACGCCGGGCACGAGTTCTTCGCCGACGCGGTACGTCGCGGCCACGAGGGCGTGATGGTGAAGTCGCTGTCGGCGCCGTACGACGCGGGCCGCCGCGGCGCCGGCTGGGTGAAGGTCAAGCAGACCCACACGCTGGATCTGGTGGTACTCGCGGTCGAGTGGGGACACGGGCGTCGTACCGGCTGGCTGTCCAACCTGCACCTGGGCGCGCGGGACCCGGAGACCGGCGAGTTCGTGATGCTCGGCAAGACTTTCAAAGGCATGACCGACGAGCTGCTGAAGTGGCAGACCGAGCGGTTCCAGGAGCTCGAGACGCACCGAGACGACTGGACGGTGTACGTGCGACCCGAGCAGGTGGTCGAGATCGCCTTCGACGGCGTACAGAACTCGACCCGGTACCCGGGTGGGATGGCGCTGCGGTTCGCCCGGGTGATCCGGTACCGCGACGACAAGACCGCCGCCGAGGCGGACACGATCGACACCGTCCGTGAGCTACAGGGCTAGACCTCGCCCGTACGCTGGCGGATGTGAAGGCACCGCTGGAGACCGACCGGCTTCTGATCCGGGACTGGACCACCGATGACGCGAAGGCCGCACTGGAGATCTACGGCACCGAGGACGTCGCGCGCTGGCTGACACCGGCGATGCAGCGGGTCGGCGACCTGGACGCGATGCGTGCCGTGCTGCAGGCCTGGACCGAGGCCCAACCGAACCTGGTGGCGCCGTCCGGCCGCTGGGCGATCGCCCGCCGCGATGACGGCGAGGTGGTCGGGGGCGCAGTGATCCGGCTGCTGCCGCCGTACGAGGAGGACCTGGAGATCGGCTGGCAGCTGCGGCCGAGCGCCTGGGGACAGGGCTTCGCCACCGAGGCCAGCCGGGCGTTGATGAGGTGGGCGTTCGACCAGGGCACCGACGAGCTGTACGCCGTCGCCCGGCCGAACAACACCCGGGCGATCGCCACCGCGCAGCGCCTCGGGATGGACTGGGTCGGCGAGACCGAGAAGTACTACGACCTGCGCCTCCAGGTCTACCGGATCCGCGCCTCCGAACTGATCTGAGCTCGGGGCAGTACCGCCCTTGCCTGATCGCGCCTGCAGGAGTGTGCTGGGTACTGCCACCACGTGCAGGAAGAGGAGGCGGTTGAGGTGAACACCGTGGCCAAGCGTGAGCGTGGCACGTTCGCGGATCTGTTCGACTGGTTGGAGTCCGAGTTCCCCTCGTTCCCGATGATCCGGCCGTTGATCGGCGGCCAGATGATGCGGGTCGAGGAGTCGTTCGAGGACGGGTACTTCGTGCTGCGGGGCGAGCTGCCGGGCATCGATCCCGAGAATGATCTGGAGATCGAGATCTCCAACGACATGCTGACCGTGAAGGCCGAGCGCCGTGAACAGACCCGGGAGGCGCAGCGCTCGGAGTTCCGGTACGGCAGGTTCAGCCGCAGCGTGAGCCTGCCGGCCGGCGCGAACGAGGAGGACGTGCAGGCGACGTACAAGGACGGCATCCTCACCATCCGGGTCGGCATGAAAGAGCAGAAGGAGCCGCAGACCAGGCGCATCCCGGTCAGCAAGGACTGAGCCTCACGCCCGACGACGGCGTTAGGGCGCCCGGGTCCGGTCGCCACCGTCCGGGCCGGTGTGCAGGCCGCGGGCTGTCCGGCGCAGCTGCTGGGTGTCCAGCGGAGACCGCCATCGCACCACGGCACCGCGCGTTCCGACCGCGGCGCGCACGGCTGCCTGCAGGTCGTCGATCTCATCGATGTTGGTGACCAGCAGGACGCCGACGTCCGGCTCGCTGCGCTGCACCAGCTCGTCGACCACCGACACGTCGATCCGGTACGACGCGTCCGGTGCCCAGGTGACCACGATCCGCAGGTCCAGCTCGTCCACCCAGTACGTCGGCTGGTCCGGATGCCAGTCCGATGCCCGGCGCGGCGGTCGCAGCTCGGGCAGCGCCTGCCGGACCGCGTCGTACAGCCCCTCGCGATAGTCCCGCGCAGCGTCGTGCCGCGGACCGAACACCACTCCGCGGTGGCTGACCTCGTCCGGTAGCTCGCCGATCGACCCGAACACGATCAGCAGGATGCCGGAGAGCAGGGCGACCACCGACGGCAGCTCGCTACGGCTCATCAGCGCGATGGCGACAGCGGTTCCGACCAGTGCCACCCCGCCGGCGATGAAAGTCGTCCGGGCGAGTGCGCGAAGTTGGCGTGCCATATCCCCGTCACACCCCTCTCCTTACAAGGATCACACTGCGTTCAAGCGCGATGACGAATCGTTATGTGACCGCGACGTCATGGAGTAGGAGGTGTGGCACAGGCCCGTCGTGACAACGATTCGGGCCTCTGCTGCGTGGTAAAGAGTGGGAGACGGGAGGAGACGGGCATGAATCCGGACCCAGTCCGCCTCCCCATGGCTGAGGGTGACGAGCTCAGCCGTGACGTGGTCGACGACCGCGACAAGCAGTTCGCCGCATTCGTCGACGCCGCCGGCCCGTACCTGCTGCACACCGCGGAGCTGCTGAGCGGCGACAAGGCCCGTGCCCAGGATCTGGTCCAGGCGACTTTCGAGCGCACCTACCGCTCGTGGAGCAAGGCGCGCGACGGCGACCCCTGGGCCTACGCGCGCCACATCCTGGTGAACCTGCGTATCGACGGCTGGCGGCGCACCCGCCGCGAGCTCCTGACGGCACCCGGTGACCTGCCTGACCCGACGACACCCGACCACGCGGCCGCCGTCACAGCTCGCAGCACAATGGTCCGTGCGCTCGCGCGACTGCCGGTCGCGCAACGGCGGGTGGTCGTCCTGCGTCATCTGCTCGACCTGACCGAACCCGAGGTCGCCCGCGAGCTAGGGATCTCGGTCGGGACGGTCAAGTCCCACAACGCCCGCGCACTCACCAGACTGCGCGAGATCATCTCAGAGGGTGATCGGTCATGAGCCCCCAAACCGGCCCGCAGACGCCGGACGACGTCGTCGCGCGCCTGCGCGAGGATGCCCATGCGGTTCCCGACGTGCGGTTCGACACTCCTACCGTGCTGGCCACGGCACGGCGGGCGCTGCGCCGTCGCCGACGCCGGCAGACCGTCGTCGGCGTCGTCGCGGGCGGACTGTTCGCGCTGACTGTGGCCAGCCCGGTGCACGTGCCGGGCGTCGGCACCCTGACCATGCCCGGCGGCCACCAGGTGCGCATTGTGCTCGGCGTCGAAGACCCGGATGCGCCCACACCGGCGCCCGGCTTGGACCTGGGCGAGCTGCTCGGCTTGTTCAACTCCAAGCAGCCCTCACCCGAGACGATGGCCGAGGAGGTCGCGAGCCTGCAGACCCACGTCCTGCCCGTGCTCGAGGAGATCCGGCCCACCTGGTACGAGGAAGCGTCGTGCGACATCCTGGATTACCCGCGCGGCACCTTCAGCGACGACGGGGAATGCGGCGGGCGCCCGGCCGAGCAGCCGTTCGACGACGTCGCGGGCGCCGACCTCGACCGGATCCTCGACGCCGTCGAGCGGAGCGGGGTCCCCACCGACGAGCTGATGCGCGCAAGGTACGCCCCAGACGGCACCGTCGAGTCTGCCGGGTTCCTTCGCTCCGGCGGCGGGATCGAGTGGAACTTCGCGTACCTGTACTCCCCCGACGAGCAGCCACGCGCGGGGGAGAGCGCACTGGGGCCCGTCACCATCACCCCGATCGGGGACACAGGCTGGTGGTTCGAGAAGTCGCCGAACGACTGAACTGCGGCCGAATGGAACCGACGCACGGGCGAGCTCGCCATGCGTTACTCCCTCATCGCTCGAGTGCGAACTCGTCGTTGTCCATGCGGAGCAGGGCAAGGCTGGCGCCGGCGAACCCGAACGCGGCCACCAGCAGGCCGATGCCGATCGCGATATGGCCGCCGGGAATGAACGGGTGCGTGGGCCCGCCGAGGAGCAGGGCGATGCCGAAGTACGGCGCCACAACCCGGCTGCGCCACAGTGCGACCCCGAGGATGCCGAGGCCGATCGTCAGGCCGACGATCCAGAAGAGCAGGCCGACGCCGAGGAAGGGCAGGCCCGCGGCCGCGTCGTTCAGCCTCCCCATCTCGGCCACGTCCAGGTCATGGGCGGCGGTGATGTAGGCCAGCGGACTCCCTTGCGGCGCGACACTCCCGATGCCCAAGCCCAGCCCGAAGCCGACCACGGTCAGCGTGCCACCCCAGGCCGCCAAGCGGGGGGTTGCGCGACGTGTGACAGCGGCGACGGCAAGGACCGCGGGGACCAGGAACGCGAAGAACACCAGTGCGAGCCAGCTGGCGACTCCGACCGCGCCCAGGTGGTCGGCCGTCTTTGCCACCGTGGCGCCGAACTCCTCGTCGCCGGCGAACGGCTGGATGATGTTGATGAGACCCATTGCGACCATCGGGAACGGCGCAACGACCGCGAGTGCGACACGGAAGTAGCCGCGGGAGTCGTGCGTGACGATGTGGTCAGGGGTTGTGGTGGTCATGACGACCTCCTCGCTGAGATGGGCGGAAGGTCGAACTCGTCGTTCGACATCCGGAAGAGAGCCAGGCTCGCGCCGGCGAAACCGACCGCGGCGAGGAGCAGACCGATGCCGACCCCGACATTCCCGGGCAGGAACGGGTGGGCTGGTCCGCCGACCAGGAGCGCGATACCGAACCAGGCCGGCACCGCCCGGCTCCTCCACAGAGCCACGCCGAGGATCCCCAGGCCGATGACCAACGCCACCAGCCAGACGATCACCGAGACCTGCACGACCAGGTGGGTGTGGTACGCCTCCAGGCCTGCCTTCACGGCGGCCGCATCGAGGTTCTCGGACACCACGAGGTTGGCCGTCACCTGGTCGTTGGGAAGCATTGCGAAGCCGATCGCCGTACCGACCATGGTCAGCGTGCCACCCCACGCCGCCAGCCGGGGCGCGCCTCTGTAGGTAACCACCACCACCGCCACGATCGCCGGAAGCATGAACGCGGCGTAGGGCAGCAACAGCCAGCCGTACGCCGCAGCTGCATCCGGGTGTTCGGCCGCCTGCTGGAGCCTCGTGTCGAACTCGTCGGCGAGCCCGAAGGGGAAGACGAACATGGAGACCGCGGCCGCGGCCATGGGGATCGGCGCGGCGATCGCCAGGGCCAACCGGAAGTACGACCTCGCGTCGTGCGGCTGTCTCACCCTGCCCGATCCCCCGCTGGGATCGAGGCGTGTGGTCTGTGCCATGGAAGTTCCTTTCGTGGAGTGGCCTCTGGGACGACTTCCACAGTCGTGCGCGTGCGACCCCGCCCGGCAGGTGATCAGGAACCGACGTCGCCAGGATTTCTCCTGCCTCCCGTAGTGGCTGGCCACTACTCACCGCCGGGAGCCACGCAGGATGATGAAACGGTGCGCCGTGCCGCAGTGATCGCCGACGTAGGGCTCGCACTCGTTCTCGCCGAGACCCTGGTCTCCGTGGTGGCCGGGGCCGCGTCCGAGCTCAGCTGGGGCCAGCTGCTCGACGGGTTCGTCGTCACCAACACGGCGCTCGGGCTGGCCCTCGCGCTGTCCGGATACCCGATCGCCCGGCTCCGACCGGCCAACCCGATCGGCTGGATCCTGCTCGGCGGTGGACTGTCGTACGCGTTGAGTGGAGCGGGCTACGCCGCGCTGGCCTGGGGCACGTCACCCGGCGACGCGGACCCGGGCTGGCGGGTGCTCGCGACGTTCGTCAACGCCGGATGGCCCGTCGCGGTGACGATCGTCATCCCGCTGGTCCTGCTGCTGTTCCCGGACGGTCACCCGATCAGTCCCCGGTGGCGATGGGTTGTCGGCCTCACCATCGCGAGCGGGACCCTGTACGAGGTGCTTGCCGTCGTGTCCCCAGAGGCGACGGTGACGTCCCTCGGCATCGACGGCTACCTCCAGGTGCCGACGCTGATGCAGCACCGATGGCTGATCGCGGCCGCCTCGGGAGTGGCCGCGCTGGTTCAGATCCTTGCGCTGGTCAGCCTCGCCTTGCGCTACCGCCGAGGCGACAGCCGCGAGCGCGCCCAGGTGCTGTGGCTGCTGCTCGCTGCGCTCGTGGTGATCGTCTCCTGGACGGTCGACGGGCTCCTGAACGCCGACAGCTGGTTCAACATCGTCGTGATCGCGCTGCTGCCGCTCGCCGTCATGGTCGCAATCCTCCGGCACCAACTGCTCGACATCAGGCTGGTCGTCTCGCGGTCGGTGGTCTACGTCGTCCTCACCGGACTGGTGGTCGCCGCCTACGTCACGATCGTCGCGGTCACCGACCGCAGCATCGCCGACCGCGTGCCGCTCGGTCCTCCCGTACTCGCCACCCTCACCGTCGCGGCCTTGTTCAATCCGGTCCGGCTCTGGCTGCAGAAGCGTGTCGACCACGTCGTGTACGGCGCTCGGCGCGATCCGGTCCGCGCGCTGACCGAGGTGAGCGCGAGGATCAGCGAGGTCGACGTCGGGCACCTGGCCGGGTTGTCCGGCCTGCTGGAGACGATCTGCGGCGTGTTGCGCATCCCGGGCGCATCGATCGTGGCCGGCGGCGCGGAGGTCGCCTCGTACGGCGAACAGGACGGCGAACGCACCAGGCTGCCGCTGCGGCTCGGTGGCGAGGTGGTCGGCGAACTGTTCGTCACCCACCGCCGCGGCGAACGGCGACTCGACCCGTCTGCCGAGCGGGTACTCAGCCTCCTGTGCAGCTCCGTCGCGGTTGCTCTGCATGCGACGGCACTCGCCGACGAGCTGGGCCAGGCACGCCAGTCGCTGGTCACCGCGCGCGAGGAGGAGCGGCGCCGTCTCCGCCGTGACCTGCACGACGGCATCGGGCCGGTGCTCGCGGGCGTAAGTATGCAGGCCGACGCGGCTCGACGACTGGTCGCATCGGACCCCGGCGAGGCAGCGCGGCTGATGGCGGACCTCCGCGACCAGACGACCAGCGCCGTCGACGAGATCCGCCGGCTGGTCAACGAGCTGCGGCCACCTGCGCTCGACGTACTCGGTCTGGTCGGCGCGGTGCAGGAGCACGCCGCGACACTGGGCGCGGGGCGGCTCGAGGCCAGCGTCGTGGGCGCCGACCGCATCCCGGACCTGCCGGCCGCGGTCGAGGTTGCGTTGTACCGCATCGCGACCGAGGCGCTGACCAACGTCGTACGGCACTCGACGGCGACCACCGCATCGGTGTCGTTCGACAGGCACGACCAGTGCGTCTGCCTCGTCGTGCGCGACAACGGCGCGTCGGCCAACGGGAGCTGGCGGCCAGGCGTCGGCCTGACGTCGATGCGAGAGCGCACCGACGAGCTGGGTGGCACGTTCGTGGCCGGTCCATGCGACGCGGGCGGCAGGGTCGAAGTGATGGTCCCGCTGGGCGGTGCGGGGTGACCGTCCGGGTGGCTGTCGCCGACGACCACGCCATCGTCCGAGAGGGACTGCGCTCGCTGATCGGCGCCGTCGACGACCTTGAGCTCGTGGCGTCGGTCGGTGGCGCGACGGATGCCGTGAAGGCATCCGTCACGGAGACGCCGGATGTGCTGATCCTCGACATCAGCATGCCGGACGGCTCGGGAATCGACGTCGCGCGCGAGGTCAGGCGGGTCGCTCCCGAGGTCGCGATTCTCATGCTCACGATGTTCGACGACGACGAGTCGGTCTTCGCCGCCATACGAGCCGGCGCGATGGGTTATGTCCTCAAGGGCGCGAACCCCGAGGAGGTGCTCCGGGCGATTCGTGCGGTCGCAGCCGGCAACGCGATCCTCGGCCCTGGTGTGGCGGGGCGAACCCTGGCGTTCCTGTCGTCGCCGCGCTCCGCCCAACCTGCCTTCCCCGAGCTCACGCCTCGTGAGCGCGAGGTGCTCGAGCTCATCGCCGGCGGGCTCGGCAACGCGACCATCGCCGGCAAGCTTGCGGTATCGCCCAACACTGTCGCGAACCACGTCACGAGTATCTTCGCCAAGCTGCATGTCGCCAGCCGCGCCGAGGCGATCGTGCGGGCACGCGAAGAAGGCATGGGCTGACCCGCACCAGCATCACCAACGTCCAACCCCTCTATACCTAGAGATCCCGGAGGTCCCGTTGCCCAACGCCCAGGACACGATCGACCAGCATCTCGCCACGATCGTCGGCCGCGATCTCGACGGCTATCTGGCCACGATCCACCCGGACATCACCATCATCGTGCCGAACGGGAACGTGATGCGCGGCGCCGACGCGGTGCTGGAGTTCCACCGCGAGTGGTTCGCCGACGGCGACTGGACCTACGAGACCGAGCACGTGGACGCGATCACGACGCCGTCCACGGCGACGCGGATCGTCGAGGTCACCTACCGGGACGCGCCGTCGGAGCCGGCGACCCGGTTCGTGATGGGTCTGACGTTCGTGCGCGAGGACGACCGCTGGCTGCTGATCCACGACCAGTGCACCCGGCTCCCGGCCGGCAGCTGACCCCTCGGGTGACATCGTGCGCCCCGGCGTCGGCGTCGGGGTTCACGCAGAGTCACGTAACATGTTCGGACAATTTGGCGATAGACCGTCCGGGGAGGAGCACGAACACCAGCACGAGCACCAGCACGCGACGGCGTCCGTGTGACCGCCCGTCGAGAGGGGCCTTGATGGATCACCCACCGTCGATTCGCGGACCGCATCGGCACCACCGCGGATCCGCATGATGACGTCACCGTCCGTCACACGAGGCCGGGATCAACAGGTCGGGCGATGAAGCCACTAACGCGGGTGCTGGTGTGGATCTCCGGCGCATCGTCCGGCATCGGCGCGGCGCTCGCCGCGACGATCCCGTTCGACGCGGAGATCCTGGACCTCTCACGCCGCGGTGGTACGCCGGGGACTCAGCACATCGCGGCCGATCTCGCCGACCCGGCATCGTGGCCTGTGGTCGCGGAGGACTTCCGCCGCCGGCTGGCGACGTTCAACGGGGAGCGGGTGGTGTTCATCCACAATGCCGGCACGTTGACGCCGCTCGGTCCGGCCCACACCGTTGACACCGCCGAGTACACCCGCAACGTGCTGCTGAACTCCGCCGCCGCCCAGGTGCTAGGGCAGGCCTTCCTGAGCGCGGGCGCCCACCTCACCTGCGAGCGACACCTGGTGATGCTGTCCTCCGGCGCGGCCCAGCGGCCCTACGAGGGCGAGTCCAGCTACTGCGCCGGGAAGGCCGCGACCGACCAGTGGGTGCGAGTGGTGGGACGGGAGCAGCAGCGCCGCGAGACCGGGTGTCGTGTGATAAGCGTCGCGCCGGGCGTCGTGGACACCGCGATGCAGGCCCAGATCCGCTCTGCCGACGACGCCACATTCCCCGACGCGGCCCGATTTCGCCAGCTGAAGGCAACCGGCGGACTCGCCGATCCGGTGGACGCCGCGCGGGCGATCTGGTCTCTGCTGGACCGCGACATCGAGAACGGTGCCGTGGTGCACGTCCGCGACCTGGACCAATTCCCGCTCCTGACCGAGCGAAAGCCGCTGGATGCTTTCCACGCGGTGCCCCCAGAGATCGAGTAGGCCACGCACTCCGTGCCGTCCGGAGCGCCCGATACAGCGCCCGATACAGCACCCGCTACAGAGCGCCGGCACGAGAACCGGTATGGCCGACTGTCCCGTACTGCTCCCCGGCGGACAGAGAAACGGCCATCACCACACCAGAGGGGGAGCATCACATGAAGCGAATCGCTTACGTCGGCGCGATCGGGGTCGCCGCAGTTGCCGCGGTGGGCCTGTCGGCGGGGCCTGCCTTCGCCGACAGCCCGCACTTCACCAGGGCCAGCGCGTCCGGCCCCGACGCCGCAGGTCAGCTCGCCGTCGACTTCAAGATGGCCGGCCTCGGTGACAACGTGACGATCACGATCACGACGACCGCGGATGCCACGGCGCTGTTCGCGTGCCAGAACAACGGCGGCAACTTCCCGAGCGACCCGAAGAAGCAGCTGGTCTCCGGCCCGGTATCGGCGTCGGACGACTTCACCTCGGGCAAGAACGGGTCGGTGAGTGGGTCGCTGACCCTGAGCCCGCCGGCGAGCACGCTCGTGTGCCCGGGCGGGCAGCGGGTCGTCTTGGCCAACGTCTCCTACACCAACGTCCAGATCGCCGGCGGCGGTGACGTCGCGTCGATCCCGGGCACGTTCTCCCGGACCTTCTTCAACGTGTGACCAACGGTCCTGGATCACCGGGGCCTGACCGGCGCGGCCCGGTCAGGCCCTCGGCTCAGTGGAAGCTGGGCAGGCTGACGTCGATCCACACCAGCCGGTGGTCCGAACTCGGGAACGGGAACACGCCGGTCAGTCGGGACAACGGGTCGGCCAGCAGCGGCCAGAACACCGCCCCATCGCTCACGCGCAGTTGTCGGGACGGGAGCACGTAGTCCGCCCGCAGATTACCGGGTGCGCCGTCGGCGAAGTCGGCGGTGTCGAAGGCAGGGTTGCCCAGCTGAGTGAGGTTCGCGCCGCCCTGCAGCGTCGCCGCCTCCACGGCACCCTCGCTGGCCGGCGTGAAGGCCGCGTTCACCCGGGGGTTGTCAAGCAGCAGCTGCGCCGAGCCGGGCAGGCTGTCCCCATCCACCGGGTCGGAGTTTTGGTCTCCGGCAATGACGAACTCGGCGCCGGGCGAAAGGCCGCCCTGCCGGCCCTGATCGTCGTAGATGTAGTCGCCGTGCCCGGGCCTGACATAGTCGGCCCAGAGCCGGATCTCGTCGAAGTTGCGCCGCCCGTTGCGGTCTTCGGCCCCGTCGAACACCGGTGGCGTCGGATGACTGACGAGGAAATGCACGGCGTGGTTGCCAATCCGGACCGGGACATCCCAGTGGCTCTTGGAGGACAGCCGGAAGACATCAAGCTCCGCCGCCGTGTACCAGTCCGCCGGTGTCGCGGTGGCGGGGTCGTCCGGCAGCAGCGCACCCGGCATATCCCTCCACAGGAAGCGCTGGAAGGTGCGGATCCGCTCGTAGTCGATCGGGTAACGGGAGTAGACAGCCATGCCGAACTGCCCTGGGAACGCACCGAACCCCAGCGCATCGTCGCCATACCCCGGTGCGCCGGGCTCGGTGACGATCCGGCCGTCGTTGTTGAGGTCGAAGCCGGACGCGACGCCGGTGTTGCTCGGCGCCACGAACCGATAGCCATACTCGATCGGTTCCGCGCCGTGCTGCCCGACCGACAGGTAGTTCTGCTGGAACAGCCGCGCCGCAACGCCACCCTCGTCGAAGTCGAACTCGTTGATGAGCAGGACGTCGGGCCGGGTCCGCTGGATGATCTCGGCAATGGTCTGCGCCTGCGCGTTACCCGGCGTGGACAGGTCGGCCACCAGCGCGCCGGCGACGCCGCGGTTCAACGAGGCGTTGAAGGTGGCAAACCGAACCGTGGGACGTCCAGCCGCCTCGACGCCGACCGCAGCGGCGGGTAAGGCCATGGCGATCGCTGACAAGCCAAGGGTGATTGCGGCCAGCCTTCGGCGACCCGAAACCAGAGTGTGCCAGGCCATCACTGTCTCCTCACCGGATTGACTGGTTCAGATGCTGGCACGGCGCGTCGGTTTCGGGAACATCTACCGGCTGGACGGCCTTCAGGCCCAGACAGTGCTGGCCTGTGCACCTAGGCGTGGACGTGTCGCATCGCAAGCTCGCCCGACCGCGGCTCACCGTCCGCCAAGATGACCCGCACTGATCAGTCGAGCACCGCCCCAGCGGTCATGTTGATCGTGCCGGTCACCGTGCACGCGAGCTGCGATGCGGCGAACGCGGCGACGTTACCGACGTCGGTCAACGTGGCCGTGCGACCGGTCGGCGTCTGCTCGACCAGCCACTGTCGCACCTGCTCGTATCCTTCGAAGTCCGCCGGGATCGTCTCCGGCAGTCCACCGGTGCGCAGGGTCACGACGCGGATGCCGTGCGGGCCGAGCTCGGCGGCGAGCTGGCGGCGCATCGCCTCGACCGCGTCGAAGGTGGTGCCGATCCCACCGATGTGCAGCCGTCTGGCGACCGTCCAGTCGAACCTGCCGCCGAAGGTGAGGATCACTCCCGACCTCTGTCGGATCATGTGCCGGGCAGCGGCCCGGGAGGTGAGGAACTTCGACCGCACCGCCACTTCGACCGGCCGCACGTAGTCCTCGACCGACATCTCCACCATCGGCGTGCCCTGCACGTCCTGGTCGCTGATCACGTTGATCGAGATGTCGAGCGTGCCGGATCGCTCGACGACGGCGGCGGCATGCCCGTCGACCTCGGCCTCGTTCAGCGCGTCCACGACCGCGACATAGGCCCGCCCATGCGCCTCGGCGATATCGTCGGCCACCACCTGAAGGGTCGCGGCCGTACGCCCGGCCAGGTGCACGGTCGCGCCCTCCCGGGCGAAGGCGCGGGCGATCGCACCGCCCACGAACCCTCCTGCGCCGTAGACGACGGCGGTCTTGTCCTTCAGCAACATCGACGTCCTCCTGAGTCTGTCACCGGTACAACCCGGCGACCGCCGCAAACTCATCGCGCTCAGGAAGAGATCGTCGACGGCAGCCCGAATACCTCAAGATCGGAAAGGAGAACGCGGTGATCGCGGCGATCTCGTGCAGATCCGTGGTGGTTCCGTGGTCGGCACGGATGCTCCGGTCGGGCCCGACCGGGCAGGCTCGGGCACACCGACCTAAAGGAGCACAGCAATGGACACGCTCGCCGCACATGCACGGATCATCAACGAGACGAACCGATACCTCACGCTGGGCACGGCCGACGCCGACGGCCGGCCGTGGACGTCACCGGTGTCCTTCGCGCCGGGCGGGGACCGCGAGTTCTACTGGCTGTCCGCGATGGACGCACAGCACTCGCTCAACCTCGCCGCGCGGCCGCGGGTGAGCCTCGTCGTCTTCGACTCGACCGTTCCGCCGTATCACGGCCGAGCGGTGTACGCCGTGGGCCAGGCCGCCGAGCTGTCCGGAACGGACCTGGACCGGGCCTTGGAGTTCTACCCGGGCCCGCCGAGCAGAGGCGGCGCACAGGTCGCGCGGGACGACGTGACCGGGCCGGCGCCGTACCGCATCTATCGGGCGACGGCCTCGGAGCTGTGGGTGCTGTGTCCGCGGGAACCCCGCCAGCCGTGCCCACTGCACGGCCTCGCCAAGGACCACCGCGCCCTCGTCCCGGCCTGATTCGAGTGATGAGTGCGCGCAGCCGCCACCACCAGGCTCTGACCCGGGGAGCGTTAGCGGATGCGCATGCCGGAGATGGCCCGGGAGATTACCAGGCGTTGGATTTCGGACGTGCCTTCGAAGATGGTGTAGATCTTCGCGTCGCGGTGCATCCGCTCCACCGGGTACTCCCGCGTGTAGCCGTTGCCGCCGAGGATCTGGATCGCCTCCTCGGTCACCCTGACCGCGACCTCGCCCGCCTTCAGCTTGGCCATCGAGCCCTCGCCGTTGCGGTAGTCCAGCGGCTCGCCGCGCATCAGCGCCGCCGACATGTACCCGGCCCGCCAGACCAGCAGCCGCGCAGCGTCGATCTCCATCGCCATGTCGGCCAGCTTGAACGCGACGCCCTGGTTGTCGATGATCGGCCGGCCGAACTGCTCGCGGCCCTTGGCGTACTCGAGCGCGAACTCGTACGCCGCGCGGGCGATCCCGACCGCCTGCGAGCCGACCAGGTGCCTGGACATCTCGAACGTCGCCATCGACGCGTTCCCGCGGGACGAGCCGCCCTCGCGCGCCCGGGCGATCCGCTCGTCCAGCTTCTCCTTGCCGCCGAGCAGGTTCGCGGCCGGGACCCGGACGTCGTCGAAGAACACGTCCGCGGTGTGCGAGGCGCGCAGCCCGTGCTTGCGCAGCTTCGTGCCCTGCTCCAGCCCGGTGACCTCGGACCTCGGTACGACGAACGCGGCCTGGCCCTTGCTGCCCAGCGACGGGTCCACGGTGGCGACCACGACGTGCACGTCCGCGATCCCGCCGTTGGTGGCCCACGCCTTCTGGCCGTTGATCACCCACTCGCCGGACTTCTCGTCGTACGTCGCCTTGGTGCGGATCGCGGACACATCGGAGCCGGCACCGGGTTCGGACGAGCAGAACGCCGCCACCTGGACGTCGGCGGCGGTGCCGTAGCAGCGCGGCAGCCAGGTGTTCCACTGCTCGGGGGTGCCGTTGGAGAAGATCGCCGAGCTGGCCAGGCCGGTGCCCATCAGCGACATCGCGATCCCGGCGTCGCCCCAGAACACCTCCTCGTTCACGATCGGGAGCAGCAGCCCGGACGGGTCGATGAACAGGTTCACGCTGGAGTCCAGTCCGTACAGGCCGATCTTCGCGGCCTCCTGGATCACCGGCCAGGGAGTCTGCTCGCGCTCGTCCCACTCCGGCGCTGCCGGCCGAATCACGTTCTGCGCGAAGTCGTGCGCCCAGTCCCGGATCTCGCGCTGCTCGTCGTTCAGGTCCAGTGAGAAGGTCTTCCACTCCGGCTTCGACCGTTCGGCCGCCAGCTCGCCGGCCAGCGCCATCACGTCGGCGGACGCGGCCGTTCGGGTGGTCGGTTCGGTCACGGTCATGATGATCTCCCACGGCTGAAGTTACTCGCGAGTGTAACCGGCGTTTGCACCATCGGCTACAGGGGTGGCTAAGATCGGTGCATGGCCTCCTCAGTGGTCTCGCTCGGCCGCCGCCGCAGCACGGCGGAGCGCCGCCGCGACCGCGAGCGGGACATCATCGCGGCCACCCGGAAGCTGTTCGACGAGCGCGGTGCGATCGGTGCCCAGATCGAGGACATCGCCCGGGCGGTCGGGATCAACAAGGCACTGATCTACCGGCACTTCGCCGGCAAGGAGGAGCTTTTCGCGCTCACCCTGGTCGACTACCTGACCGAGCTCGATGCCCGGATGGTTGCCGCGGACAACAACGGTCGTCGTGCGCCGATGACCCGGCTACGGGCGCTGACCAAGACGTTCGTCGACTTCTGCCTGGAATACCCGGCCTTTGCGGACTGCGCGATGAGCCTGCTGCGCCGTACCGGCGAGGAGCTGTTCGGCGAGATCACCGAACCGGTGATGGTCAAGCTCGGCACCGCGATGGCGACCAACCTGGAGCGCACCGCGGCCGTGCTGCGGTCCGGGCACAAGGCCGGGGTGTTCGACGCGGCCGACCCGCACTACCTGGCGAACTACCTCTACACCCAGACGCTCGGCGCGATGCAGATTGCCCGGATGGGCCTGGTGGTGTCCGCCTCCTCCCCCGGCAACCCGGTCGTGCACCACGCCGACCCGGCCACCGTCCGGGAGACCGCGATCACCGCCACCCTCGCCACCGCCGTCGGGCGCAAGGCGCTGCGACGTCCCCGCACCACCTAACCCCGCAGGAGAAGCAGATGACCGACATCCGCAAGGTCGCCGTCGTCGCCGGGAACCGGATCCCGTTCGCACGGCAGGACAAGACGTATCGGCATGCGTCCAACTCCGAGATGCTCAGTGCCGCCGTCGACGGCCTGGTGGACCGCGCCGGGATCGCCGGCGCTGAGCTCGGCGAGGTGGTCGCCGGCGCCGTGCTGAAGCACAGCCGGGACTGGAACCTGGTCCGCGAGGTGGTACTCGGCTCGAAGCTGGCGCCGACCACCCCGGCGTACGACATCCAGCAGGCCTGCGGGACCGGGCTGGAGGCCGCGATCCTGGCTGCCAACAAGATCGCGCTCGGCCAGACCGACGCCGCGATCGCCGGCGGGGTCGACACCGCGTCGGACGCGCCGATCGCGGTCAACGACCAGCTTCGGATCAAGCTGCTCGACCTGAACCGTGCCGGCAACATGCCGGACCGGCTGAAGGCGCTGAGCCGGGTCCGGCCGAAGGATGTCGTGCCGGAGATCCCGCGCAACGCCGAGCCGCGGACCAGGCTCTCGATGGGCGAGCACTGCGCGCTCACCACGCTGGAGTGGGGCGTTACCCGGGAGGAGCAGGACGAGCTCGCATACCGGTCGCACCGCAACCTCGCTGCGGCGTACGAGCGCGGCTTCCTGGCCGACCTGGTCACGCCGTACCTCGGCCTGGAACGCGACCAGAACCTGCGCCCGGACACCACGATCGAGAAGCTGGCCACGCTCAAGCCGGTGTTCGGGAAGGGGCCGACGGCAACGATGACCGCAGGCAACTCGACGCCGCTCACCGACGGCGCGTCCGCTGTACTGCTGGCCACGGACGAGTGGGCCGCCGAGCACGGGCTGCAGCCGCTGGCGTACCTGACCCACTCGCAGACCGCGGCGGTCGACTACGTCCGCGGTAAGGAGGGTCTGCTGATGGCGCCGGCGTACGCGGTGCCGCGGATACTCGCCCGGGCCGGGCTGACCCTGCAAGACTTCGACTATTACGAGATCCACGAGGCGTTCGCCGCGCAGGTGCTCGCCACGCTCAAGGCATGGGAGGACCCGATCTTCTGCAAGGAGCGGCTCGGGCTGGACGCACCGCTCGGCGAGATCGACCGGGACAAGCTGAACGTGAACGGCGGTTCGCTGGCGGCCGGGCACCCGTTCGCCGCGACCGGCGGCCGGATCGTCGCCGGGCTGGCCAAGCAGCTGCACGAGGCCGGCGGCGGACGCGGCCTGATCTCGATCTGCGCCGCCGGTGGCCAGGGCGTCGTCGCCATCCTCGAGAAGTAGTCAGGAGACCCACGGATGACTGACCGCTACCAGGATTTCACCCGGTCCGGCGTCGGCCGCTTCCTGGTCAAGAACCTCGGCCTGCCGGACCCGACCCCCCTGCAGCGCTGGACCGAGGGGGCACCACTGGTCGACGGGCCGGCGCTGTTCGGCCGGTTCGCCGCGAACCCGGTGGTGGCACCTGGCGTCGGCGGCAGCGACACCGGCAAGGCGATCCAGGAGGTCCTGCGCGAGGCCGGTGTCCAGGTCGGCATGTACGGCGAGGGCGTCGCGTCCAGCGACATCAGGCACAAGGCGCTGGTGTACGACATCACCGAGGCCGAGTCGACCGCGGACCTGACCTCGCTGCAGCGGTTCTTCTCGCCGGTGATCCGGCAGCTCGCGTCCAACGGCCGGGTGGTCGTGGTCGGCCGCACCCCGGAGCAGGCCGGGTCGCCGCAGCAGCAGGTCGCCCAGCGGGCGCTGGAGGGCTTCACCCGTTCGCTCGGCAAGGAGGTGAAGCGCGGCAGCACGGTGAACCTGGTGTACGTCGCGCCCGGTGCGCAGGACCAGCTCGAGTCGACGCTGCGGTTCCTGCTGTCGCCCAGGTCGGCGTACGTGAGCGGTCAGGTGATCCGCGTCGGCACCGAGCTGCGGGTGCCGGACGGTGGTGACCGCGCCGCCCCGCTCGCGAAGAAGGTCGCGGTGGTGACCGGTGCCGCCCGCGGGATCGGCGCTGCGATCGCGCAGACCCTGGCCCGCGACGGCGCCATCGTGATCGGTGCCGACATGCCCCAGCTCGCGAACGAGCTGCGCGAGGTGATGACCGGGATCGGCGGCAGCGAGCTGCTGCTGGACGTCACCGCGGTGGACGCACCGCAGCGGCTGGCGGCGTACGCGAAGGACACCCACGGCGGTCTCGACGCCGTTGTGCACAACGCCGGTATCACCCGGGACAAGCGGCTGGCGAACATGCGGACCGAGGTCTGGGACGCGGTGCTGGACGTGAACCTGCGCGCCCCGGAGCGGATCACCGCGCACCTGCTCGAGGCGGACGCGTTGCGGCCCGGCGCCAGCATCGTCGGGGTGGCCTCGATCAGCGGCATCGCCGGGAACAACGGCCAGACCAACTACGCCACCTCCAAGGCCGGCGTGATCGGGCTGGTGCAGGCGCTGGCGCCTTCGCTGACCGAGCGGGGATACCGGGTCAACGCCGTCGCCCCCGGCTTCATCGAGACTCCGATGACCGCGAAGGTCCCGATCGCGATCCGGGAGGCCGGCCGGCGGATGAACTCGCTGCAGCAGGGCGGGCAGCCGGTCGACGTCGCCGAGACGATCGCGTGGCTGGCCGACCCCGCGTCGGCCGGTGTCACCGGCAACGTGGTCCGGGTCTGCGGCCAGAGCATGCTGGGAGCCTGACCCATGTCGCGCCAGACCCGCAGCTACCGTGAGGCCCCGAACCTCGGAACCCTCTACGCCAGGACGGTCCGCGCCACCCTGCAGCATCGCGAGGCCGGTACCGAGGAGTCCGCGCTGCGGCTCGAGCTGCCGCGGCACAAGGTCGACCCGGCCCACCTGGCGGCGTACTGCGAAGTGACGGGCTTCGACGCCGGACCATCGGTGCCGGTGACCTATCCGCACGTGCTGGCGTTCCCACTGCACCTGGACCTGATGGCGGATCCGACCTTCCCGTTCAAGCCGATGGGCATCGTGCACCTGGCGAACTCGATCACCCAGTACCACCCGGTGCCGGTCGACGCGACGCTGGCGATCGAGGTCAGCGCCGGGCCGCACCGGCCGCACAGCAAGGGCACCGTGTTCGACATCGTCAGCGACGTGCTGGTCGGCGGCGAGCGCGTCTGGAGCGACGTCACCACCCTGCTCAGTCGCGGTGCCGGCAGCGACGGCGCACCGTCCGACCTGCTCCGCGACCCCGAGCTGCCGGCCACGGCACGGTGGGACCTGGCCGCGAACCTCGGCCGCCGGTACGCCGCCGCCTCCGGCGATCGCAACCCGATCCACCTGTTCAAGCTGACCGCGCAGGCCTTCGGCTTCCCGCGCCAGATCGCGCACGGGATGTGGGCCAAGGCAGCCGCGCTGTCCGAGCTCAGCGAGGAACTGCCCGACGCGTTCACCGTCCGAGTCGACTTCCGCAAACCCATACTGCTGCCGTCCCAGGCCGACTTCGGCTACCGCGAACGCTCCGACGGCCTCGACCTGGCCCTGTACACCCCGCAGTCTCGCGACCCCTACCTGATCGGCCGCGTCACCCGACCCGCCTAGCCAGATCTCCTCCTGACCGCAGATGTCAGGACGAGTTGCGGGTTGGTATCGAGGACGAGCTGCGGGACTCGATCTCGGCCTCGTCGAGGCCTACGGGGCGGATGAGGCCCTCCTGTACGACGGAGGCGACCAGGCGGCCGTCGACGGTGAACAGCCGGCCGGTGCTGAAGCCACGGGCGCCGGACGCGGACGGCGACGCCTGGTCGTACAGCAGCCACTCGTCGGCCCGGAACGGGCGGTGGAACCACATCGCATGGTCCAGCGAGGCGGGCTGGATCCGCCGGTCGCCGATCACCAGCCCGTGCGGCAGCAGGCTCGCGCCGAGCAGGGTCAGGTCGCTGGCGTACGCCAGTACACAGGCGTGCAGCGGCTGGTCGTCGGGCAGCGTGCCGGCAGCCCGGACCCAGAACTGCCGCCCGGTCTGGCTCGCGAGCCGGACGTCGAGGGCGGCCCATTCGGAGTTCCAGGCGTCGGCGCTCCGGCCGGTGGACGCCTCCAGGACCGACGCCAGCGTCGGCGACTCGTCGGGTGGTGTCACGCCCTCCGGTATAGGGTCCGCATGGTCCAGCCCGTCCTCGGCCCGCTGGAACGACGCGGACATGTAGAAGATCGGCTTGCCGTGCTGGGAGGCCACCACCCGGCGGCTGCTGAACGTGCCGCCGTCCCGCGTCGGCTCGGCGCGGTACACGATCGGGACCGTGGTGTCGCCCGGCCGCAGGAAGTACCCGTGCAGCGAGTGCACGGCCCGGTCCGGGTCGACCGTCCGGGTCGCTGCGACCAGTGCCTGTCCGAGCACCTGCCCGCCGAACACGCGCTGCAGCGCCGTCTCCGGCTGGCGGCCCCGGTACAGGTCGACGTCGATCTGTTCCAGGTCCAGCAGCTCGACCAGATCGTCCAAGGACTTCGGCATGCCGTCATCCTCGCAGGTCGGCTGCTACTCCTCGGGCTCGTCGGAGCCGTCGTGCCGGTCCAGCTCGGCGAGGAACTGCTCGACCTGAGCGCTGAGCTCCTCGCCCGACGGCAGCGACTCGGTCGCGAGCAGGCTGCCCCGGCTGACCGAGCCGTCCGCGGCGTCGTACTGGGTTTCCAGCGCGCGCACCACGGCGGTGGCCTCCTCGGACTCCTCGACCTGCTCGTCGACCAGCCGGCCGGTGACGGCCGCCTCGTCGAGCAGCGCCTTGCTCGGCAGCAGCAGGCCGGTGGCCGCGGACACCGCGTGCACCAGTGCCAGCGCGGCGCCGGGGAACCGGTTCTCGGCCAGGTAGTGCGGGACATGGACCGCGAAACCCATCGCATCCCGGCCGGCCTCGCCGAGCCGGACCTGGAGCATCGTCGACGCGCTGGCCGGCAGCCGCATCTCGCCGGACCAGATGTTGGTCCTGGTGACCAGCTCGGGCCGGGTCGCGTGCGAGGTCAGGCCGAGCGGGCGGGTGTGCGGGACCGCCATCGGGATCCCGTGCACGCCGACGGTCAGGTTCACGTTGTAGTGGTCCACCAGCTGGCGCACGGCGCGGGCGAACCGCTCCCAGTGCGCGTCCGGCTCGGCACCCTCCAGCAGCAGGAACTCGACCCCGGCGTCGTCGGTCAGCAGGTGCAGGGACAGGTGCGGCGGCGAGTAGTCGATGAAGTGGTCCTCGGCGAACGTGACCTCCGGGCGGCGGGCCCGGTAGTCGTGCAGCACGTCGACGTCGAACCGCACCAGCACGCGGCTGTCGAGTGCCTCGAGCAGGTGCTCAGCGCTGGTCCGGCCGGCCAGGCCGGCGTCCATGAAGCCCTCGAGCGCGTGGATCAGCACCCGCGGTGGCGCCGACGGCCCGGTCGCCACGGACTCGTCGACGATCTCGTAGAGGTCGTCCGGTCGCATCGTCCACTCCCTCGCTCGGCGGTCTCGCGAAGCGTCTCACTATCCATCCTGCCTCAAGAGTCCAACGGCAGCGCAGCCCCGAGGCATTCCCGGACAATCCGGTAAGCGCTTGCTAGCCTCCTCTGCATGCCACTCACGGTGATGCTCGCGATGGACGAGGCGACCGCGCGCCAGGTCATGACCGATCAGGTACGACGCCGGCTCGCGGCGGTCGCGACGGTGCTCCCGGACCGGCCCGACGCCACGTTCGAGCCGCACCGCGAGGCGCTTGGGCAGGTCGAGGTGCTGCTCACCGGCTGGGGGTGTCCGCCGATCACGCCCGAGGTGCTGGACGCCGCACCTCGGCTACGGGCTGTGGTGCACGCGGCCGGCAGCGTCAAGACGTTCGCAGACCGAGAGGTGCTGGAGCGCGGCGTCCAGGTGTCGTCGGCCGTCACCGCGAACGGCATACCGGTCGCGGAGTTCGCGGTCGCGGCGATCGTGCTGGCCGGGAAGCGGGCGTTCCGGCTCGCCGCGCAGTACCGCCGGGACAGGTCCACACCCGACCTGTCCGCCGTCGGAAGGCTCGGCAACTACCGGGCCACCATCGGGCTGATCGGGGCATCGCGGATCGGGCGGATGGTCGCGGACCGGTTGCGCGGCTTCGACCTCGACGTGCTGGTCAGCGACCCGTACCTCGACGACGCCGCCGCCCTCGGCGCGACCGGCTGTGACCTGGACACGCTGGTCGCCCGCAGCGACGTCGTCAGCATCCACGCCCCGCTGCTGCCCGGGACCACGGGACTGGTGGACGCCGCTCTGCTGGCCCGGATGCGGGACGGCGCAGTCCTGGTCAACACGGCCCGCGGCGCTATCGTCGACCAGGCGGCGCTCGAGCGGGAGTGCGCATCCGGCCGCCTCGATGCGGTGCTCGACGTCACCGATCCCGAGCCGCTGCCGCCGGACTCGGCACTGTGGGACCTGCCGAACGTGTTCATCACCCCGCACCTGGCCGGTGCCTTGGGCAACGAGATCGAGCGGCTCGGTGAGCTCGCGGTGCGCGAGATCGAGCAGCTCGCCGCGAATCGCCCGCTCCAGCACGCGATCCGGGCCGAGGACTGGGACCGGATCGCCTGAGCGGGCCGTTAGGCCAGCCTGGCCAAGGATGAGAATCCGTCGGCTGCCAACTAGATTGCTGGTCATGGGCACGTACATCGACCTACTGCAGGACCAGGTTCGCAACGAGTTCGGCGCGGCGCAGCAGTACATCGCGGTCGCCGTATGGTTCGACGACCAGGACCTGCCGCAGCTCGCGTCGCACTTCTACCGGCAGTCACTGGAAGAGCGGAACCACGCGATGATGATGGTCAAGTACCTGCTCGACAACGACATCCGGGTGCAGATCCCCGGTGTGTCCGACGTCCGCAACGACTTCGAGTCCGTGCTGGACCCGATCGAGTTCGCGCTGCAGCAGGAGACCGCCGTCACTGCGCAGATCGAGACGCTGGCCAAGACGGCGCGGGCCGAGGGCGACTACATCGGCGAGCAGTTCATGCAGTGGTTCCTGAAGGAGCAGGTCGAGGAGGTGGCCTCGATGAAGACGCTGCTGAACGTCGCGCGGCGCGCCGGCGACAACCTGTTCCACCTCGAGGAGTATCTGGCACGGGAGTCGGTCGGTGCGTCCGGCAACGACCCGACCGCGCCGCCGGCCGCCGGCGGCGCGGTCTGAGTCCTACCAGGATCCACCGCCTCCGCCGCCGCCCCCGCCGCCGGAGGAGCCGCCGCCGAAGCCGGACGAGCTGCCGCCGCCGCCTCCGCTGTTGGCGGGCGCCGGCGGCGGGTCGAAGGTCCGGGCGACGGTGTCGCTGATCGTGCCGGCCGCGAAGCCCGAGGTGTAATACGACGGCCCGCTGTACCAGACCGGGTCGGCCGGGATCCGGCCGGCGGCGACCAGCTCGGCGCACACCTTCTGCCAGCGGTCCGCTAGGTCGAACACGATCGCCCACGGCAGGTACCGGCTGAAGATGTCCTCGCCCTCCTCGAACCGCAGCTGCTGCGCCTCCGCCGTGGCCAGGTAGGTCCGGAAGCCGATCGTCTGGTCGGTCAGCGCCCGGCCGAACGCGGTACGACGACCGCGCGACCGCAGCCAGCCGATGTACCCCAGGGTCGCGAGCACCATCAGCACAGGGAGACCGAACGCGACCAGCCGGCCGCCGCCACCGGACCCCGAGCTCACCGCGGCACCGATTCCGGCCATCACGGTGCCGCCGAACACCCAGATGGCGATCATGCCGACACACGCGCAGCCGAAACCCTGCAGCTTCACGCCGCCGCTGCGCATCCGGCTCGGCAGCCGGGTGTAGTAGCCGCGCGCGGTGACCTGCTGGCGGACCGCGTCGATCATCGCGTCGTGCGCCTTGCGCATCGACTGGTCGCCGGTCGGGCGGCGCTTGAGCGGGATCGCCGTACCGGGCTGCAGGTTCGGGTAGAGCCGCGACAGCAAAGCCTGCTCATGCGGCATGTTCGCGACGGCCGGGTTGATCAGGACCGCGAACTGCTCGGTGCCGGTGTTGTCGATCCGGATGCCACCGCGGACCGCGAGGTCGATCAGCGTCGCGGCGGTCTCCCGGGTGTTGGCGACTGCGTCGATCAGCAGACCCGCCTCGGCGACCGGGATCTGCGGCGGCGCGAACGCCACCGGGATCTGGCTCTCGGCCAGCGTGTCCTTGCCCACGGCAACGGTCGAGCCGGTGGCCGGGAACGCGCCGGGCGGGAGGCCGGCGTACCGCTCGTCCTTGTTCGTCCGGCGCGCCAGCGTGATGCCGGCGACCGGTACGGCGAGCGCGACCAGGCCGGACCCGGCGACCATCGGCACTGTCAGGCCGGCCCGCTCCAGCAGGCTCGGCGGGTCCACCACGATCGGGGTGTCGTTGCTGACGACACCGGCCTTGATACCGGCCACGATGGTGAGCTGGCTGCCGACGGGGATGTTCGCCTGCGCGAACCGTCCGGTGCCGCCGGAGACGCTGTCCGAATCGCAGGCTGTGCTCGATCCGTGCGGACCGGCGAAGCACTCGGTCCTGGTCACGCCCTCGGGTACGGTGACATCCACCGAGACGTCGTTCAGCTCGGCAGCCCATCCGTCACCGGTGGCGTCCCAGTACAGCTCACTGTGGTCGTCGAAGTGCCGCAGCGCACCGCGCACCTTGTAGGAGATCTCGTACGTCGCGGTGTCGGCGTCGATCGTCCGGTCCGCGGACCCGATCTTCAGCCGCAGCGACTGGTCGCGGCCGCCGTTGTGGCTGGTCGTCTCCTTGGTGAACTCGGCGCTGTCCCCGGACGGACTACTCACCTCGACGTCCGAGATCTCGTACTTCTGGTCCTTCGACATGTCGTCGACGTACGGCTCCCGGGTGACCAGGTCACGGTAGATGCCGTGCCGGCCGGAGCCGATGCCGAACCGGTAGACGATCCGCTCCGTCACCTCCAGCACACCGTCGGTCGTCACGTTGTACTCGATCCGCATCGAGTCGACGCTGTCGTCGTACGCGGCCGCCTCGGAAGGCGTCGTCGACGCCGCGACGGCCGAGGTGGCGGCAAGGCCGGCGAACAGCCAGCCGCCGACGATGGTCAGCAGCAGTCCCGCGAGTACCCTGCGCATGCCTGTGACCTTATCGACGGACCAGGGTCGTGCCTTCACCACGATCCACCACCTCTCCCCCGCCACCGCAGCCGGTGTTGCTGAGGCTGGACGAGCCGCCGCCCTCGATGGTTCCGCCGACGCGCCGGCGGCTAACCCGAGCCGGGTCAGCCGCTCGCGGTCTCGGTGAACGCCTTCAGCCGTTCGAGCACCTCGACCCCGCCGGCCTCGTACCCGGCCCTGGTCTCGTCGGAGATGTCGCCGAGCACCGACGCCACCGTGCGCACCCGGGTGCCGCTCCCGGACGCCTCGAGCGTGTAGGTCTTCACGTACTGGCGGGCGCCACGCATCCCCATGGCGCCGCTCACGGTGAGCTCCGCGCCGGGCCGCAGGTAGGTCACCAGCCCGTACAGCGCACCGCCGGCGGCATCGCCGAACTCCTCCCAGAACCGACCGCCGACCCATGCCTCGAGCGTGATCTTCGGCTCAGCGCTGAAGCTGTGCGGCCACCACGACCCGATGTCCTCGGTCAGCGACCGCCAGACCATCTCGGCCGGCGCGTCGATCTCGATCTCCGCGGTCAGCTCGAACGCGACCGGGCCCCGCCCCTCGTCACTGCTCATCGCCCTGCTCCCTCCGGTGCCGCTGCTGGACCGCGCGGGCGAGACCGGTCAGCTCGGTCGCCGGGAGCTCGGCCATCGGCCGCACCCAGCGCTCGTAGATCTGCCGGATCGGCACCGGGTTCAGGTGGTTGTAGCGGAGCCGCCCGTCCCGGACCACCAGCACGAGGCCAGCTTGCTCGAGCACCTTGAGGTGCGCCATCACGCCGTACCTGGTCATCTCCGGGTGCCTCTCGCACAGCTCGCCGGTCGTCCGCGGACCGGCCGCCAGCACGTCCAGCAGCTGCCGGCGCGTGCCGTCGGCCAGTGCCTTGAACACCCGCTCCACTTCGGTCCCGCCACCACGATCCATATGTGAGTAAAAGGTCACATATAGACGCCCGTACCGTCAAGGCTCGCGACCACCGGATCCACTACGGGAGCTTGCTGGCGAGCACGTTGACCTGCTCGACAGACGGTTCCTCGCTGAACAGGTCGGGAGCCTGCTGGAACAGCGCCTCGGCGACCTTGCCGGACAGATGCGCCTGTCGGCCCTCCTCCGAGGGGAAGACATCGAAGATCCCGAAGGTCTGTGCGCCAAGCTGCACGGCGAACCAGCTTGTCGTGTCCGGCTCGGCTTCGACGAGCGCCTGGGCCCCCTTCAGGAACTCGGCGACCTGTTCCTCTTTACCGGGTTGAGCCGTCATCCTGACCAGCAGCCCGACGGTGACCGCACTCATGACTCTGCCTCCCTCGTGTCGGCTTCGGCCCGCCGAGCCTCAGCGCGGCACGGCCGCGTGACCCTGCGCAGTAACGGTAAGCCTGAACCTGAAACGCGCGCCCCGGCCGGGGCATCGCAGCACGCCGCCGCCCTGGTCGACAGGCCCGGGGTGCTTCGCGTGTTCTAGCGGTAGAGGCGGGCCAGGAGGGCGGACTTGGGGTGGCGGGTGAGGGCGCCGAGGCTGGTGTTGTCGCGGAGGGCGGCGCGGGCAGCGAGCCAGCCGGGGGCACCGTGGACGCCGCCGCCTGGGTGAATGGCGGCGCTGCCGAGGTAGAGGCCGTTCACCACCGTGCGCGGACCGCCGAGACCGACGGTGGGGCGAAAGATCAACTGCTGGAAGATCTGCGTGGTACCGCCGTTCAGCGCACCGAGGCCGAGACTGGCGTTGCCCGCGGTGAAGTCGCTCGGCCGTTGCACCTCGCGGTCCAGTACCAGCGCGCCGAACCCGGGGGCGTGCTTGTCCAGCACCCGGTCCATCCGGCCTGCGAGCTGCTCGGCGGACGCGTCGTCGGCGATACCGCGTGGCAGGTGCGAGTACGCCCACAGGGCCTCGGTACCGGCCGGCGACCGGGTCGGGTCGGCGGTGCTGGTCTGGCCGACGAGCAGGAACGGCGCGGCCGGCACCCGTCCGGTATCGAGGTCGGCGCCGGTGTGCACGAGCGAGTCGGCGTCGCCACCGAGGTGTACGACGCCCGCCGAGTGAGCGTGCTTCGCGGTCCACGGCACCGGGGCGGACAGCCGGTAGTTCACCTTCACCGTCGGCAGGTCCCAGGCGTACCGGGTCAGGTCGGAGCGCAGCTTGTCCGGGATGGTTGCGGGCGGCAACAGCTCGTCATACAGCATCGGGGCCGACACATCGGTGAGCACCGCGCGCCGGACCACGACCCGACCGCCGGTCGCGGTGACGACGCCGGCGGCTCGGCCGTGCGAGACCTCGACCGCCGCCACGCGTTCGCCGCAGATCAGCTCGGCGCCGGCCTGGCGGGCCCGCGACGCCATCGCCTCGGCCAGCCGGCCGGAGCCGCCCTCGGCGAACGGGAAGCCGACGTCCTGGGCGAGCATCGCGAGTAGCCAGCCCATGGTGCCGCTGACGGTGCCGGTCAGCGAGGTGTCGGCGTGCATCGCGTTGCCGGCCAAGAGGCTGCGGCCGCGCATCCCGCCGAACAGCTCCTGGCCCATCCGGTGCGCGGGCAGCGCCATGAACCGGGCGAACCGGGCCAGCTCCCCCAGCGACCCGAGCCGTCGCGCCAGCCGCGCGCCGGGGACCACGGGCGGCCAGGACGTCAGCAGCGCGCTCAGGAACGGTTCCCGGATCCACCGGTAGTCCTCGTACAGCCGCAGCCACGCGGTGCCGTCCGCCGGATGCTCCTCGGCCAGGTTCGCAGCCGTCCGTTCCGGGTCGGGATCGATCACGGCGCCGGTGTCGTCGTCCGGGCCGAGCGGGTGCGCCAGCGGCAGTGGCGCGTTCGCCCACTGCAGCCCGTGCGATTCCAGGTCGAGCGCCCTGATCACCGGTGACGCGACAGCGAGCGGGAAGCAGGAGCTGCACCGGTCGCTGACCCAGCCGTCCGCGCTGACCGAGTGCACGGCTCCGCCCGCATGGTCAGTTGCCTCGAGCACCAAGACGTCCCAGCCGGCGTCGGCCAAGGTGGTGGCGGCGACCAGGCCGTTCGGTCCCGCCCCCACGACGACGGCGTCCACGGTGCGCGGCAGCATGCTCCGACCCTAGTCCGCACCGAGAGGGGGATCGATGGGCGGCAGTACCAGCGGGTCCAGGGTCACCCGAGCACCTCGTCGATCGCCTCCGCGGTGGGCACGGACGCGATCGCGCCGGCGGCCTGCACACTCAGTGCCGCCGCGGCGTTGGCCCGGCGGACCGCGGCGGGCAGGTCCGCGCCACGGGCCAGCGTCGCGGCCAGCACACCGCAGAAGGTGTCGCCCGCGGCGGTGGTGTCGACCACCTGCACGCTGAAGCCCGGCACCTTCTCCGGCTCGGCGCCCCGGCGCAGCACCAGGGCGCCTTCACCGCCGAGCGTCACCACGACGGCCGGCACCCGGTCCAGCAGTGCGGTACCGGTGGTCGCCGGGTCGGCATCGAGACCGCTGACGATGCCGGCCTCGTGCTCGTTGACGACCAGCAGGTCGACCTGGCCGAGCAGCCCGTCGTCGAGGGTCGCGGCGGGTGCGGCGTTCAGGATCATGTACCGCGCGGCGCGGGCCGCCGCTGCGACCGTGTCGAGCGGGATCTCCAGCTGCGCGAGCACCACGGCGGCCTCGGCGACCGCGGCTGTCGACGCGTCGTCCAGGACCAGCTCGGCGTTGGCCGAGGGCGCGACCGTGATCGCGTTCTCGCCGGACTCGTCGACGGTGATGATCGCGGTTCCGGTCGGGATCGGGATCGACCGCGCAAGGGCCAGGTCCACCCCGGCGCGGCCGAGCGCGTCACGCAGCAGCGCACCGCCGTCGTCGTCGCCGAGAGACACCACGAACGCGGTCGCAGCACCAGCTCGCGCGGCCGCGACCGCCTGGTTCGCGCCTTTGCCGCCGGGTCCGCGACTCAGCCCGGAGGCCAGCACGGTCTCACCGGGGCGCGGGATGCTCCGGACCGGCAGCACGACGTCGACGTTCGCGCTGCCGACCACCACGACATCGGTCACCGCGGTACCTCCCTTTGACAACGCACAGTGCGTCGGGCCAGGTCATCGATCGCTACGCCGTGCAGCCCGGGCAGGCTGGTCGCGATCCGGTTGTCCAGCGGCTCGGACCATCGCTCCGGTACGCCGTGCAGCGTCCCGAGCACGGCGCCCACGGTGGCGCCGACCGAGTCGGTGTCCCAGCCGCTCACGGCCGCGGCCACGATGCCGGTGCCGAAGTCGCCGCGCGACGCCGCCAGCGCGTAAGCGGTCAGCGCGCTGTTGTTCACCGCATGGACCCAGTGCAGGTGTCCGTACCGCGCGTGCAGCGCGTCCAGCGCGTCGTCGAGGTCCCGGCCGGCGAGATCCAGGCCGAACCGGACGGCGGTGGCCAGCTCGCCGTCCGCCGGGATCGCCGCCAGGCCGGCCTCGACTACCGCGCCAGCGTCGTCCAGCGCCATCGTTGCCGCGGACATCGCCGCCACCCAGACGGCGCCGTCGACTCCGGCGCCGGTGTGGCTGAGTCGCGCGTCCACCACCGCGAGACGGCCGGCGGCGGTCCGGTCGCCGGGGTTCGCCCAGCCGTACACGTCGGTCCGGATCTGCGCACCGATCCACTCCCGGAACGGGTTGCCGACCAGCGCCGCCCGCGACGGCGGCACCCCGTCCAGCAGGTTGCGGTACGCGACCCGTTCGGCGGTGAACGTCCGCCCGGCCGGCAGCTGCTGCAGCCAGGACTCGGCGACGTCGTCGGTGGTCAGCCCGTGCCCGTGCCGCTCGAGCAGCAGCAGCGCCAGGATCGCGTAGTTCAGGTCGTCGTCCTCGGGCATCCCGTCCAGGTTCTCGCGCAGGCTGCGCGGATGGCTCCAGTGCCAGGGCCGGCGCTCGAGCACCTCCTCGGGTACGCCGTCGGCGGTCACGTACTGCCGCAGCGGCCACTGCCCGCTGGACTCCAGCACCTCCCGGATCCCCTCCCGCGGCAACCCCTCCATGGGTTTGCCCAGCAGGCACCCGGCCGCACGGCCGGTCCAGCCGCCGAGTACCCGGGCCTCCTGATCGGTTGCCGGTGGCAACGGTTCCAGCTCGGGTACGACGTACTCGGTCGCAGGTGGGGCCAGCGCATCGAGCTCGGCCAGCAACTGCCGGGCGAGCTCACGCTGCTCGGGGTTCGCGGGCGTGTCGGCGGTCCCGGCGGACAGCGGCTCGGTGCTGCCACCGGCGTCGGCCCAGCGCTTCGCGTACGGCGCGGTGTCGACCCCCTCGGCGCGGGACTGCACGAGCTGGTGCGCCACCAGGTCCTCCGGCAGCAGCCAGGTGAGTCTCATCCGGTCCGGGTCATCTCTCGTCGGCGCCGGGGCGCTCGGCCCAGGGGGTCTCCTTGGCCGGGCGGACCACGATCAGCCGGTCCCCCGCGGTGAGAACCGACACGGCTGAGTCGTAGTACCGGTAGACAGTGCCATCGCGGACCACGGCGACCACCCGGTCCGGCAGCGCGGACGATGGTTTGCCGACCTCGCGGCCGAGGATGGGCCGCTCGGCGACCTCCAGCCCCTCGCCGTACGAGAGCAGGTCCTCCAGCACCTGGCCCAGCTTCGGACTCACCGCGGACAGTCCGAGCAGCCGGCCGACCGCGTCCGACGAGGTGACGACGGCGTCCGCGCCGCTCTGCCGCAGCAGCGGGACGTTGTCCTCCTCGCGAACCGCGACGATGCAGTGCGCGTCCGGGTTGAGCTGCCGCACCGCAAGTGTGACCAGCACGGCGGAGTCGTCGCGGTCGGTGGTGACGATCACCTGGCGGGCGCGAGTGATCTCGGCGCGGCGCAGCACCGCGCGGTTCGTGGCGTCGCCGAGGAACGCGGCGAGCTCGTCGTTGCCGGCATCCGCGACCGCCTGCGGGCGGGGGTCGATGATCACGATCTCTTCCCGCGCAACACCGTTGCCGATCACCGTCTGCACCGCGCTGCGACCCTTGGTGCCGTACCCGACCACGATGATGTGGTTCTTCATCCGCTTCCTCCAGCGCGAGTCGCGCATGATCCGCCGGCCCTGGTCTGCCAGCACCTCGAGCGTCGTACCGACCAGCACGACGAGGAACGCGATGCGCAGCGGCGTGACCACGAACGCGTTGATCAGCCGCGCAGTCGGGGTGACCGGCGTGATGTCGCCGTACCCGGTGGTGGTGAGCGTGACGGTCGCGTAGTAGATGCTGTCGATCAGCGTGACGTTGTCGTCGATGTTGTCCCGGTAGCCCTCACGGTCGACCACCACGATCAGCACCATCAGAGTCAGCAACCCGACCGCGATCAGCACCCGGCGGGACAGCTCCAGAACCGGCGAACGCTTGCTTGCCGGAAGGTGTACCAGCAGACCGTGGGGTTGCCGATCGCCGGACAGGTTGGACGCCACGAGTCAGACCATAGGACACCGGCAGCCGATCGGCGGCATCGCCGGCCGCGACCGCGCCGCGCTCGGTCAGCGCGACCGAGACGGTGAGGTAACCACCGGTGTGCACGATCCGGGCACGCAGCCGCGCGGCCGACACGGTCCGCAGCATCGCCAGGTTGCCCGGTTGGACGACGCACACCACCCGGTCCGCACCGGTCTCCCGCGCCGCGGCCACCACCTGGGTGAGCAGGGCGCTGCCGAGCCCGCGGTGGTGCCAGCCGTCCTCGACCAGCACCGCGAGCTCCATCACGGTCAGGTCCTGGGTACTGAGCTCCTCCCACGGCGCGACCGTCGCCATCCCGACCACCGCGTCGCCGATGCAGGCGACCACTGAGGCGCCGCCCGGCGGGGTGCACAGGTGCCGCGCGGTCCGCGGCGTGAGCCGCGGCATCGGCACGTGGTAACGCTGCGCGCGGGTCTCCTGCGAGCAACGGTCGTGCATGTCGACCACGGCTGCCGCGTCCTCGACGGTCGCCGGCCGCAGAACCGGGCTGCCGTCGCCCGGTCGCGGACCCTCGACGACGCCCTGGTCGAGATGATCGCGCTGCTCGGCGATCCGCCCTGCGATCTCGACCAGGACGTCGGCCCTGGCCCACTCGGCGGCGGTGTACTCGTTCAGGCCCTGCAGCCGCTCCAGCTCCTCGTCCACGGCGCACGGGTCGTCCAGCAGCCGCAGCATGGATCGCAGGTACCGGGTCGGGCCGTCGCTGAGTACCTCGGCCTGGCAGGGACGCACCGTCGTACCGGTGCAGCCGGCCTCGGCGACCAGCGCGGTGAGCTGCTCCGCGGACCAGCCGGCGCCGGCGGACACCACCAGCTCGTCCACCGCGCCGTCCTCGCTGGTGAACACCTCCAGGTGGAGGATGTTGATCTCGTCCGCGCCGCACCGGGCCGCCAGCTCGGCCAGCGCGCCCGGTCGGTCCACCAACGTCGTCCTGATCCGCCACAGCATTGCTCCAGCATCACGGCGGGCGATTTCCACGCCGATTCTCCCGTGTTACGGGGACGATAATCAGCGTTTGCGGCGGATCACCGAGCCCGGCGTCGGCCGCTGCGGCGCGAGCTGTTCGGGCTTCACCCGGTTCGCCAGGTCGGCATGCCGCAGCAGCTCGCCGTACGACGCCATCGGCACCGGCGGGTACGTCGCGACGATCTCGTCGTCGCTGAACACGAACCAGATCGGCCGGCCCTCGTGCAGCACCTTCAGCAGCGTGCCGTTCCGCAGCGTGGCGGCGTGTTCGATCGCGGTCTTGCGTGCGTTCCGCTTGGCCAGCGCGGACTGCATCGCCTGCTGGGCGGGTTCGCGGCCGTGCTTGAACGCCTCGTACGCCAGAGGGCCGTACTTGACCCCGTACCTGATCGCGTTCCGCATGAACCGGTTCCGACCCGCTGCCATGCCAGCCAGCGTAGTTGCAGACGCGCGGCGGGGCTCGGACTGCGGTGGCGCCCGGTGACTGGCAGGATTGGGCGGGTGACGAAACCCACGCCGCGGCGGCCGGTGATGCCGGGGGCCGGGCTGTTCGAGTCGCTGCCGAGCCTGCACGACCCGGCGGCGCTCGCCGAGGTGGCCCACCGCACGGCCGCGGTGCTGGTCCGCGGTGCGCAGAACAGCGACGACGAGAAGGTCGCCGAGCGGGTGATGAAGCTGGCCGACGACTACGGTCTCGACCAGCTCGCCGACCTGTGGTCGGACTCCCCCGCCGACTCGTTGCCGGGCACGCTGTGGCGGCTGTACCTGCTGCGTTCCTGGGTGCACTCGCACGCAGAGACCGTGGCCCGCGAGTACGCCGCCGGCCGCGAGCACGCCGAGGTGCACGCGGTCGTCGCGGGTGTCGCGGACCCGCCGGGCCCCACCGAGGTACGGGACATGGTCGACGCGGTGCTGCGCGGCGTTGCCGACGGCGACTTCGCCACCACGCTGGACCGCGCGTCGGCGTTCGCGCGGATCGTCGCCACCGGCCGGGCATATCTGGCCGACGAGGGCCACGAGCAGATCCGGTCCGCGTCCCGGCTGGTCGAGATGGCCGACCAGCTGCAGAGCGCTTCCCGCGCGGAGCGTGCCGGAAACCTGTGGTGATGGTCACGCCATAGGGCCGTGGACGTGAGGATGCTGAGCGGCTGGCTCCGCCGTTACACTGACTCAGGCGTCGGGCCGCGGTAGCCCCGGGTCCCACATATAGCCGCTACGAGCGGCCACGCGCCGTGAGGCGCTCCCGGCCCGACGCCTGAACTTCTACCTACCTCACTCCGTACAGATCGGTCAGCGTCTGCGTGACCCCGACGCCGTTCGCGTCGGTCAGCTCCACCCGCAGCGAGACGAACCCGTCGGTTGCCGCGGGCGTGTTGTCCACGGTCGCGACCGCGGTCACCAACGTGACGACCTTCGTGCCGGTCCCAGACGGTTCCGGTTCACTCGCCTCGGGGGAGGGGACGCGTTCGTCGAGGGGACGACGACGGAGGTGAGCAGAGCGGTCAGGGCGGTGGCCGCGATGAGCCGGAATCGGGACATGCCGCACAGTTCACCGAAATTGCGTCACCACGAGGCGATACGGTGCTGGCGGATCTGCGTCTTGCCGGTAACCGCCAGGTCGCCCAGCGACCGCGGCTGGTGACGAGGAGGCATCGTGCTCGACGTGCTGGGCCTGCACGACTCCGAAGAGATCGCGTACCGCGCCCTGGTCGAGGTGCCGTCGTACGACGCGGGCGAGCTCGCCGTGCGGCTGAACGGCCATCCGGGCCAGGCCGCGCGAACGCTCGCCGCGCTGGAGCGGATGGGCCTGGCCGCCCGCTCCAGCGGCGATCCGGACCGGTACGTCGCGTCGCCGCCGTCCGTGGCCTTGGCTGCCCTCGCGGTCCAGCGCGAGCAGGAGCTGCGCTCGGCCCAGCTCGAGATCGAGTCGCTGGCCGAGGTGTACCGCGGAACCGACACCGAGCGGTCGGTCGGCGAGATCGTCGACGTGGTGCGCGGTGCGCAGGCCGTCGGGCAGCGGTTCAGCCAGCTGCAGATGACGGCCCGCGAGGAGGTGCTCGGCTTCGTCAAGGCCGACATCGTGGTGGTACCGCCGGAGGAGAACGCCGAGGAGGACGAGGCGGTCGCGCGCGGCGTCCAGTACCGCGTGGTGTTGGAGCGGAAGTCGTTCGAGCGCCCGGGCTTCTTCGCCGCCGCCGAGGAGTCGCTGCGCAACGGCGAGGAGGCCCGGGTGGTACCGGTCCTGCCGATCCGGATGATCATCGTGGACCGCCGGATCGCGCTGGTCCCGCTGGTGTCCGGCACCGGCCGGGCGGTCGGCGCGCTGATCGTGCACGAGAGCGGCATGCTGGACGCGCTGATCGCGCTGTTCGACCGGGTCTGGCGCGACGCCGCCCCTCTGGTGCTCAGTACGGACACCGACGGCGGCGTCCGCGAGGAGAACGGCGGCCGGCTCGCCGGCATCGACTCGAAGATCCTGGCCCTGCTGCTGGCCGGGCTCACCGACCAGGCGATCGGCAACCAGCTCACGCTCTCGCTGCGGACCGTGCAGCGGCGGGTCCGGGCGCTGATGGACCAGGTCGGTGCCGAGACCCGGCTGCAGCTGGGCTACCAGGCCGCCCGCCGCGGCTGGGCCTAGAGGGTCTGCCCGGTCGTCACCCGGCAGATCACCTCGCGGCCACGGCGCCGGGGAGAACGACCCGCCGTCAGCTAGGCAGACGGAGGTCGCGGGTGGCGCGGCGCAACGCGTCGGTGTCGTGCGACGAGCGCCAGCGGACCACGGCGCCCGGCGACGACCGCATCGCCGCACGCAGCTCGGACACGTCGTCGACGTTCGTCACGACCAGCACAGCGGCCACGCCGTCGGGCCGGGCGAGCACCGCGGAGTCGAGCTGGTACGAAGGGTCCGGCGACCAGGCGACCACGACGCGCAGACCGAGCTCCTGCACCCAGTACGCGGGACGGCCGGGCTGCCAGTCCGGTGCGCGCCGGGGCGGCTCCAGGTCGGGTAGGGCGCGGCGCACCGCGTCGTACACGGACTTGCGGTAGTCCCGCTCGGGGTCGTCCGGCTGCTCCGGCCGGGCCGTGCGCGACTTGACGCGCACGCCGATCTCCTCGGGCAGCTCCCGGATCGCGGCGAACACGATCAGCAGGATGCCGGTGAGCAGCGCGACGATCGCCGCCAGCGCGGGGATGTGCAGGAACGCCAGCACCACGGCGAGCACGACCAGCGCTCCCCCGCAGACGAAGAACGCCACCCGTACCCGAGGGTGGAGCCGGCGGCGCGCCATCGCCCACATCCTCTCCTGATCCTCACCTGCGCGTCACTCGCCCTTCGCCATGGGTAACACCTGCATGGCCTGGAGCTGTTCCTGCGGGCGGACAGATAACCTCTCGCGTGTGCCTCTACCCACAATTACCGCGACGAGCTACGTGCTGCCGTTGCGGGAGGGCGGCTCGCTGCCCGGCATCGTCGAGGGCGACGACCTCGGCACCTACGTGCTGAAGTTCCACGGTGCCGGGCAGGGACCGAAGGCGCTCGTGGCCGAGGTGATCGTCGGCGAGCTGTTCCGCCGGCTCGGGCTGCGGGTGCCGGAGCTGAAGCTTATGGAGCTGGACCCGGTGATCGGGAAGACCGAGCCGGACGAGGAGGTGCAGGACCTGCTGGTCCGCAGCGGCGGGCTGAACCTGGCCGTCGACTTCCTGCCCGGCTCGTTCGGGTATGACGGCTCCACCGGCAAGCCGTCCGCCGCGGAGGCCGCCCGGATCCTGTGGCTGGACGCGTACGTCGCGAACGTGGACCGCTCCTGGCGGAACACCAATATGCTGGTCTGGCACAAGCAGCTGTGGCTGATCGACCATGGCGCCGCGCTGTACTTTCACCACTCCTCGGCACCCGCGGAGAGGTTCGCCGCGACGCCGTACGACTCCCAGGGCCACGTCTTCCGCGATGCGGTCCCGGACGTGGCGGCGGTGGACGCGAAGCTGGCCGCCGCGATCACGCCCGAGCTGCTCACCGAGGTGGCCGGGCTCGTCCCGGACGCGTGGCTGGCCGAGCCGGCCGCGGACCGAGCGACGTACGTCGGCCACCTGCTGGCCCGGGCCGCGGACCGGTCCGCCTGGCTGCCGGGTGGTGCGGCATGAAGGACCCGTTCGAGTACGCCGTGCTGCGTGCCGCTCCGCGAGTTCAGCGCGGCGAGTTCATCAACGTCGGCGTGCTGGTGTACTGCCGGGCCCGGGACTTCCTCGAGGCCCGCTGGGACGTCGACCGCGACCGGCTGCGCGCGCTCGACCCGGACGTCGACGTGGACGCGGTGTGCGCGTCGCTGGAGCTGATCCGGGCCACCTGCGCGGGTGAACCGGAGGCCGGCCCGGCCGCGGCGACCAGCATCGGCGAGCGGTTCCGCTGGCTCGCCGCGCCGCGCAGCACAGTCGTGCACGCGGGCCCGATCCACGGCGGCCTCACCGACGACCCGGCCGCCGAGCTCGAGCGGCTGCTGGACCTCTTCGTCCGCTGACCGTCAGGTCTCGCCGTACGGCGTGAGCAGCTGGTCCACCGGCGCGAAGTCGTCGGTGAGCAGCGCCGCATCGCCGATGAACCGGTCCAGCTCTTCATCGGTCCCGAGCAGGTCCCAGCCGGTCACCCGGCGCTCGAGCTCGCCCCGGATCCGCTCCGCCGGCAGGGGTTCGTCGGAGCCGACCACGACGATGTTGCCGCCGCTGCCGGTCCGGTCGAGCACGGTGCGTCGGGACAGCACCGCGACATGCGGGAACTCGGCGCGCACCGTGCGTACCTCGGCCCGGGCGAAGGCCAGCTCGCCGAAATCGATCAGGTTCACCGCATAGATCCCGCCCGGGCGGAGCACCCGGCGGACGTCGGCGACCAGCTCGCGGGTGGTCAGGTGCCACGGCACGGCCGGGCCGCCGAACGCGTCGCCGACCACCACGTCGTACGTCCGGTCCGGCTCGGACCGGATCCCGGTGCGGCCGTCCTGGACCGCCACCCGCAGATCGTCGCCGAGCCGGGCGCCGAGCCGCTCGACGTCGATGTCGACCACGCCGGCGTCGATCTCGTACACCTGGTTGCGGGTGCCGGGCCGGGTGTGCTGCAGGTAGCGCGGGATGGTCAGCCCGCCGCCGCCGATGTGCAGCGCCTGCAGCGGCTCGGTGCCCGGCCGGTGGCCCTCGATCACGGCGGCCATGCCGCGGGCGTACTCGAACTCCAGGTGTGCCGGGTCGTCGAGGTCGACGTAGGAGTGCCGGTGCACGTCGAGGTAGAGCGTCCGGCCGCCGGGCCTTGCCGGGTCGGCCACCACCCGGGCGCAGTGGTACGCCGTCTCCAGCTCGCAGTGCTCGGGCGCGGCCATTGTCGCCCCGGCACCGATCAGCGCGAACACCAGCGGTCCGGCGGCGTCCCGCAGCCCGCGCAGCACGATCGTCAGCACCGTGCCCGCGACCGCCAGCAGGCCGCCCAGCCCGAGCACGATCGAGCTGGTCGGCACGTTCGCGACGAACACGAAGCCGGTCAGCACGGTGCCCGCGATCGCACCCGCGGTCGCCCAGGCGGACAGCCGTCCGACCACGGTCCCGGTCTCGGCCAGGCTCGCCAGCCGCAGCTTGGTCACCATCGGCGTGACCGCGGACAGCATCGCGGCCGGCACGAACATCGCCGCGCCGACCGCCAGGAACACCAGCCCGTCCCGGCCGGCCCGTACCTCCGAACCGGTCCAGCGGGCCACCGGCAGCACCAGCATCACGAACCCGCCCGCGACCACCAGCAGCGGGCCGAGCGATCGGGTCGGCGGCACCACGTCCGCGAACCGCCCGCCCATTGCGGCCCCGGTCGCGATCGCGGCCAGCGCGACGCCGATCACGGTGGTGTTGGTCTCGAGCGTCAGGCCCAGGTACGGCGCGACCAGCCGCAGCGACACCAGCTCGAGCACCAGTACCGCGGCCGACGACCCGAACGCCAGCCCGATCGCCGTACCCTGCCCGACCACCTGGTCACGCTGTGTCTGCGTATCCGTCTCACTCGCGTCCATCGCCTCACCCCGGCGCCACCCTATCCGCGCGGCGCGAACCGTTGACCTGGTGCTCGGGCGGTGTGAATGCTGAGGCTGAGAGCCCCCACCCGCCCGGCCTTGGAGGACCGATGGTTGCGCCCGACGTCAGTGCGAAGCTCTATCGAGGAGTCCGGGAGCAGGTGACCGCAGCGGCCCGCGCCTTCTCCGACGACCAGCTGGCCGCCGTCGTACCGGGCTGTCCGCAGTGGACGGTGCGTGACCTGCTCGCGCACCAGGCGGGTGTGGCCCGGGACTTCGTCGAGGGCAACCTCGAGGGTGCGCCGTCGCCGGCCTGGACCGCGGTGCACGTCGACACCCGGCGGGACCGGCCGGTGGGCAGCGTGCTGGACGAGTGGGACGAGTACGGCGAGCAGCTCGAAGAGATCGTCCGGGCCGGTGACCGGCCGGGCAGGCTGCTGAACAACCCGTACGTCGAGGCCGGCACCCACTGCGCGGACCTGAACGGCGCGGTCCCGGTCGGCCGTCCCGAGCGCGACGTCTGGCTTGCCTCGCTCGAGTTCTGCCTGCATCACGACAAGGGCGACGAGCCTGGCCTATTGCACGTCGTCACAGAGGACGCCGGATACGAGCTGGGTGCCGGCGACCTCGTCGCCGAGGTGAAGGCGGACAGCTACGAACTGTTCCGGGCAGCCTTCGGGCGGCGGAGTGCGGCCCAGATCGAGTCCTGGTCGTGGTCCGGTGACGCGACCGCGTGGAGCCACCGGCTGGCCCGGCTGCCGCAGACCGGCGCGGATCTGTCCGACTGAGCTTCCGCACCTGTGGACAACGCCGGCCGCGCCGCCGGCGATCCTCCTATGTTCCATGGCATGAGCCAACGCATCACGACGTTCTGCACCGACCTCATCGTGCGCTCCGGCCCGCAGCCCCTCGACGACCTCACCGAGAAGGTCCGCGCGGCCGGCCTGACCACCGCCCGCAAACCCGAGACCACGGTCAAGTCCGCTCTCAACCGCTCGGACGGGTTCGTCCTCCTCCCGGACGGGCGGTACGACGCCGTCGCCCGGATGCTCGACGGCGCGGTGCTCACCCACCGGGTGCGGGCCGCGACCGCGGCCACCGGGCGGCAGACGCTGTTCGCCGGCCACGAGCTGGCCCTGTTCGACGAGCTGCTGTCCGCCGGCCCGCTGCCGCTGGTGTGGGTGGCGAGGTGAGGCGGTCGCGGGGTGATGTCGACGGCCTGTTCGGCCCACCGGGCTGGTTGCCGGACGTCGCCGCCGGCACGTTGGTCGCGCTCCGGGTCGGCGGCGGCACGATGGCGGTGAAACCCGTCGGGGACGCGACCGAGGCGATGGACCGGCGGGCGGCCCGACTCCGGGAGGTCGTGACGCGGCACCTCGGCGCGACGGACGACCGCCCATCGGCGACCTGGCGGAGTGGGTACGACGCGTGGCCGGACTACAGCCGCAGCCTCACCGGCTGGCGGCGGACCCTGTCCCGGGCGATGATGCGCGCCCTGGCCGAGTGCCCGGACCTGCTCGCCGAGCCGATGGCGCCGCTGGACGAGGTGCTCCGCCTGCCCGAGATCTCCTGGGACGAGGTCTGGGCCGACCAGGACCGGCTGCATCACGGCCTGTCGTCGCCGCAGCGCGGTGTCACCCTGACCCTTCACGGCGTACCGGACAGCCTGCGGACGGCGCTCCAGCAGCAGGCGGTCAGCTCGCGGACCCCGCTCAGCGAGTTCGTCGTCCTGCAGCTGGCCGCCGCGACCTACCGGTGGCAGACCCCGTGCAGGCACGACGCCGAGCAGGCGTGGCTGGAGCGGTTCCGGGAGGACGAGCGGAACGACCCGATGCGCCGGTACGAGGACCCGCCGTACGACCCCGTCCTGGACGGGCCGCTGCCGGACGACCCGGAGCCCGGTGGCCAGGTGGTGCCGTTCAGCGGCGAGCCTCGTCGAACCGCGCCACCAGGGTCTTCGGAGCCACGCAGCGGAACGCGTCCTCGATGATCTCCTCCAGGTGCGGCCAGTCCACGCCGTCGACGTCCAGGTACACGCCGAGCCAGCCGCGGTGGCCGACGTACGGCGGCCGGAAGAAGTGTTCCGGGTCGTCGGCGACGAGTGCCTCCTGGGCGCCCGGCGGTGCCGCACACCAGAACCCGACCCGGTCGTCGTGGTGCTGGTTCGCATACATGACGAACGTCTTCTTGTCCCGGATGAACCAGGTCGGCTCCCCGTGGCTGAGCCGCTCGGTGGTCTCCGGCAGTGCGAGGCAGAGGGCCCGCACACGGTCGAGCGGGTCGCCACTCATCCAAGGGCCGCCGATACCACGTCGCGGGCCTGGTCCAGCACCTGTCCGAGGTGCTCGGTACCGCGGAACGACTCGCCGTAGATCTTGTACACGTCCTCGGTGCCGGACGGCCGGGCCGCGAACCAGGCCGACTCGGTGGTCACCTTCAGCCCGCCGATCGCCGCGCCGTTGCCGGGGGCCGCGGTGAGCTTGTCGACGATCGGCTCGCCGGCGACCTCGGTCGCGGTCACGTCGTCGGGCTTGAGATCCGCCAGCCGGGCCTTCTGCTCCCGGGTCGCGGGCGCGTCCACCCGCGAGTACGCCGACTCGCCGAACCGTTCCGTGAGGGTGCGGTGAGCGGCCGACGGGGACGCGCCGGTGACGGCGGTGATCTCGGCCGCGAGCAGGGCCAGCAGGATGCCGTCCTTGTCCGTGGTCCACACCGAGCCGTCGAAGCGCAGGAAACTCGCGCCCGCGGACTCCTCGCCGCCGAACCCGACGGTCCCGTCCAGCAGCCCGGGCACGAACCACTTGAACCCGACCGGCACCTCCCACAGCCGCCGGCCCAGGTCCGCCACCACCCGGTCGATCAGCGACGACGAGACCAGCGTCTTGCCGACCGCGACGTCGCCGCCCCACCGCCGGCGGCCGAACAGGTACGAGATCGCCACCGCGAGGTAGTGGTTCGGGTTCATCAGCCCGGCGTCCGGCGTGACGATGCCGTGCCGGTCCGCGTCCGCGTCGTTGCCGGTGGCAACGTCGTACGACGACCGCTGGTCGCTCATCTGGGCGACCAGGGAGGCCATCGCGTACGGCGACGAGCAGTCCATCCGGATCTTGCCGTCGTGGTCGAGGGTCATGAACCGCCAGGTCGGGTCGACCTCGGGGTTCACCACGGTCAGGTCCAGCCTGTGCCGTTCGGCGATCGCGGCCCAGTAGTCGACGCTCGCACCGCCCAGCGGGTCCGCGCCGATCCGTACCCCGGCCGAGCGGATCTTGTCCAGGTTCAGTACCTGCGGCAGGTCGTCCACGTAGTGGGCGACGAAGTCGTACTCCCCCGCCGCCGTCCGGGCCCGCTCGAACGGCACCCGCCGGACGCCGGCCAGGTTCGCGGCGATCAGCTCGTTCGCCCGGGCTGCGATCCAGCCGGTGGCGTCGGAGTCGGCCGGGCCGCCGTGTGGCGGGTTGTACTTGAAGCCGCCGTCGCGGGGCGGGTTGTGCGAAGGCGTCACCACGATGCCGTCCGCCCGGGCGCCGCTGCCCGCCTCCCGGTTCAGCCTCAGGATCGCGTGTGAGACGGCCGGCGTCGGGGTGAGCCGGTCGGCCGAGTCGACCAATACTTGGACGTCGTTGCCGGCCAGCACCTCCAGCGCGGTCCGCCAGGCCGGCTCGGACAGCGCATGGCTGTCCCGGCCCATCAGCAGCGGGCCGGTGGTGTCCTGCTGTGCGCGGTACTCGCAGATCGCCTGGGTGATCGCCAGGATGTGGGTGGCGTTGAACGCGCCGTCCAGGCTGGAGCCGCGATGCCCCGAAGTACCGAACACGACCTTCTGGGCCGGGTCGGTCACGTCGGGCGTGATCGCGTCGTACGCCTCGAGCAGGGCGGTGACGTCGACGAGATCCTCGGGCTGGGCGGGCTGTCCGGCGCGTGCATGCATGCGTCCATCCTGCACTGTTACGCGGTGCCGTCGACATCCGTGCTCGCTAGGGTTAGCCGGACCGAGGACGAGGAGACGCGCGATGACGACGATCGACCTCAGTACCAGCGCCGTCGAGGGAGCCTCGCCCGGCCTGTCGGCGTACATGGCGCGCCCGACGGGATCGGGACCCTGGCCCGGCGTGGTCGTGGTGCATGAGGCGTTCGCGGTGGACGACGTGATGCGGCGGCACGCCGACCGGCTCGCGTCCGCCGGCTTCCTCGCGATCCTGCCAGACCTGTTCAGCGCGGGCGGCCCGGTCCGCTGCCTGGTCGCGACGATGCGCGCCATGCGGTCCGGTACCGGCCGCGCCTACGCCGACATCGAGTCCTTCTTCCACCGCTACCTGGATTGACGCCGGTCAGCTGCGGTCGGCCGTCGCGGCCTTCCGCCCGGCCTTGACCGCGGCGTTGTTCGCGAGCATCTCCTCGGAGGCCGCGGTCAGCGCCGCC